>PVMK01124097.1_pt1 | contig 33449 bp, 34 predicted proteins | sample 1853481 | NCBI WGS metagenome assembly PVMK01 (sample SAMN08533507, study PRJNA380276) | Marine sediment metagenome, whole genome shotgun sequencing project.
TCTTCGTCCTAATTCCCTCCTCTTATAGATGTTTTTCTTTGCTTAGAAGTTGCAGATAAAAACTTTACATCATTGTAAAATATGTTATCATATATAATTATGTTAGTTAAGCTAATTAAAGACACACACAAACTCGACTTGAAGGAACTACGACAACTCTATAATCATATACGCTCCATCCTCCCCCCGGCAGTCGTATATCAACAAAAGCCAGCTAAATGCGGCTGTAAGAGGTGTAAAGAAGGCGGAAAAGGTCATGGTAGTTATTGGTATGCCTACTTCACCTATCAAAACAAAACTCATTGTATTTATGTAGGAAAAGAGAAAAGAGAAATAAGCCCGTTAGAAGAATTAGAGAAAAAGAAACTAAGAATAGGAGGCAAAAAATAATGGGGACCGTGTTTACTAGAGGGAAATCAATTGTAATTGAATACAAACTGCCGAATGGTAAGACCAAAAGGGAAACAATTGGGAAAACAGGAATAGTTACTAAAACAATGGCTAAACAAATTCTTCAAGAAAAAGAGCGTCAAGTTAAGCTTGGTGAATACGGAATGTTGGATGTTAAGATTCCTACGCTAGATGCTTTTACAAAACAATATATCACTTATAAAAAAGAAACAGAGAAAAAACCTTCATGGAAATGTGACGAACAACATTTAAGAATACATTTGATTCCTTTTTTTGGTAGGAATCGAAAATTGTCTGATATCAAGCCTCAAGATGTCGATGATTATAAATCTTTACGGCTCAAAGAAAACGCCGCACCAGCCACCGTAGACCGTGAATTGTCTGCTTTACGTCATTTAATCAACTTAGCTGAACGATGGAACAAATTCTTCGGTAAGAATCCGGTGTCAATTGCCGGACTATTACACCCTAATAATCAAAAAGAGAGAACATTGACACATGAGGAACAAAAGAGGCTATTAGATTCAACAAACGAATATTTAAGACCGGTTATTATTTTTGCATTAAATACTGGAATGAGAAAGAGCGAAATACTTACTCTAAAATGGAGTAATGTCGACCTCGAAACTGGAATTATTACTCTTGAGAAAACCAACACCAAGAGTAAAAAACTCAGAAGAATACCTATAAACACAGTAGTGAGAAAATTAATGTTGGAGCTAAAATTGAAAGGGAAGGGGAGTGAATATGTATTCTTGAGTTCTAAAGGGATACCATATAAGAAAGAAGACTCTTTGAGACAACCTTTTCTAGGGGCTTTGAGACGTGCGGGTATAGAAGGGCTAAGATTTCATGATTTGAGGCATACAGCGGCTACTAGAATGATTGAGAGCGGGGCGTCTATAGTTGCGGTATCGAAAATACTAGGTCATGAAGATTTGAAGACGACTATGAGATATGCACACCCAGAAGACTCTCTTAAAGATGCAGTAGAATTACTAACAAAAACCACCTTTTCTGATTCACTTACTGACAAATCCACTGACATAGGTAATTAGCGCTAAAGAGTAAGTGTCGTAAAGTACTGTAAACACTGGAGCCGACGAGAGGATTTGAACCTCCGACCTGCTCATTACGAGTGAGCTGCTCTACCACTGAGCTACGTCGGCTGAATATCAATTACAATTATATAGGAATTTTCATGTAGGATAAACAAATTCTGATGGAATTCAAAAGTAAAAGGGTTTCTAATTCTTCTTAGGTGCAGTTGTAGTATTTATCAAGAAAGGCTAGCTTTTAATAAACGCAGGACCTAGCAAGTGTCTGGCCTTTCTTTACATATATATGTACACAAAATGGCTGTTTTAAAGCGTCCCGTGCTCTGTCTTTAATTGTGTTCGCTAACTCAGCCGCTCTTGATTTCTGACTGGACGGTATCTGTACCCACATTGAAACAGGTGTTTCCCACTGAACGCTTCTAAATGTTTTAAGCTGTACAATGATCGCCGTGAAATGCTTTTGTGAAGGTGTTAACGGGTAGTATTTTGCATAGCTCTCTAACGTAAATAACCCAAAAGAAATGACCGCCGCCAATGTTAGGAATTTTATATATCTCATCACTCTCCTCCTCCGTTAATATATCTATTAACAATTTGAGCCAAGTTTATAAAACCAGTACAAGCAATTTGCTTATTTAGCACTCCATCCACCGTCTACGGATAACATTGCTCCGGTCATAAATCCCACATTGTCATCACAGAGGAAAAGAACAGAATGAGCAATTTCCTCAGGTTTTCCAAATCGTCCCATGGGATGAAATGATTTAAAAAGCGCTTCTGCTTCGTCTCTATCAGGCATAGAATCTAACAAAACGTCTACCATAGGCGTCTCAATTGTTCCGGGGCATATTGCGTTTACACGGATTCCCTGTTCAGCATATTCAAGAGCCATGCTTCGAGTGAGCTGAGTTATGGCACCTTTGGTTGCATTGTATGCGGCAACGCCAGGAACAGCTTTTAATCCGAGTACCGAAGAATTATTAACTATGCATCCGTAACCTTTTTCTAACATATGGGGGATTACATGCTTAGACATTAAGAAAGTGCCCTTTACGTTAATGGCGAAAGTTTTATCCCATATCTCGGTGTCTGTTTGGTGTGTAAGTCCAAGATAAAGCACACCGGCATTATTAAACAGAATATCGATTTTGCCGTATTTATCTATTATGTGCTTAACAGTTTCTATAGTCCTATTTTCGTCTGAAACGTCTCCAACCAAATAATCTATCTCAAGTCCTTCTTTTTTTGCTTCATCTACAGTATCTTGAAGCTTACTTTCTGTTCTTCCCGTAATTATTACTTTAGCCCCTTCTTTTGCGAATAGGAAAGCAGTCGCTTTTCCCAGTCCAAGACTGCCGCCTGTAATTAGAGCAACTTTATCTTTGAGTTTCATATGAACATTTCTCCTTGAATTAATTCTTAGGATGAGATTATAAAGGATGGGTGTATCTTAATCAAGATGGTTATCTTTCAATTAACTATTAAGGAGATCTGACAAACTTAAATCTATTAAGGAAAACTATAAAATCATGTTATCTTACATTGCATTAACTCAGTAGGTTATTAATAATACTGTGGCGTATTAATACTTATAGTCTCTGGAGGACTAATAGGATGAGTAATACTGTTGAGATTGGAGATGTAGTCACATTTACTTATGAAGGCAAGATAGGAGACGGGTCTACTTTTCATCTTCATGATGACGATCCTCTGGCAGTTGAAATCGGATCAGGAAATTTGGTCAAGGGTCTTGAAAACGCTATTATTGGTATGGAGGGGGGGCAGGAAAAAGAGTTTCAAGTATCTCCTGAAGAAGGTTATGGTGAAATAAATCTGGACTTAGTGCAAATTGTTGATTCTGAAATGTTAAAGCAAACCGATATAAAACCTGAGGTTGGATTGGTAATACAAACCTCGTACGGGAACTGCCATGTTACTGAGATTAACGATGATAATATCGAAATCAGTTATAACCATCCACTTGCCGGAGAAACATTAACCTATTCGGTAAAGATCATTAACGTTAAGAAAAAATGATATCTAGTCCTAAAAAATTCGTTACTTTCTTACTCCCGGATTTTGAAATTTTTCTTGATTATAAAGTTTCCACTTCCTATACTTTTATAAGGAGGTAAACAGTATGGAAACTATGCTGAGCATTTTTGTAGGGGTGGGGTTGAGTGCGGCCTGTGGATTTAGGATCTTCGTGCCTCTTTTAATTATGAGTATCGCTTCTCTCTCCGGTCAACTTACGCTTTCTCCTGAGTTTGCGTGGATTGCCACATATCCTGCTCTAGCCGCTTTTAGTATTGCCACATTATTTGAAATTTCTGCTTACTATATTCCCTGGATTGATAACCTTTTAGACACTATAGCTGTTCCCGCTGCAACAGTTGCAGGTACTATTGTAATGGCATCTGCTGTTTCTGAGATGGCCCCCTTTCTTAAATGGGGTCTTGCTGTAATAGTAGGAGGCGGTGTTGCGGGCACGATTCAAGGTTTCACGAGCATAACAAGAATAGTCTCGACAGCGACTACCGGAGGTTTGGGTAACCCCATTGTATCGACTGCTGAAGCAGGCGGCTCTATTATCCTGTCTATACTTGCTTTGACTCTACCTGTTGTCGCTGTAATTGTAGTAGTAGTGATCATCTTTTTTGCTTCCAGGAAAATTTATAGGTGGTTGGCTAGAAGGAACAAACTTCAAGCTCAGCATGAATGAGCTAACTCTAAATACTTAGAATAGCTCTTTTAATATTCCCTCTGCTGCTTGTTCTCCTGAGTGAATACAGTCCGGTATTCCTACGCCGCTGTAAGCGTTACCGGCAATTTCCAGGCACTGGTGCCGGTTTAACTTCTCTTTGATTTTTTCTACAATTTGCAAATGTCCTACATGGTATTGCGGCATTGCTTCTGGGTATCTCTTAAGAATTGTGAATTCTGGAGCGGAGCTAATCCCTAAAATTTGAGATACTTCTTTCTCTGCCTCTTGGATTAATATAGTATCCTCTAGATCACAAATACCCGGGTTTAGAGCCCCCCCTACAAATGCACGGAGTAAAACGTAGCCCCGGGGAGCACGTCCCTCGAACTTAATACTGCTAAATGAGCAGGCTATTAAATTGCTATTTTCTATATCGGGAACTACAAAACCAAAACCGTTAAGATCATGTGATATGTCCTCTCTTTTATATGCAAGAATTATTACTGCAGAAGATGCGTATTCGATAGATGATAAATCAGACCCCAATGATGGATCAAAATTTTGTATTAGAGATGCCGCGTGATAAGAGGGGGTAGTTATAATAATTGCGGAAGCATCAGTTGTCCTCTTTTGAGTTAATACCTTCCAACCTTGATCAGAAGGAGTTATTCCCTTAACAGTTTCACCAAGGCTTACTGAATTCTCAGGAAGCTTACTCTCAATTGTGTTAATCAGAGTTTCCATCCCGTTTTTATAAGATAAGAAGTGACTGTAACGTGCTCCTATGTCACCCTCATTCTCTTTCTCGTTGTAAGACATACCTTTTATAACGCTCCCGTATTTCTCTTCCAATTCTAAGAATTGGGGCATAGTAGCTCTTAAGCTGAGTTTTTCAGGATCTGCAGTGTAAACTCCTCCTATCATTGGCTGTGCTATTCGTTCCAATGCTTCATTTCCAAAACGGCGTCTGACAAAAGATGCGAGGCTTTCATCATCAACCTCTTTTTTGGATATAAATAGATCCATTAACATTCTTAATTTTCCCTGCCAGGAAAATAAAGGGGTTTTCAAAAACGGAAGTATTTTTGAGGGTGCCAGCATTAGAAAGCCTTCTGGAATAGGGACCAGCCTTTTTTGCCATAAAACGAAAGTTCCTCTTTTCTTTTCATTTGTTTCGATTAAATCCTGGTCCAGGTCAAGCCTTTTAGATAGGTTAAGCGCCCAAGGCCTTTTTGTGAAGAACATATCAGGCCCTTCCTCGATAAGAAATCCGTCCTTTTCAATTGTAGAGATAGCGCCGCCCAGTTTATCACTTTTTTCAATTAAAAGTATTTCGAGATCAAAATTGTTTTCTTTTTGTATTTCGATGATACGGTGTGCTGCGCTTAGCCCTGTTATTCCTCCTCCTATGATTACTATCTTCTTACTCATGGGGATTATTTAACCATAGTTAGGGAACTTATAAAGAGGTGGGATTCTAGATGAGGGCCTGTATTTGTAGAATCTTAAGATACTAAGTCCCTTTAATATTTGGCTGATACTACAACTATAAAAGGATTTTGAAACCGCCTGTAAAGATATAGATAATGGCTGCTATTGAGAGAAATGGGCCAAAGGAGAGGGCGTATTTTAAATCTCCCTTTCTTGTAATAATTATAGAAAGTCCAACTATGGATCCCAGTATAGAGCTTAAAAATATTACGAAAAATACTCCCTGCCAACCTAGAAAAGCACCTATTAATGCAAGTAGCTTGACGTCTCCCATCCCCATCCCCTGTCTCTTTCTAATTATTTCATATGTATAGGCAATTAGAAGTAATATACCTCCGCCTAATATCACTCCGAATAAAGAGTCCAGTATCGGTACTTCGTTTAGGAGCTCAAAGAAATTTTGGAAACCAAAGCTGAAATTGCTTACTAATTCCAGGCTATTTTGCCAGTTTGTTGTGAGTGCATTGTAAAGGATTCCTACTAATATCCCTGGATAAGTGATTACATTTGGGATTATCATATGCTTAAGATCTACAAATGTTATTACTATCAGTCCCGAGATGAATAATAAATAAAATAAAGTGTCCAGGATCATTCCGAATTTCCACAAAGTTGCCACAAAAAGTAGTCCTGAAAGAATTTCTACAAGGGGATAACTGAATGAAATTTTTAAGTTGCAATGAGAACACCTGCCTCCTAAAAATATGTAGCTCAGTATTGGAATATTATGATAAAAGCTGATGCTCTTTTTACATGAAGTGCAGTGTGATCCGGGATAGACGATCGACTCTTCTCTAGGCAGTCTGTAAATACAGACATTTAAAAAACTGCCAATTATTGATCCAAGAATGAAAGATAATATGAAAAGAGGGATTTCTGCACTAGGCACGGGATTGACCCGGGTGAGCTTTGGAAGTTTGCTCAGAAAGGGCGGATAATTTCTGCTTTATTTCTTTTAGTGCTTCAGCGAAATGGGCCCCGGTAATCTTTAAGCTTTTTTTACGGTTCTTAATATGCTCTCTTATTGCAATCATTGATGCCCTTTGACAAAGTAGCTCAATATCAGCACCTGAAAAACCTAGAGCTTGCGCTGCTATCTCTTTTAATTTAGCATCTTTTGATATGGGCTTTCCGCGGGTATGAATTTTTAATATTTCATATAATTCCTTTTCTTCCGGATATGGGAAATTAAGAATAATATCGAATCTGCCGGCTCTAAGAAGTGCGGGGTCTACTATGTCCACCCTGTTAGTTGCGGCGAGAATCAGGACTTCTCTTAGATCCTCTATTCCGTCCATTTCCGTAAGCAGCTGACTTACTACTCTTTCCGAAACTCGTGTTCCGTCTGATTCTCTTCTACACGGTGCTAGTGCGTCTATTTCGTCGAAAAACATTATGCAGGGGGCTACTTGTTTAGCCTTTTTAAAAACGTCCCTTACCGCATGCTCTGATTCCCCGACATATTTTGAAAGCAGTTCAGCGCCTTTGATTGAGATGAAGTTAGCCCCGCTTTGTTTAGCAAGCGCTTTTGCGACCAAAGTTTTCCCGGTTCCCGGTGGGCCGCATAATAATATTCCCTTAGGCGCTTTTGCTTCAGTAATTTCAAAAAGGTCTCTATGAGTAAAGGGCCAGATAACGGCTTCAACGAGCTTTTCTTTTATATCCTTCAGCCCGCCTATATCTTCCCATGTGACTTTTGATATTTCCACAAAAATTTCCCGTATAGCGGAAGGTTCAACCTCTTTTAAAGCATCCATAAAATCACTCATTTCAACCCTGATTGGTCTTATGTTCCGGTTCTTTGTCTCTATGATATCTTCCTCTTCATCAAAGTCCGGAAGCGATCTTCTAAGCGCTTTCATCGCAGCTTCTCTACACAGGTTCTCTATATCGGCTCCAACAAAACCGTGCGTTAAGTCAGCTAGACGTTCCAGATCCAAGTCCTCATCAAGCGGCATTCCGCGAGAATGAACTTCTAGAATCTGGAGTCTTCCATTGCGGTTCGGAACGTCCAGGCTCACTTCTCTGTCAAATCTGCCCGGTCTTCTGAGTGCCGGATCAAGAGCAGACGGTCGGTTTGTAGCTCCAATGACTACAATATTCCCCCTGTCCTTTAATCCATCCATCAAAGAAAGAAGCTGTGCTACGATTCTCTTTTCAACATCGCCCGAGGCTTTATCTCTCTTTGGAGCTATGGCGTCCAGTTCATCAAGAAAAATTATTGAAGGTTGATTTCTCGTTGCTATATCAAATATCTTTCTTAAGCGGGCCTCACTTTCCCCATAAAACTTGTGCATTATCTCGGGGCCGTTAATTACCTGAAAATTGGCATTACTCTCGTGGGCTACCGCCTTAGCTAATAGTGTTTTTCCGGTACCAGGCGGACCTACGAGGAGTATTCCCCTTGGTGGATTGATCCCCATTTTCTCAAATAGCTGGGGGTACTTAAGTGGCAACTCAACAATTTCTCGTATTTTCTTTAATTGTTCAGTGACACCGCCAATATCCTCATAACTGACTTTAGAACTATCAAATCTCTCTTTGGGCCGTTTTTTAATATCTAGCTTCGTCGAGGCTCTAATGATTACTGAGCTTGATGGCAGTATCCCAATGACTTGAAAGTCTTCGTTCTTTTTGCCGGGAAGATTTACTCTAATTTTATCTCCTAATGTTATTGGAAAACCGTCGAGACGATCCCGCAAATATCTATTATCGTTTCCGTTATATAGAATGTGGTTGTTCTTGGGAGCTAAAACTACTTTTGTCGCAGACTTTGAGTTGACCTTTTTTACGAAAATATGTTCATCAATATCGACGCGTGCGTTTTCCCTGGTGACTGAATCTATTTCTATGATCGACTTTTTATTAGATGTTTTATCAAGGGGCATAACTCGAACAATGGTTTTTCTCTTCCCTCCAATCTCGACCAGATCCCATGCCTCAACGCCTAGTTCTCGCATGTCTGCAGGGTTAAGTCTCGCAAAACCCTTAGCAGAGTCCTTCTTTGCTATCTTACATATCTTGAGTGCTATCATAGTTTAAGCCTTAAAAAATAATACCGCTAACAGAATTACGGTCAAGAAGAAATTAAAATCGTAGCCAAATAATTGAATAAAACTCTTATATTTATTATACTGTATCCAACACTGAATATGCAGCGTACCTGTGATACTTAAATCCCTTACTCTAAGAAATTTTAAATCCTATGCGTCTGAAACTTTTAGTTTTCACGACCAATTTAACCTAATACTAGGTGAGAACGCGCAGGGTAAAACCAACCTGCTTGAGGCTATACATTTCTTATTAGCTTTCAGACCATTTAAACAATTAAGAACGGAAGAGATTATAAGATTCGGAAGCTCTGAGTGCGGGCTCAAAGGTGAAATTCTCTCACATAGTGGTTTTGATGAGGTACACATTCTGCTCAATGAAGATCATAAAACACTGAAGCTTAACAGTAAAATTGTTTATCATACATCAAAGGTTTATGGTAGGTATAATATCGTCTCGTTTCTACCAACTGATCTTGAACTTATAAAGGGGGGTCCACAGGGTAGGAGAAGGTATATAGATGCTCTTATTTGTGCGCTTGAAGGTGCTCATCTTCGTGATTTAAAGCTCTATCACAGGGCTCTAACACAAAGAAACGCAATTTTGGCCAAGACTTCCGCTATAACCTCTGATAAAATTGAGATTTGGGATGAAAAATTGGCCGAGGTAGGAAGTCAGGTGATATCCAGAAGGCTTGAATTTATAAGCAAGATCAAGCCTCAACTAAATAAAATATACAAACTTACTTCAGGACTTGATCAAGATATCCAAATTCACTATAAAAGCTCAATTGACCTAGAAGGTAATTTAGAGCAGTCATTTAAAGATATGCTCAGGCTAAAGTTTGAGATAGATAAAAAAAGGTTTCATACGACAGTAGGTCCTCACCGGGACCAAATTAGCTTTTCTATAGCAGGCAAGGACTCTGCTGTGTATGCATCTCAGGGAGAAGCTAAGAATCTCGCTCTTTCGTTAAAGACTTCTGAGATTGAAATGATCAAGCAGTTTCTCGGGAGAACTCCAATTCTACTTTTAGACGATGTAACAAGCGAACTTGATGGTCAGAGGAAAAAGTTTTTGTTCAAATTTCTAGAAGATTTTCCAGGACAAATCTTTATTACGACAACAGATATAAAAGAGATTTTATATAAAGGAGAAATTAGAGTATTCCATATAATAGATAAAAAAGTCAGGCAAAAACACATACAAACTTGATTTACCCTGAATTAAGTATATTTATATATCGAGTAAGAACCTTAAAATTGTTTTTGTTACTAATATTGGAGAGATATAAATGAGTGAAATAGCATTTCAGGACCATTGGGAACATAATGAATGTTGGGGATGTGGGTGTAACAATGAGCAAGGGCTTCATATAAAGAGCTACTGGTCGGGTGATAAATCTATTTGCGTATGGACGCCTAACGAAAGCCATAAAGCAGGCCCCTCAGGATATCTAAACGGCGGGGTAATTGCTACCATAATTGATTGCCACTCAATTTGTACCGCCATTGCGGATGGATATAAGCAGGAGAATAGAGGATTAAATAGTGAGCCTTTTATTTGGTATGTTACCGCATCAATTAAAATTGATTATCATAGACCGACGCCTATAAATAAAGATGTTACTTTAAAGGCAAAAGTTACTATGAGAGAAGGAAGGAAACTCCTAGTGGTTTGTAAACTTTTTTCAGGTGATGAAAAGTGTGCGAGCGCTGAGGTGCTGGCTGTAAGAGTACCGACAGAGAATTGGTTCAATCAATAAATCTTTCATAGATGCTCCATTCGTAATCATTATAAGATCCGATTTTAATGTTATGACACGTATATTAATACTGCTACTTTTTATTTTTGCCGGGCTTGTTGTTCCTTCTTTTGCCCAGGAGGTTCCAACTCCTGTCAGGGCAAAGTTAGTATCTGATATTGCTGCTGTTAAACCGGGCGAATCTTTTAATCTGGGCGTGTTAATGGAGATCGACCCAGGTTGGCATGTCTACTGGGAATATCCGGGAGAGACGGGATTACCCACTCGTGTTCAGTTTAAAGTTCCCGATGGAATTAGAGATGGAAAAATAAACTGGCCAATTCCAAATGCTTATCATAAACCACAGGGCGGTATTGATTTTGGGTATGAAAATTCCCTACTTCTCTGGACTAATATTGATGTGCCTCTGAATGCAGAATTAAATTCGAGTTTTGAGATAGATGCCTCAGTATCATGGATAAGTTGTAAAGAGATCTGTATACCTGGGAAAGCAAATCTTAAATTTGATGCGAAAGTAGAGGATTTGAGAAAACCTGCTGAGACAGCCCTTTTTTCTGAGTGGCAAAACTCATTGCCGCATATTTTATCAGATAGTGAAATTCCTTTTAATGTTGAGGTCAGCCCAATTAAGTCCGATGAAGATAGAGTTCGTGTCGGTGTCACATTGGCATCTAAATCAAATGCGAATAAGATAGAGTATTATCCGAATCCCGGCGATTTTCTTATAGTTCAAAACCTTAAATATGTGACATCGCCGGATAATAAAAAAACAGAAATTAGTTTTGAGGTCAAAGCAAAAAACGGAGTTCAATTGTCTGAAACCGTGTTAGACGGTTTAATTGTTTTTACAAATATTAGTGGTAAACGTTCAGGAGTTAAGCTAAAGATTGATTTTAGCGACACTTAAAGTATGGCCGAATGATTTTCTCCTATTCACTGCAAGAGTTGAACCTGGCGGCTGAACGGCTCAAAAATTATTCGGTGGTAATTAGATATTCCTTCCAGCACCTGTAGTAGTTAGTCTATGCTATGAATCGTCTGCTTCATAAAAAATTAATATCAGTGTAGTATCCTATTTTGAAGGAGTTTTATACATATGGGTGAAAGAAAGAAAATCAAAATCATTGGGGGCGGATTTGCCGGAGTAAAATGCGCCCTAACATTACGCAAAAAGTTATGTAGAGATGAAGTGGACATTATTCTATATAACAGTGAGAACTACTTAGTTTTTCAACCCCTTTTAGCTGAGGTAGTGGGGGCATCAATAAGCCCAGACCCAGTGGCCGTACCTTTAAGACAAATGCTTCCCGGGGTTTATTGCAGGACTGAAGATATAACAAGAATAGATGTTAATAGTAACTATGTTGAGTATTTAGGAGACGAGGGCCGAAAAGGGCAGATGTACTATGACCATTTGGTTATTGCTTGCGGCTCGGTTGTAAACCTTGGTTTGATTCCAGGGATGACTGATCATGCGTTCCCACTTAAAACTGTAGGTGATGCGGTGGCACTTCGTTATCATGTTATGCAGCAAATGGAAAATGCGGAGATATGTGAAGATGTCGAGAGGAGACGTTGGTACCTTTCCTTTGTTATTGTAGGGGGAGGTTTTAGCGGAGTTGAGGTAGCAGGTGAGATTAATGATCTTGTCCGAGATACAAGGAAGTTTTTCAGAAATATTCCCAACGAAGATATAAAAGTAACCCTGGTTCATTCCAGAGACCAACTTCTGCCGGAAGTTAGCTCAAAGCTTCGCGATTTTACTAAGGTGAAAATGGAAGAGGCAGGGATTAATGTGGTTTTAAACAGGCGCGTGTCATATGTGACTCATGAAGGTGTTGGTTTTAATGATGGAGAATCCATAGACGGCGCCACAATTGTATGCACTGTCGGTAACGCCACATCCCCTGTAGTACAAAAACTAGAAGCTCCTAAGGAAAGGGGAAGACTAGTAACTGAGCCTGATATGAGAGTCTCAGGGCATCAAAATGTATGGGCAATAGGAGACTGTGCTCTTATTAATAATTCTTACGATAATACACCGAGCCCTCCTACCGGTCAGTTTGCAGAGCGTCAGGGCCGGCAAGCGGCTCAAAACATAGCTCGAGTCTTAAAAGGTAAAGAAACCAAACCATTTCGTTTTAGACCCCTCGGTCAGCTGTGCGCAATTGGGGGTCATAACGCAGTGGCGGAATTTTTAGGTTTTCATATCTCGGGGTTTTTCGCATGGTTTTTATGGAGATCTGTGTATTTGTTCAAGCTCCCTAGTTTTTCTCATCAATTAAAAGTTGGTTTTGACTGGGCCTGGGAGATATTTTATTCTCGTGACCTTGCCCACCCCAAAGCTGATCTGACGGAGAGGATTGGCAAGTCGCATTTTCAGCCTGGAGATTATGTGTTTAATGAAGGTGATCCCTCCAATAATTTTTACATAATTGAATCGGGAGAGGTTGAAGTTGTACGCAAAACTGAAGAAGATGGAAAAGAAAAAGTTTTGGCTATCTTAGGCCCCGGGGATTTCTTTGGTGAGATGGCACTCTTAGATAACAGGGTCAGAAGCTCTGCGGTGCGCGCACGGACTGAGCTTGAAGTTACAGTGATGGGCAAGAAAGTATTTGAGCAGATATCAGGTACTCTGAGGCCATTTAGAGATTTTCTTGCAGATGCGGTGAAAAGGCGCAGCGGAAATATGTGGCAAAAATTGCCAGTTGTCTATGAAATCCTTAAAAACCAACCGCTTTCAACTTTTATTAAGTCTGTTGAGATAAGTCTCGATCCTGAGGATACATTTGAAACTGCTGTAAAAACTTTAAGTGAAAAAGAACTTGATTTTTGCTGTGTGATGGACGGCGGCAATAAAATTAAAGGCATATTAACCCGTACTGATATATTCAGAGCAGTTGAATCAGGTGTCGCTCCTCATATGAAAGTTTCAGAATTCATGACCGAATCTCCTATTGTAGTAACAGAAAATGATACCTGCACAACAGTGGCTGCAACAATGAGAGACCACGATCTCAAGTGGGTCCCAGTTGTCGATAACCTAACCAATCTATATGTGAAGGGTTATGTAAGAAGAGATAAAATGATTAATTTCGTATTGGAAAAATTTCATGAACAACACAATAAAGCTGAAGTATCATGACTTCCCAATAAGTATTCCAATTGTAAGAACAATCACTCCGCCCACTATTATCTGAAAAGTAGCCCGTAAAAAAGGAGTGTCCATATACTTGTTTCTAATATATGCAATAACAACCAATTCTATTGCCACTACTACACACGCTACTATAAAAGCAGTCCGGAAATCCGGGATTAAGAATGGTAAAGCGTGACCTATAGCCCCTAAGAAAGTCATTAAACCCTCTATAAGTCCTCTTGACCACGGGTTTCCACGCCCGCTTATTTTACCGTCATCAGACAACGCTTCTGAGAACGCCATACTGATTCCGGCGCCTAATGCTGTAGCCAGTCCTACTAGAGGAATGCAGTTTTGCTATTCTGAGTCGCTAGAGCTGCTGCAAATAGAGGTGCTAATGATGAAATGGTGCCGTCCATGAGCCCTGCCAGACCGGGTTGTACTACTTGCAGTATAAATCTTCTTCTTTCATCATCAGGCGTATTGTTTGAAGCCGTATCCTGAGTTGATTCCTCTACCATGGTCCTAATTATACATAACATCTATTAGCAATAAAATTTAGCCTAATATTCTCTTGAATTGGGTATCTTTTATAGTTAAAATGGTTTTAAGGAAGGCGGATTATAAACTACTTTCAGGGAGGTTAGTATGGGCAAAATCACTATGTCCTTAGCTTTTATATTCTTTTTATTTGTAGGGGGGATAAATTTACATGCTACTGATTTATCTACAACTGAATTCAGGCAGCTTTATGACAGTTTATTGGCTGGTAAGACCCTTTCTACTCAAGCCGAAAAAGATGGAGTTGTTACTAAATCGGAGTGGCAGTATGGTCAGGCCATAGATTCAGGTGAAGGGGATTTTGATATACCAGTGACAAAGGTTATTACCATATCTAAAAACGGGGAGATGGTTCAGAAAAAAACACTCAAAATTCTAGATAGAGTAAATAGCCTTGGTAATTCTGCGTTCATATACGAAGAATCCAGGATGCTGACCGTTGAAAACGCCGGTGAAGAGCCGCGCACTACAAGAGACTCGGAATTTCTTGGCCAATTTATTGCGTTAAAAAATGACAAGGGTGGATTTGACGTCTACAATTTTGGTTTGATACCTTCTGTCGTAGTAGAAGAAGGGGATACTCAAATGGCAGCCTCCAATATCTCATATTCCTGTTTCTCAGAGAGCAATAAGAGTAAATGTATTTTAACGATCCGTGATTACAAACTCGGTGATTATAATGCACTTCAAGGTTTTACACTTGGTGATCCTATAGGTACAGATTATGTGATAGTTGCCGAGGAAGAGGTAGCACAATAGGTCCTCAAGAGTGGAATTTGCCGTTCTGCTCAATAATTAAGAATAATTTACGGAGGTTATAAAATTGAAAAAACTTTTAATAATAATACCGATGTTTTCAGTGATTGCCCTTTTAGGTTGCCAGACGTATACGCCTGTTATTGATCCGGGTAGTGTGCAGAGTGGTGACAGATACTACAGGGACCAGGCGGAATGCAGGGCGATAGCTAAGCAAGGCGCGCCGGGCTGGAAAGATACAGCTAAAGACACTGCAATTGGAGGAGGAGTTGGAGCGGGTACCGGAGCATTAATCGGAGCAATTGCGGGGGACGCAGTTAAAGGTCTTGCTTTCGGTGCCGTGATTGGTGGAGTAGCGGGCGGAGCCAAGGGCATATATGACAGCGAAAAAGGTTATGAACAAATATACCGTAATTGCATGACCGGCAGAGGATATAACGTTCTAAACTAATCAATATTTTATCTTAAAGAAAAACGAATTAACTAGGTTGCTTAATCTCTTTGATTTGGATCAGGGTTTTCTGGATGTGCTTAGGGGGAGCGCCACTGAGCAGGTTCTGCGCTACACTCAATTTCCCCTATTAGCTGTGCCCGCTAATAGAAAGAGATTATAATAAACGACAAAGGAGGCTTCAATGTATAGATGGATTTTATTAATTATTCCTATCTTGTTTATAACTTCTTGCAATATGACTTGGAAGCGTCCGTTGAAAGAAAAACAGGCCGCCAAATCCTCCTATGAAGAATGCTTGGCAAATTACCCGGACAACCAATTGAAATGTGACGCCTATAAAGATGCTTACGATGATACTATTAGACAAATGAAAGGCAAGTCTGAGAACCCTCATAGTGGAGGAGGGTTATATGATGAGTAATGCTCTTGAATATAATTTTTTACCTTTAAGAAAGGTCTAAAGAGATAATAATGCTTAAGTTCTAGCGATATTGATGGTTACTTTAGTTTTTCTAAATGATTCTTAGGAGGATAAAATGAATAAAAAATCTGAATACCATCTTATAATTATCCCTGTCTTAATGTTTTTTCTAATCCTGTTGAGTTTTCATACTAGTGCTAGTGCCCAGGGAAATTTACCACCGGGAAGCTATAAAAAATCGTGTAAGGACATACAGTTGGTGGCGGGTAATGTATTGTGGGCGATGTGCGAAAAAGGGGACGGTAAGTTTCAAAAATCGACGTTGCGATTATTTGATTGCGAAGGAGATATATCAAATAATAACGGAGTATTAACGTGTAAAAAGAAACCGGGTAAACGCCCGCCTAAAGGGAGCTACCAGAATTCATGTAAGGATATACAGGTGGAGGGCAAGCAATTAAGAGCGAAATGCCAGAAAAGAAACGGTTCCTGGAACAAAACAAAAATTAATTATAAAAAATGTTCAGGAGACATTAGAAACGATAACGGGGAGCTTAGTTGTAAAGGCGGGGGAGGTTCCAAAATCCCAAAAGGCAGCTACAGAGAAACATGCAGAGATTCCTATGTTGAGGGCAACAGGCTCTATTCTCAGTGCAAGAAGCAAAACGGCAGCTGGAATAAAACTTCGATAAATTATAAAAACTGTAATCGTGATATCAGGAATGACAACGGAAAACTTAGCTGTGAACGGAACAATCAATCAAGTTTTCCAAAGGGCAGCTATAAAAAATCATGTAAAAACCTATATATGGAAGGTAATGTACTTGAAGCAGATTGTAAGAATGATAACGGTAAATGGAAACATTCGAGTATAAAATATAAGAATTGCAACAAGAGTATATGGAATGATAACGGCAAGTTAAGATGCAACAAGTGACATTTTGCCTCGAGAGAATATTAGGAAACTTTATCTATTTTATTTAAGATGAGGTCTCTCAGAGTTAATTTCCCTAAGGCGCCGCGTATTGCCTCCTCTATATTCTCGGTCAGGTGATCTACCTCGGGTTTTGAAAGGTACCTGTTTTCCAGTAAGGTGGTTTCTTTGTTAACACGTGCCGCATCTAAAATTTCTGTCAAAGTTATAGCTTCTATATCTTTTGCGGGAAGATAAATAACCGGGTCTTCACCTACTTCGAGTATTAAGTTCTTCTCTTCAAGCTCTTTAATAGTAGATTCTATAGATTCCTGTGGCAGTCCTAAATGCTGGGTCAGCGTGTCATTAGTCCATTTTTCCTTGTTGTGATAAAAGTTATAGCCAATAAGATACATAACCATAAAAGACAACTTTTCTTTTAATTTGCTGCTTAGTTGAAATATCCTTTTACCTAAATCTAAGAATTTTAGGTTTTGGTGGCAATATGCAATCTGGGCGCCAATAAGCATTATTAACCAGTTGACATATAGCCATATCATAAAGAGTATAAGCATAGCCAGACTTGAATAGATTGCGGCGTACCTGGTAGATTTAGCAACTGAGAATGCAAAAACCCATCCCGTTGTCTGCCACGCTATTCCCGCTATTGCTCCGCCAATAAGAGCCGATTTAAATTTGACCTTGGTATTGGGAATAATAATGTAGGTAAATGTAAAAACCAGAAAAACGAATAAGTAAGGAATTAACTTACCAGCAAATAATACCAGAGTACCGAGAGGCTCCATTGATAGTACTCTCTGAACTATAGCGTTACTTTCAAAAGACGCTGTTAACCCTATTGCGGCTAACATAAAAACCGGGCCTATGAGTAAAATACTTATATAATCACTGAATCTTCTAACTAGACTTCTTCCTTTCTTCACCTTCCATATGTGGTTAAGAGAATCCTCAATCTTCATAATGAGCGAGATTGAAGTATAAATTAGCATGAGTAAACCCACTATCCCTAGCACACCAAAGTTTATATTGTTTATAAACCCTATAATCTGCCCGGTTATCTCGGTCCCTTTTTCTCCAAGAGGTTCCAAGAAATTTGCAAGAAGCGGCTCAACCTGGTTATCGACAACTCCAAAAGCTTTTAAAATTGAAACGCTGAAAGCTAAAAGTGGCACTATCGACAATAGGGTTGTATAAACAAGACTCATAGATCTTAGAGTGAGTTCATTGTCTGTAAATTCCCTAACTGTTGCGTATATCAGTTTTGTAAGATATACGAGCCATGTTCTAAATCTGTTCAAAGGCTCCGTATCAAGGTGCCATAGGTCCTTGGTGAGGAAATCGTTTACTTTTTTTATTAGTTCTGCCATTTTACGATAACTATGTAATGTATTGGTTTATACTAATCTCCCATACTCTAATTCAGATGAATTTCATAGTCAAATGTGCGTTTTAATCAGGTTGGTTGCCTTATTATTCCAAATCAAAGCAGATTTTGTGAAACTTGCACAATTCACAAATTTTTCTATCCTCAGTTCTAGGGAAATCTGTCATATTCGCAGTGTTTTCATCAGTATTTATTAGATAGCTTTTCATATCCTCAATGCTTTTGTTAATGTACTCTTTGGCATAATCAATCTGCTCAGGGCTAAAAGTGTGGATCTTTGTATAGTTTTCAAAAAGGTTAAGCTCTGTAACAGTAATTTTGTCCAAATCAAAGTCAAGCTCTTCATGTGCATACAAGGCGTAAATTAAGAACTGAAGTTCATCAGAATTGCCGGACCCTGTTTTCCAATCATAGATTTTGATTCTATCCCCTATACTGTAAGCCAGATCAAGTTTTACATAGTAAAGCTCAGGGTTAAATGAGAAATATGATCCTGTCATACTTTCGATTGAATATACCGTTTCTTTTGGTAGTCCTGTTATTTCTTCAATCACTTGAGATTTATAAAAATTCTCAAGACATAAAATCACCTCATCATAGTTTCTCTTCCAGATTTCATCCCGTATTTGAGGTCTGTATTCATGCTCAAAGAGGGCCGGTTCGTTTCTTAGACTTCCGTTCTTATTCCAATATAGCCCCTCTCTTGATGACCTGAAATCATTCCTCATAATCTCGGTTACTCTAGTTTTAGATTTATCAAGCGGGATTAGTTTGCCTGTGCTAACAAACTCTTTTAGTATTCTTTCGATCTCTTCATGAACAGCTGAACCTTTCCACTGCCAGCGATTCTGAAGATTTTTTAGGACGTAGAGGGTTCTTGTAACATTATCTGACTTGTTTTTGTCCCAGCCTCCCCAGGAGCCGTAATAATTATAGTAATATTCTCTTTTGCATTCATTAAAGAGTCCGCCTCTTGAGTATGACCAGCTAAATTCATTTTTAAAATCAGCCATCCATAAGTCCCCTTAAATTACCCTGTATTCCATAGTGCAAATTCCCTCATCTGCACTGCCGGACTGTAGTTGATAATTCCCTTTTCGTGTAATAAAACCAAACTTCTTATAAAGTGATTTAGCAATCTCATTATCATTATCGACATCTAAAATTATATTTCTACACTTTTTCTCTCTTGCTATTAGGATCGCTTCATTTAATAAAGAGGTGCCGACTCCTCGGTTCCTATATTTTTTATCCACGACTAAAACACTAATATAGAAATCATCTTCCTCTAAATAGGGTGTATAGCCGGTATGGAATAATTGTGAGCCCACTATTAGATAGTTAAGCAATTGAGTCAATCGTAGCTTTATGAGAAGTTCGAGAAGCACTTTTAATTTGCTCCCTGCTTTTCCTGAATAGCCAATGACAAGTCCGGCTATATCATCTTTAGAGAAACAGAGGTAAATATTTTCATGACCCAAGAAATTGTTTCCCACCTCTATTAAATCCTCGACCATATGCCTTGATTTCTCTTCATCCGGTAAAATACTAACACCTTCGTTGTATGCACTCAAAATTAAATCGGCTACACTATTAATATTATGAGTTTTTAGGTCAAATTTTTTAATTTCCATTCTTAATCTATAAAAAGTTGTTTCTGGTCATTTTAGTCTAGGTTATAATATTTCCAATTAACAATCAAAGAAGAGGGGTTCATGGCTAATATAGTAGTTCAGGAACTTAATTCGGATAAAGACTCGATAGTTTATCGAGTGGAAGTGATAGAGGAAGATTCTAAAACTACTCATAAGGTGGAATTAAATAGGAATGATTATCAAAACTTTACAGATGGAAAAATTGCTCCTGAAGAATTGGTTCAATGCTCTTTTGAATATTTACTTGATAGAGAACCAAAAGAATCAATATTAAGTAGTTTCAATGTATCCGTTATTTCCCATTATTTTCCGGAATATGCGAGGGAAATAATAAGTTATTTCTAATAGGCTCGATTATATCTAGATAATAAGGAGAGAGATAAGAAACTTATGAAAAGATTTTTCTATATAATTCTACTTATTCTAATAATTGGCGGATTCATTTATTTTTATCCTGAGATTGAGTGGTCTTCTCCTGAAGTCGATATCAAGCTAGAATCCGAGAACATAGGTACCCGTCCTTTCGATATTGAGATTGTTGATAGCGGCAAGGGGCTCAAGAATGTAACAGTGCTCTTATCTGGCGATCATGGAGAGTCAATATTGGTTAATAAAAATTACCCCGAAGGAGTAAAGAGCGATATAATTACTATTAAATTGGATCCGAAAAAGCTTGGTATTAAGGGCGGGTCCGCAGAGCTTAAAGTTAGCGCTGAAGACAGGTCTCGTCTTAAAATGTTCTCCGGCAATAAAACTATCATAAATATGGAAGTGAATCTCGACTTAGTTCCGCCTAAGCTTGATGTAATAAGCACGGAGCATTACATAAATCACGGCGGCTCTGGGCTTGTTGTTTATAAGTCTTCACCTGATACTGTAAAAAGCGGGGTGTTTGTAGGTGATTATTACTTTCCCGGTTATAAAGGTAATTTTAAAGACGAAGATGTATATCTGGCATTCTTTGCCTATCCTCACGATGTCAAACCGGACATGAATATTAAAATATTTGCGCAGGATCAGGCTGGAAACCAAAAGAGTACAGGCTTATATTATCGGTTCAGGGATGTTAAATATAGGAAAAGTGACATAAATATAAGTGAGAGATTTATTGAAAACGTTATGGCCCCGATATCACAAGAGGATAATTCAAGTGCAGGTCACAAAGAAATATTTTTAAAAGTAAACAATGAAATGCGGAAGAAGAACAACGCTAAGATAAGGGAAGTGGGATCAAATTCCAAAGGTGAGATGATGTGGCAGGGCGCTTTTCATCAGCTTTCCAACTCAAAAGTGGAGGCCAACTTTGCAGATGAGAGGACTTATATTCTAAATGAAGAGCCTATTGATAAACAGTATCACCTTGGATATGACCTTGCGGTTACAAAGAGATATCCTATAGAGGCTGCCAACGGCGGTGTTATAGTTTATGCGGACGAGTTAGGTATTTACGGAAATACTGTAATGATTGACCACGGTATGGGTATTATCACCTTATATGGTCATATGAGCTCAATTGATGTAGAGGTCGGAGATAAGGTCCAAAAGAGCGATATAATAGGAAAAACAGGCCAGACCGGTCTTGCAGCGGGAGATCATCTTCATTACGGTATATATATTAACGGTATAGCTGTTCGACCGATTGAGTGGTGGGATAAGAAATGGATCAAAGACAACGTTATAAGTAAAATCAATGAAGCCGATGGTGAATTTAAATCCCAAAATGAAGATGCTTCCCCTCAGAATTAAAGTATAGATTTATACTCCGAGTAAAAAGAGATTCTTTGAATTGATTATCTATGGAAAAAATCCTGTCAGTGAGCTACTCGTAAATCCGTCCTCGGAAATTGAGGAAATTTTCTTTTACGGAGACCGTTCACGAAATGACACCTCGGAAGTTCTGAAAACTGCCAAGAGTAAAGGAATAAAGATTTCAAATCTTTCCAAAGAGGAACTTTCAAAATTATGCCAAACAAATTCCCATCAAGGTATAGCGGCTCGTATCAAAGATTTCAAATATCACGAGTTAGCTGATATTATTGCCCGCGCTAAAGAAAAAGGGGATCAGCTTTGTCTCGTACTACTCGACCATTTAGAAGACCCTCAAAATTTGGGAGCTATAATTAGGACAGTTGATGTCCTTGGCGGTCACGGTGTAGTAATTCCTAAGGACAGGGCGGCATCAGTTACGCCGGCAGTTATTAAAGCATCTGCAGGAGCTGTAAACCATGTACCCATATCCAGAGTTGTAAATCTGGGTACAGTAATTAGGGATTTGAAAAAACAGGGTGTATGGATCGTTGGAGCCGATTCTTCAAGCACCAAATCTGTGCATCAAGAAGATTTTAAGAACCTGGATATAGCCCTTGTCATAGGTAATGAAGGGAAGGGGCTCGGGCACAAAATAAAAAGCGAATGTGATTTCCTCGTATCTATTCCACAGTCAGGCAAAGTATCTTCACTAAACGCATCTGTTGCAGCAGGTATAATGATTTATGAGATTATGAGACAGAGAATTACTACTTAAGACGGCTATACCTATGCCTATTATTTTAGATGAGTCTAATCAGATCCGACAAGGTTTCTAAAGTCCTCTTCTGTTAAAACCTCAACGCCAAGAGACTGAGCTTTCTCTAATTTTGAGCCGGGATCTTCTCCGACAACAACATAACTCGTTTTTTTAGTGACTGAAGAAGTAGATCTGCCACCGTGATCTTGTACAAGCTTTTGAGCTTCATCTCTTGTTAAGGTTTGTAGTGCTCCGGTGAATACAAAACTTTGTCCGGCAAACTTATCACTTATTTGAGTCTTTTCTTTATGTTGAATCTCAATTCTAGCTTTGAGCATTTTCGCAACTAATTCTCTATTACTTTCTAATTCAAAAAAGTGGACAACGCTTTTCGCTATTTCATCCCCAACAGTGTGTATAGAGACTAATGATTGTTGAGTTGCGCTCATAAGCTCTTCTATGCTAGAGAAGTTCTCAGCTAAGATTTGAGCCAACCGCTCGCCTACGTGACGTATGCTAAGAGCATTAATAAAACGCTCAAATGAGACTTTTTTACTCTTATCTATCTCACTCTCTAGATTCGTTGCCGATTTATCTGCAAATCTCTCAAGGGGGATAATATCCCCCTTTTTCAAGTAAAATATGTCTGCCAAGTCTTTGATGAGACCCTCTTCCATTAGCTGCTCGACTATTTTTTCCCCCAGCCCCTCGATATCAAAAGCTTTTCTCGATGCCAGATGTTTAATACGTCCCTTTAACTGAGCGGGGCATGATAGGTTTGGGCAATAATTATAGGAGCCCTCCCTTTGTACTGGTGTACCGCAGGATGGGCATTTCTCAGGCATGATAAACTTTAGTTCTTTTCCTGATCTTTTATCTATGATAGGCATGACGACTTCAGGTATAACGTCGCCTGCTCTCTGAATTAGTACCGTATCCCCAATTCTTATATCCCGGTCTTTTATAATGTCTTCTGTATGTAAAGAAGCGCGCTTTATCGTGATTCCGGCAATCTTCACAGGTTCAAGCTCTGCAACTGGGGTTAGCAGTCCTATTCTCCCAACCTGTACTGTTATATCATTAATCTTAGTGGTTGCCTGTCTGGGTTTGAACTTATAAGCTATATTCCATCTCGGGTGTTTTGCTGTAGCCCCAAGTTCTCTTTGAAAATCCTTCCTATTTACTTTAAGAACTATTCCATCAGCTTCATATGGAAGATTGTCCCTTGCTGATTCCACTTCCTTCTGGTATGAAATGGCTTCATCAATGTTTTCGCATTTCATAATATGGTCTTCGACTTTAAATCCCCAGACTCTAAGCGCTTCTACTATCTCTAATTCAAGATTGATCTCAAAACCAAGGACCTCACCGACTCCCCAAGCGTAGAAATCAAGCGGCCTCTTCGCTGTTATTCCAGAATCGAGCTGTCTTATTGCTCCTGAAGCTGCGTTTCTCGGATTGGCGAAAATTGGCTCACCTTCTTCAGATAGTTCCTTGTTTAGCGCCTTAAAGGCTTCAATTGGATATAACACCTCTCCCCTGATTTCTATTAATTCCGGAATATTCTTATTACCCTTTAGTCTTAAGGGTATGGTGTTAATGGTCTTTAGGTTAGCTGTAATTTCCTCGCCCACGAGCCCATTACCACGTGTTGCGCCTTGAATTAATAACCCGTTCTCATAAGTTAATGAGGCCGAGACGCCGTCGAATTTAGGCTCGGCTATGTATTGAATATCTTCATCAATTTCAAGGAGCCTTTTGACCCGTCCATCAAAATCATAAGCCCCTTCTTCTGTTGAGATATTATCTATACTCATCATAGGCAGACGGTGGGGAACAGAGTTAAATCCCACAGCCACAGCTCCTCCGACGCGCTGGGTGGGTGAGTCAGGTTTTACAAGGTCCGGATAAAGGGCTTCAATCTCCCTTAGCTCATGTAATAGAGTATCGAAGTCATAGTCAGATATTTCAGGATTGTTCTTTATGTAATAAAGATAGTTATGATGTTCAAGCTCTTTTGAGAGTGAGTTAATTCTTTTTGTTGCTTGAGCTTTTGAAATTTGTTTGTTTCCGGCTGCCATTTAGTTTGCTTCCTTGGATCGTATAATTCATTCTTTGTCTCTATTTTTTACTCTTGAGCCATTCGTTTAGTGCGCCAAATTCAAGAGTGTTTAATACGTCTTTTTTCTGAACCCATCCTCTTCTTGCAGTGCCGATCCCCAAGCGCATTTGTAGCAGCTGTTGAGTGCGGTGTGCGTCTGTAGAAATTATAACCTTTACACCGGCGTCGACAGCTTTTCTTACATGAAGGTCTTTTAAATCAAGCCTGAGATAAGATGAATTTACCTCAAGCGCTTTATCGTGTTTAAGTGCAGCTTCTATTAGCTGATCAATGTCCACATCATAAGGCTCGCGTCCATTTATAAGCCTCCCAGTAGGGTGCCCTAGTGCATGAACATACGGATTCTCAAGGGCCATCAATATCCTCTTCGTTATAGTATCCCTATCCATTTTAAAGCCGCTATGGACAGATGCAATAACAACATCTAATTCCTTTAAAACTTCATCCGGATAATCAAGTGAGCCGTCAGTTTTGATGTCTACCTCAGAACCCATTAAGATATTGATCCCCTTGATTTTTTTGTTAATTTCTCTTAATTCTAGTCTCTTCTCGCTAAGCCTCTCTATGGAAAGCCCATTTGCAATTGTAGAAGAGGGGGAGTGGTCTGTTATAGCGATATATTCATATCCCAACTCCATGGCTTTCTCCGCCATCTCTTGAATTGTTGCCTTACCGTCACTCCATTTGGTATGCATATGGAGATCGCCCTTTATATCGCTAAGTTCTATAAGATCAGGAAGGTTTCCATCCATTGCGGCTTCAATCTCACCCCTGTCTTCTCTTAGCTCAGGAGGGATAAGCGGCAGTCCAAGTGTGCTGTACATTTCTTTCTCCGTTTCGCCCGCAACTTTTTCCTCACCCTTAAATATCCCGTATTCGTTTATTCTGAAGCCGTTTTTTGAAGCAATTGTTCTAAGCTTTACATTATGTGCTTGTGACCCTGAGAAATACTGCAGTGCACCCCCGTAAGACTCAGGTCCTACTACCCGTAGGTCAACCTGGATACCTTCATTAGTGATTACACTTCCTTTAGTGCTCCCCGAAGCAAGCACCTCTTTTACAAACGGGAGCTTGGTAAATTCTTTTACCGTTTTTTCAGTATTGTCAGAGATCGTAAGTATATCTATGTCTTTGATTGTCTCCCGCATTCTCCTGATTGAGCCTGCTACTATAGTCCCTTCAGTACCTTTAATATTCTCTACTTCTTTTTTTATTGATTCGGCCAAGGGTAGGGCCTTTCCAAGGTGAGTTCTTTCCCTGCTTTCCTTAAGTAAGGGGATGCCTCTTTTTATCTCATCGACTTTTTTTTGTCCAAGCCCTTTGAAATTAAGCACTTCATCCCCATCTAGTACTTTTTCCAAATCTTCAAGGCTCCTCACGTTGAGCTCTTTATATAATAGCGCCAGAGTTTTTGGTCCTAGCCCCAAGATTCCCAGTAGTTCAGTCATTTCAAGGGGAACTTTTTCCTGTATTTTATGATACTCCTCTATTTTTCCGGTCTCTACATATTCTTTTATTTTATTTGCAAGCTCCTTTCCCACCCCAGGTATATCGGTGACATCATTCCGGCTCACCCTATCTTCTATTTCTTCATTTAGCTCTAATATATTAAGTGCAGCTTTTTTATATGCCCTTATTTTAAATGGGGTTTTCATCTAAAATGCTAAGCATGCTTGCGATTTGATCAAATATTTTGGCTATTTCTGTATTCTTGCTCATCTGGCCATTCTTCTCCATAGAATAGCTAATTTAGCGATTCTGTTAGTGGGAATAATAACATGTTTGTATCTCAAATATTAGCTAGAATGTATGATAGTTCTTGAAATATATAAGCGCTTTCATTTTAAGAATTATTGATGAGATTACGCAAAACGTTATGGGAGAAAATATTGATTTTGAAACCGTAAAAAAAAATCTCTATTGAATAGACGCAGTTTGCATTTCAGATGAGTATCTTTTAACGCCAACGAAAATACCGTCTGCAATTTCGTTTATATAGGCGTTACTCTTCAACCTTTTTTCATCTCTAGGATTAGTTATAAATGATGTTTCTACCAGTATGCTTGGTATATCAGCGCCTATAAGTACGATGAAAGGAGCTTTCTTAACCCCTTTGTTTCTCGTGGGGGGATATTTAGTAGACACGTTTTTAACAACAGAGCTCTGAACATGAACTGCGAAACGTTGAGATTCTTCAATCTTTGCGCCGAGCAAATATTGTTTAAGCACATTTGCCATGTCACTGCGCGATATACTGGTAGTAGCGTTTTCACGTGCCGCAACAGCTAGAGAGCGCTGGTCATTAGTTAAGCTCAGTATGTATGTTTCAATTCCATAGGCCTGCCTGTTGCGGGCAGCGTTACAGTGGATGGAGATGAAGAGGTCGGCGCCGAGTTTCTTAGCTATTCCCGTTCTCTCTTCTAACGGAATAAACTTATCCGTGCTTCTTGTCAAATAAACTTTTGTTATACCAAATTGTTTCCCTTCGGTATCGAGTTTTTTCTTTAATGCTTTTGCAATTCTCAAATTAACTTCCTTTTCCTTTAACCCCGATGGGCCAATTGCTCCGGGGTCGTGTCCACCGTGTCCTGCGTCTATGACAACCGTTCTGATTTTCAGTCCCAGGGCCTCAGATAGAGAGGATACTCTGTCTTCAGGTAATCCTGATTTATAGTCATATCTATCAGTATTGATTCCCGTAGCATAATAGCCGCCTGATTTTTTCCCGCTTCCCTCAATGTCCATTACGATCCTATAAGGGTCTTTTAATGCAAAGACTTTATAGTCATCAAAACTCTCTATATAAAGTACAACTCTTACTGTGTCTTTAGTGTTCCGGGCAAATTTAATTTGTTCTAGAAGTCCTTTCTTTATTGGTTCTACGTACAGGTTTTTATCGACAGTAGCTCCTTCAATATCGACAAAGAGCCTTGGAGGTGTTCCATATTGAGGGTCGGGCTTTAGTAACCTAGATGTATAAGTTGAATCTTTATCTAAATGAATTACCACTCTCGTATAATCATCTGTTGACCAGTGGCGTATCTGGCTCACTTTCGTAAGTCCGTTTCTCGATGTACTAGCTTGACCCTTTGCTCTTGGTTTATAGACAGGTGCTTTCTTAGCAGGTTTAAACGGCGCTAGTTCTTGCCTTTTGTTTAGCGCAACTGTTCTCATATCCCCTTTAGGAAAGTCCGTAACCAATTTGTCATATTCAATATAAGCATCTGACTTACTTTCCTTTTCTACTATTCTTGCAACTCTTAGTTGTGCATCATCTGCAAGATTGCTATATGGATACTTCCTTACAAATTTTCTTGATATTTCTACTGATTTATCAAAGTCTTTCTGTGAATTAAACCTTTCTCCCATTTCTTCATACATTTTTCCTGAAAGAAAGAGTGAATTAGGGGCTTTAGGGCTGTTAGGATAATCTCTGTCTATACTATAAAAAGCACGTGCTATTATTTCCCAAATCTCTTTGTTTTGTATTTTATTGTGATTTACTGATAGATTTTTATAGAGATCGAAGGTTTCTTCATATAATTTTTCACCTCTATCCTGCCCGATTGATGTCTGAATTGAGGAAAATAGTATTATTAGAGACGAAATTATTAAGAAAGATAGTGTTCTTTTAGTCACCTTAGGAATATAATTATACTATTCTTGTAGTTATTTGTAAACATTGTTTTATAAACTACTTTAACATTTAGCTTCCCAATTTTTCCGCCATGGGAGATTATTTTTTGAAATGGTTAGAACTTAATGCTAAATTTGTTTAAATGAAGGTAGTTATTCTCGGATGTGCTACATCTACAGGTGTTCCCATAGTAGGATGTAATTGTCCCGTCTGTACTTCGGACAATCCTAAGAACAAAAGGACCCGCTGTTCTCTCTTTATAGAGAAAAACGGCAAAAATATACTAATAGATAGCTCAACTGACCTCAGGTTTCAGGCGCTTAAACACAATATCACCAGACTCGATGTTGTGCTCTATACTCACTCCCATGCCGATCATACACATGGTATCGACGATTTAAGGACTTTTAATTTTGTAAATAATATGGTGATCCCTTGTTACGCGAACCTGCAGACTATTACTAATCTTAAAAACAACTTCGGTTATATCTTTGACGGTGTATATTCAGCCGGTGGCAAACCCCAACTTGAACTATATGTTGTAGAGAATAATTTCGATTTTGATGGAATTAACATAATCCCGGTTGAGATAAACCACGCACAGTGGATGATTCTAGGTTATAGAATTGGGAACGTGGCATATCTAACTGATTGCAGTGGCGTTCCGGATGAATCTCTAAAGAAGTTAATGGGTCTTGAGCTGCTAATTATAAGCGCGCTTAGATATATAGAGCACCCGGCTCATTTCAATATTGAACAAGCTGTAGAGATGGCACAAAAAATAAACCCGAAGCTTGCGGTACTTACTCATATGGGACACGAGGTCGATTACGATACTCTATTGAGTGAGCTGCCCGATAACATAGTACCGGCTTATGATGGCATGGAAGTGGAACTGGATGAGCTCTAACTTGATTCGGGCTAAAACTACAGGGAAAATGTTAGTTCTTCATAAATCTTAGAGGTGCTATTATGCAGGAAGTTATAAAGAAGTTACTTCAACCAAATAATACTAAAATAGTGTTCTGTGTATTAGACGGAGTAGGGGGGCTTCCTCAAAACGGGAAGACTGAACTTGAAGCCGCTAAAACTCCAAACCTTGATGCACTAGCCCAACGAAGTGCTTGCGGTCAACACTTGCCGGTAGCATATGGAATAACCCCGGGTAGCGGCGCCGCTCATCTTGGACTGTTTGGTTACGATCCGCTTAAATACGAGATAGGACGCGGAGTGCTCGAGGCGCTCGGACTTGGTATACAGCTTACTCCTAACGACCTTGCTGTAAGAGGAAATTTCGCCACGGTTAAATATGAGGGCGACACTCCGATAGTCACCAACAGAAGGGCAGGGCGTATTCCGACCGAAGAGAATATAAGAATTGTCTCTAAGATTACAGAGAAGATTAAAGAGATTGACGGAGTAAAGGTCAATATGACCTCCGGTATGGAGCACCGCTCCGCCATTATTTTTACTTTCCCTGAGCCTATTAAGGAGGGCGGGGACGCAATTCATGACACGGATCCCCAGCTTGAGGGGATAAGCCCCATTCCTCCAACCGGCAATAATCCAGAGGCTCAGAAAGTCGCAGACGTTGTCGGGAAGTTTATAAATCAGGTGGCTGAAATTATTAGAGATGAGAAGAGGGCTAATTACATACTCTTGAGAGGTTTTGCGGTCCGTCCAAACCTACCTTCTTACCAAGATGCTTACGGGCTCAACGCAGCGTGTATTGCAACTTATCCGATGTACAGAGGGGTCGCTAAACTTGTAGGCATGGAAGTGCTCGAGGTAGAGGACTATTCAATTAAAAGTGAAATCGACACATTAAAACGGGATTTTGATAAGCACGACTTTTTCTACTTTCATGTTAAGAAGACCGACAGCTACGGAGAGGACGGAAATTTTGACGGCAAGGTCGGTGTAATAGAGGAGTTCGACAGCTTTGTGCCCGAAATTTTGAAATTAAATCCTGACGTCATAGTTGTCACGGGGGACCATTCTACTCCAGCTAATATGAAAGCTCACAGCTGGCATCCGGTCCCTATACTGATAAACGCTAAAAATGTAAGAGCAGGAGGAGTTGAGGGGTTTGGAGAGGCAGATTGTCTTAAAGGGGAGCTCGGAACTTTCAGAGCAGTTGACCTTATGACTCTTGTTCTTGCTCACGCTGGAAGACTTCAGAAATACGGCGCATAATTAGTTAGTCGACCATCTTGAAATTCAGCACCCGTATGCTAATTTATACATTCCTTATTGCCAGGCTTTGTAGCTTAGTTGGCTGCGAAGACTAAGGACTTAAGTTGTAAGAAATTATATATATGTACACATTGTGTGCCCCTCGTTAATCAGTGCCGAAGTGGTGGAACTGGCAGACACGCAGTCTTGAGGGGGCTGTGCCTTCGGGCGTGCGGGTTCGACTCCCGCCTTCGGCACCACCAATATTTGTTCAATTATATCAGTAGATTGTATCATAATTTCTTGGTTTTCGCCTATGCTAGTTTGATAGCGTTTTTGTCCGAGGTGTCCAAATAGGTGTCCATAGTGGACAACTTTATTCTTTCTCCTAGTTTCTCTACAGCTGCTTTTTTAGCATCTTCATGTGTATGGCTATAGTGTTTTAGCATCCTAATATCTTTATGTCCTGATAGAGACATGACTGTAGCAAAGTCCTCTTTTTCGTCTACAATAAGGTTAGAAATAAATGTATGTCTTAGGTCGTGGAAACGTAGTTTGGCAATACCGGATTCTTTCAATGCCTTTAACCACAAATACCTCCAAGATGTTCTAGCGGAGTAGGGTTGTCCATCAGGTCTAGTAAATACATACTCAGAAGTCGAATCATCCTTTCGCTTAACTAGGTGCTCGAATAATATTTTATTTATAGGAATGCTTCTGGGTTCATTGTTTTTGGTTTCTTCTAAATTAATGTACTTAGTTCTAAGGTCAACATTATCCCATTTTAAGTTGGAAATTTCAGAACGTCTCATTCCAGTAGAATAAGCACACAAGACAATAGGTTTTAGTTGCACAGAACATGCTGCATATAGTTTTTGAAATTCCCAATCTTTTAGAACTCTGTTTTTCTTGTTGGGTATTTTTAAAAGCTTAATTCCTTGGATAGGGTTTTTATTTAACTTCCACTTTAATTTTCCGCTAACTGCAACATTGTACATGAGCCTGAGGACGCCTAACTCTTTGTTGATTGTGCTAGGCATTCTCCCTTTGGCTTTTCTCTTTGATTTGTATTGTTCCGTATGCCAGAGAGTAACAGTATTAGAATTTTTGCCTTTAAAATACGACAGAAGGGCGTTAACAGCCGTTTTATCCCTTTCAAAGGCTTATATGGTTATCCTTTGCCCATTCAAGATACATAGAAGCTAAATGCTCAAAGGGTAGGGGCTTTTCTAATTTCTGTATGTCAAACTTGCCTTGTGCAATTTCCGCTTTTCTAATGCTCAGAGCCTTATTAGCATCCTCACGATTAATCTTAGAGGGGTCAACTCCTTCAATTGAAACAGCTTCTCTTTTTCTTTTTCCATTCGGAAGGTAATAGTCTATATACCAACGGTTATCTTTTTTATACACTCCCATTATTTCTTAACCTCCTTTTTCTATTCTTCTTTTTCTCAAGTTCTTTCAATGGGTCAATCTCTCTTTTTTCTTTTCCTACATAAATACAATGAGTTTTGTTTTGATAGGTGAAGTAGGCATACCAATAACTACCATGACCTTTTCCGCCTTCTTTACACCTCTTACAGCCGCATTTAGCAGGCTTCTGCTGATATACGACGGCAGGGGGGAGGATGGAGCGTATATGATTATAGAGTTGTCGTAGTTCCTTCAAGTCGAGTTTGTGTGTATCTTTAATTAACTTAACTAACATAATTATATATGATAACATATTTTACAATGATGTAAAGTTTTTATCTGCAACTTCTAAGCAAAGAAAAACGTTTATAAGAGGAGGGGGAATTATGAAGTATGCAACTCTGCCTGTCCTTAATGACCTTCTGTATATAGGTTTTTCTGTCAAAAATCTAACTTATACTATGGTCCTATTATAGTGGGGTCAGTACAATTTTGCACACTAATATATCAGAAACACATTATTAAGCCTAGAACTTAATAAAAAAAAGCATTAATGCAACAAAATAGTTACTGGAGGTAATGCCCAATAAGTATCATTCCCAACGTACATAAAATAATGAACGAAGCGGCCTCCTAGACCTTTAGGATAAACCTCAAGCACTACAGACCCTCGTGGGAAATTGTATAAGAAATATTGACCATATATGTTTGTAATAGCTAGAGGACCACAAGCTCGATCTCTTGTGCAAAGGCGAACACTTACACCATTGGCTGGATAACGTCCCCCATACTTGTCCTGAGAGTAAACCTTGCCTGTTACAGACTGTACGGAGAATGAATCCCTTGCACTTACAAACAGAAGAAAGATTAATATAAATAAGATACAAATCTTGCGCGCCATGAATTACCTCCCAATGTTGCTCATTGGTTTCACTTCTAATGTAGCGTAAGGATCGTTACTTTTATCCTCGTCTAATCGTTTATATAAATCTCCAGGTTCTCCTTTATTTTTATGTATCTGTTCCTCAACAATTTTCTTCTTCACAGGCACTATTTGAAACCGAATATCACTTATCTGAATTACTCCTTCGGCTGTTGATTGATCTGGCAGGTCCCCTTTATCAATTTCAATAGGGATAGAAGAGAAGCTTGCGGTTTTTTGAGGGTCAACTTGTAGTTTGGGGTGAGTGTCCTTTTGCAACTGCACCACCCAACTCCTAGGAATAGTTATTTCATATGATCCTATCCCATTTTTATCTTTATAATAAAGACCTTTCTGGATTATCTGTGTAGTTGGTTCATAATTTACACTTGCATGGCTGAGACTGTTATACGCATCATTAATTAATTCTTTTGAGTCATCTTCATTGATGTTACTGGGCGGCACAAAAATTATGTTGCCCTTCAAAGAAACGGTTGGTTTCCCACTTTGTGATACTAAGGTCTTCAATTCATCCATAAGCGGTGTATGATTTAATAAAAAGAAAAATGCAAGATATAATGCAGCTGCCCCCCCAACTTTAACCGAAACGGGTCCATATGCAGCAACTGTTCTTGCTTCATCTCGTACTGTTTTGGGCGAAATAATATAAAATAATACTGCGGGTACCGCAGGTAATAAAAAAAAGCCAACTATAATTAATACAATGTACGTGGTGCCCATGTACTGATTATTATACTAAATTTAAAAGTATTGAGCAAATAAATCATAGCACCACACATGGTTCTTAAAACAGGGGCGGAGCCTTATGCAGGAACCGTCATTTAAGTAATGACCTGCCCTCCTAAAATAGGTCCATAAGTTAAGTTAGA
>PVMK01117679.1_pt1 | contig 33434 bp, 38 predicted proteins | sample 1853481 | NCBI WGS metagenome assembly PVMK01 (sample SAMN08533507, study PRJNA380276) | Marine sediment metagenome, whole genome shotgun sequencing project.
TTTTATCAATTTTCATAACAGGAGCCGTCTTTGACCTGTATAGTTCTGGATGTATGTTTACATGCTTCAGGATTGTGGGTAACCATGATGATGGTTTGTCCTTCACTGTTCAGTTCTTTCAGCAAATCCATGATCTCATCTGCGGTTTTCGAGTCCAGGCTGCCGGTTGGTTCATCTGCCAGGAGAATCGGCGGTTTGTTGACTATTGCCCTTGCTATGGCAACCCGCTCCTGTTCTCCACCCGAAAGCTGATCCGGCAGACGGTCTGCCTTGTTTGTTAACCCCACCCTTGCAAGTACATCCCGTGCCATTTTGTCCTGCTCTTTGGCTTTTTCCCCTGTTATGGCCATAGGGAGCTTTACGTTTTCCAGTACGGTCAGGTAAGGGATTAGCTGAAAAGACTGAAAGATAACCCCGATATATTCACTCCTTAAATCTGCGCGCTGTTCACTGGAGAGTTTGTAGATATCCAGTGAGTCAATGACGATCCTTCCCCGGGTCGGATGGTTGAGCCCGCCCAGGATGGAAAGCATGGTCGATTTTCCCGAGCCTGACTGTCCCATGATGGAGACAAACTCACCGTCATCTATGAAGAAAGTCATCTCTTTTATTGCCTGAACCGTGCTCTCGCCTTCCTGGTAGTCCTTGCCGATATTCTCGATTTCAATAAGGTGCTGCACGTTTGTTTGGACAGCAGAATCATGTGTGGTGTTATTCGTCATGGTTAAATCCTATTAATCAATAAATCTTTCAATGTTTTCGTTCTATTACAGGGCCCGTAAAGCTTCACTTGGATCAAGATTGCTAGCTTTTTGGGCTGGATACAGGCTTGCAATCAGGCTTAAAGCAACAGAGAGCAAGAGTGCCACACCTCCAAGGCTATAATTCAATCCTGCAAAAGAGCCGTTTTTTATAACCAGCGGTAGAGTAGCCCAGGCAATAGCATTGCCTCCCACATATCCGAGTATGCCGCCGATAAGTCCGACGACCATTGCCTCAAGCAGAATGATCTGCATGATATGGCCGCGGCGAAAGCCAATGGCGCGAAAAATGCCTATTTCACGGGTCCGTTCGTTGACTGACCCCATCATGGTCACGAAAACCAGAAGTGAGCCGATGAAAATAACCAGGATGGCAATGCCGTAGCTGAATGATTTGAATAGTTCAATGGACTGCATTTTAGACATCACCGCCTGCCTGAGAGCCGTTACCTTGGCATCCGGGAATTTTTCCGCAATCTGCAGCACCAGCTCGGTAATCGGGCAGTCCCGGCAGAAGGCGGCAATTTCCACCATGGAGATCTTGCCTTCCTTGCCAAGCACTCCCTGAAAGGCATGCAGATCACCAATAATGATTCCATCTTCTGTAGCACCGGTGGGTTTGAGTATGGATGTTACAGTAAACTCCTTTTTACCAAGAACCAGCGAATCGCCAACTGCCAGGTTAAAGGTGGCAGCTGTTTGCGAACCGATGAGCAGTTCATCGGGCTGGGCAGGGGGGGTGCCTTCGAACTGCCACCAGTTCTTAAGGGCCAGTTCCGATTCAAAATCGACTCCCATGAGGAGGACATCTTTACCTTGGACCGAAGCTGCGCCAAGTATTTTTGGTGCAACTAAACCGATGTTTTTGGAATATTCAATTGTCCTGATATCGGGGATTCTCGCTTCATCAAGCTCCACGGTTTTATAATTAACGCCGCCCATTGAAACGCCACCATAGGAAAGTGACAGGTTCTCACTCTTTGGCACCATGACAATATTGGCGCCGAACTGATCAAGCTGGTCTTCAATGTCACGGCTCATGGATTCGGTGATCGACAGCAGGGTGACAATGGTGGCAATGCCGATAAAGAGCCCCAGGACCAGAAAGATCATCTTGCCCTTGCGGCGCTTTAAATTATTGAATGAGATATTATGAAGTTTCACTGTAAGAGTCCCTCAAATTTCGCTTCTTTTTTCAAGGTTTTCAGCCGCTGCGTGTGGCTGACCCTGTTCAGCAGTGTGGTCTTGATTTCTTTTTGCTTGAAAAAGACTGAGAAGTTTTTTGTGTCCGTCACTGACTTATCAAAGGTCACTACAATACGGGTGCCCTGACTGTCCTTCACCACCTCATTGACCCCAATCAGGTCATTGAGTCCGGTGATGATATCCGGCGGCCAGACATCGGCGCTTTGCAGCTTGTAAATGGCGTCGTCAAGGTGCCGGGTATTGAAGTAGGCGATGGATTTTGGAACAATCACCACGCCCATACCAAGGATGATTGCCAGTGAGACAATGGTTGCCAGGGTGCCGAAGCTGACGCCTCGTTTTTTTACTCCCAGGACCTTTTCCCGTTTTTCTCTATATTTTTCTAAATCGTAAGTCATGTTGTTCAGTTCCCAGAAGAATGTTTATCTGCCTTCATGCATTTATTATGACTGGCGGTATTTCATGTACCAGCTGTTCATGTTGACGTCTCTCATTTGAATAACCAGCTTATCACCGGCAACGATCCTGTTCAGAGGAGCCGGATTGCAGCCGCCTTTGATTACATTAATCTTGTTGGAGGCAAACTTCTGGCCGCAGTTCTTGCAGACCATGTTGTCGCCTTCCTGGTAATAGCCGAGGCCTGAGCGGTAACAGACATCGCAGGCATCAATGGCTGCGCGAAGAATGCCGTCAGCACTTTTGAGCACAAAGAAGGTGACCATGGTGCCGTCATCTGCCTTGACTTTGAAATGATGGGCTTTATTGTCGCTGATGCCGGCAACAGGAATTTCAAGTTTTCCGTTGGTTGGTGTGATCAGACCAGCATTCTTACCTGCTGAAGAAGTGGAGCCGGAGCATCCGTTAAGTACAACTGCAATGAGCAGCAGAAGAATTGTAGTTACTGTTAATTTTTTTCTAGTAGTTATCATCTTAAAAAACCTCCGTATATTGTTTATTGATTTACTATTTTGAATTGGTCTGCGTAAAATAGCGATTGTATAATTTCTGCCATGACGCTGATGTTGCATTGCACGGGCCTTTGCTGTTGCATCCGCTGCCTGATCGGACTCCTTGATTGGGTGACCCATTTGGGAGTGCTGCTGAAAAAGCTTTTTTGGCTTGGATTTCATTGGTTGAAACAACATTTGCCGGATAGCCAAGATCGGAAATGATTGCGGCAATCCTGCTGTTCTCTAAAGCTCCTGTATGGTCGACTATGACAATCCCTCTGCTTAAATATCCATTCATGCCATAAGTATCGGAAAGCTTACTCATTTCAGCCGCAATATTGTTCAGGCAGGAAGAGCAGGAAAGATTGCTGACCTGTAAGGTTGTCCGGTTGATCGTGCCGGTAGCAGGAGGAATTTTCCATGCTGTGAGGCCTGCTCCGGCGCCACCAGAGGTGGAGCAGCCTCCACTGGAGCAGCCGGAACTGTATTTGCTTTGCTGAGCAAATTCCTTCGTATACTGCTCAGGGACCGTAGCAGACCAGTCAACCTTGGCAGGATAGCCGAGATTGCTGATAGTGGTAGCGATTTGTTCGTAATTCAGTGAGGGCAGGTGGTCAACGGTAACGCGGCCTTGCTGCAGGTCTGCATCCATACCAATGGTACCGGGCAAACCTTTCAGTTCTGCTTCAATGGTTGCCAGGCATGAGGTACAGGAAAGATTGCTGACAATGTAACTGGTGCGCTGCACACCTGCTGCCTGTGCTCCTGTTACCAGCATCGCTGCCATTAATAAGTTGGTTAAAGTAATAGCTAACCGTTTCCAATTATTCATGTTTTGTTTCCCAGCAATTATGGGTTCATTTGTTTCAGTTTTTTGCCCAACCCCGTGAACGCTCCATAGAAAAAGTAGCAAGGGTTGTGCCAGACCGGAGATTTTGATTTTAAAAAAAGTTAAACGCTTGGAATTATAAGGAAAAACAAATATGAGCTAAAAGTGATGAAAAATTGTAGGAATAAATTTAAAGAATATTCTACAATGTATATAAATATATTTTACAATATTACCCACTAGGCAAGCAGTAGGGTTTCTTGAGGGTACCAGCTCATTGTAATTGCAACCTGGCAATCTCTGATTGAATCATTTCTCTGTCAGGTTGCTATATCCACTGGCCATCTTCACAGGTAGGCATCCTTCAAAGAGTCAATATTATGGCAAGAATGGTTGACTTTTAGCAAGTGGAGATAATATTAAGAAGAGTTAGCGTCTTGGCGCGCGAAAAAATGTTACTCGAAAAAATAAAAAGAGGAAAATCCATGGACCAGGACAAAGAAAAAGTCGACCAGTATAAAGAAGAAGTAATGTACGACTATGCAGACAAATTTATTAACCTTGCCAACGAGTTATCTAAATCAGATAATTCTGGAAGCGTTGGAGTGGCACTCAGGTATGCTGCCGCCCGGTACTGTGCCTTTGAAGCATCACTGCAAACAAATAATCTGGCCGAAGACAAGGACAAACACCTGAAGTTTTTTACAAACGCTTTTACAAATATGCTGCGAATTAACCTTGAAGACTACAGCAAGATACAATTATTCCCCAAATAATACAGGCCGTGGCAGGGATTGAGTTAATTAATGACTCTGATTACAGACCGGGCAAGATACCACCACAGTTCTGGCGGGAATGCATTAAGAAGATATAAGAAATTGATATGCTGGAGTGTCCCAAAAGCGGCTGGGTGAGTTATAGTAATGTTATGTTGCTTTAGTGAGAATTTTATAAGGTCATTACAGTTCGAATTTTTCCAACCGGTAGATGAGGACATGGCGGGGAATTTTTAAGAGTCTGGCTGCCTGGGAGCGGTTGCCATTGCTTTTTTGCATGGCTTTTATGATCAGCCCTTTTTCAAATTCTTCCAGGGATAGGCCGTCTGCAGGGATCTCAGGAATTGCAAGGGTGTCGCCACCCTGTGGTTTCGACAGGTTTAAGTCTTCCGGTTCAATAATGTCAGCCTTCCTCAAAATCAGGCATCGTTCAACCGAGTTCTGTAATTCACGAATATTGCCCGGCCAGTCGTATTGTTTCAAAAGCTTCATTGCCTTGTCTGAAAAGCGCACCCCGCGTGGTGCGTCCAGTTTTTTCAGAAAATGCTTTGCCAAACCGGGGATATCTTCGCGCCGTTCCCGTAAAGGCGGCAAGTGCAATGGAATAACACCTAACCTGTAGTAGAGGTCTTCACGGAAGGCGCCTTCGGAGACTGCTTCCTGTAGATTCTTGTTGGTGGCTGCGATGATTCGTACGTCAACCTTTTGCGTTTTGTCAGAACCGACCGGCTCAACTTCGCGTTCCTGGATGACCCGTAGAAGCTTTGCCTGCATGTCCATTTTCAATTCGCCTATTTCGTCAAGGAAGAGTGTGCCGTGGGCAGCGGTCTGGAAACGGCCCTTGCGGTTTGCAACAGCGCCTGTGAAGGCCCCCTTGACATGACCGAACAGTTCGCTTTCGATCAGGTTATCCGGAATGGCTGTACAGTTTACCGCCACCATGGGGTTACCTTTGCGAGGACTATGCTGGTGAATGAGCCTGGCCATTACCTCCTTGCCGGTGCCGGATTCCCCGGTTATCAGGACTGTAGCTTCGCTGGAGGCCACCTTGAGAGCTGTCTCCAGCAGTTCTGCCATGGCAGAATTTGCTGTTTCCATGCCTGAGGTGCCGGTCAGTCTGTCAACCTCATCAGTGAGCTGCTGCTTTTGTGAGCGCAGAGAACCGAGTTCAAGGGCTTTCCTGCAGGAGAGTCGTAACGTTTCACGATCAAAAGGTTTGGTAATAAAATTAAAAGCACCTTCATGCATGGCCTTGACTGCCATTTCAATGGAACCAAAGGCTGTTATAACAATTACCGGTGTTTCCGGAGATTCACGTTTTATGGCAGCAAGAACTTCCAGCCCATCCATGTCGCCCAGTTTAACATCGGTTATCACCAGGACGGGATTGCTTTTGCTGAAAAGTTCTAAACCCTGACGGCCGGAACCGGCTGTAATTATATCAAAACCAGCCTCTGACAGGTTGTATTCGGTGACCCTGCGTAAACTTTCATCATCGTCAATAAGAAGAATGGTATCTGCCATATGAACCTCTTTTATAAAAGAAGGGATTTTTTATGTATAATCCACTTATAAATTGCCTTCAATATTTTTGAAGTCAAGTTCCGTTTGTCTTTTTACGTCGTTTTCAGAATTTCGTTTGGGCAGAAAAACGGTAAAGCATGCCCCCCCTGTCTCTGCATCAGACAGTGTGAGAGTGCCGCCATAGCTTTCAACGATTTTTTTGCTGATGGACAAGCCGAGGCCGGTGCCATCTTCTTTGGTTGAGTAAAACGGATTAAAAATTTTATCCGCAAGTTCGGCCGGTATGCCGGAGCCATCATCTTTTATTGAAACTGTATAGCCGTCAGCATGTTTCATGGTCTCAATAGTAATCTCTCCTTTTGCAGGAACTGCATCAATACCATTTAAAATAATGTTTAGGAAAACCTGGGATAATTTTTCACCGGCAACAAAAAATGCTTTTCCCGCTTCCCATCCGGTCACAGTAAGTTTGATGTTTTTTTTCCGTAACTGACTGGCAAGCAGACTCGTGACCCGGTCAATCACCTGGGACAGAGGTTCAGCTTTTATTTCTTCTTTTTTCTTGCCCTGTATGCCGCGGCGCGAAAACTGTAAAACTTCATCAACCGTATTATTAAGTCGTTCAGTCTCCTTCAGCAGGATTTTCACAAATTCTTTCTTGGGATGATCTTCGGGAAATTCATCAAGTAGAATTTCAGCAGTTCCCTTTATGGAAGAGAGGGGGTTTTTAATCTCATGGGCAAGGGATGCTGAGAGCTGGCCCAAGGCGGAGAGTTTTTGTGCAGCGCCCAACTGCTCTTCGACTTCAAGCAGGAGTTGGGTCTCGCGGTGCAGTTTGTCATAGGATTTCTCCAGTTTTTCTGACAATGCTTTGTAGCGATTTCGTAGGCGCGACTCTCTGCCTGCAATAATTCCTGTTACTGTGCCGGCAGCCAGGTAAAGGATTATCTCCGTCAGCTCACTCAGATAGGTTCCTGTTCCTTCACCTATATAGAGAAGAACATGGGGGATAAAGGCTATTGAAGACATGGCAGCCAACAGGAGCCCACCCCAGACCCCGAACCATATTGCCCCAAGGACTATGGGGAAATAACTGAGCCGCCTGAACATGTCATGATAAAATATCAAGTAAGCGGGCGTGAAAAAGTGCAGCATGCCTATACAGATTACAACAAGGACCAGAATGGCAAAAAGGATTTTTCTCATAACAGGTTTTTCACATAAAAGGTGATACCAGCCTGATATCACATAATTCGGTCCCCTCAACTATAACGCTTCTAACAGGAGGGAACCATTAGTCTTTAAGCTAATGAAGGCGGAATCCTTTTGCAACCATCAATTTCTGTTAATACTCCGTTTATCCCCCCCAGAGATTGACAAGCACCAGGCTTAGGGCAGGGAAATAGGTAATTATAATTAATGTAATCATAAGCAGGGCAAGAAATGGCAGGGTAGCCCTGTAAAGTGTTACGACAGGTTTATTAAAACGGTAGCTGGCGAGAAAGAGATTCAGGCCAACCGGGGGAGTGCAGTAACCGATCTGTAGATTGGTCAGGAAAATAATGCCCAGGTGGGTCAGGTTGACCCCATATGCTTCAGCAATGGGAATTATGATCGGAACAACAAGAACCAGGGCCGAGAAGATATCAAGCATGGAACCAACAATGAGAAGAAAGATATTGAGCAACAGCAAAAAGGTGTATTTGCTGGAAATATACTCCTGGATAAGTTCAAAGAGACGCATGGGAACCTGCTGGTCAACCAGGTAGTTTGTAGTAGCCATGGAAGCGGCCAGGACGACTATTATGCCTCCAAAAAGCACCATGCTCTGGACCATGATCTTCGGCAGTCTTGATATGGCAATATCACGGTATATGAGTACTTCGACAATCAGGACGTAGAGTGCGGTTATGGCCGCGGCTTCACCCGCCACAAAAAATCCGCCATAAATTCCCCCTAGGATAATTATCGGTAGTGGCAGTTCCCAAGCCGCCTCTTTCAACCCGGAAAGCATATCTCTGTATGTCGGTTTTTCAGTATCTTTAAATTTACGACGCGGCCCTTTAACCATACTGTATGAAACCAGGAGAGTGAGCATGAGGAAGCCGGGTAGAATACCGGCCAGAAAGAGCTGGTCCACCCGGGTTCCTGAGATAACGCCATAGAGAATAAGCGGCAGGCTTGGAGGAAAAAGGAGCCCGAGGCTTCCGGAAGAGGTGATAAGTCCCAGAGAAAAACGTTCAGAATAATTATCCTTGATAAGGGCCGGGTAAAGAAGACCACCGACGGCAAAAATTGTAACTCCTGATGCACCGGTAAAAGCTGTAAATACTGCACATACCATAAGCGACACAACTGCAAGTCCACCCGGCATCCAGCCCAGGAGAACCTGCGAAAGTCTAAGCAGCCTTTGTGGCGTGCCGCTTTCGGACAAAAGGGTGCCGGCAAAGATGAACAGCGGCAGGGAGAGCAGCAACGGCGTGTCAGATAAACGTGACATTTCGATGATAACTACCGAAAGGTCAATATCTATGCTGTAAAAAGACAGGAGGGCCAGGGCTGAAATCACCACGAAGAGTGGAGCCCCGAGGATAGCCAGAAACAGGATGAGAATTTTTGAAAGACCCATATTAATGGCTTAGGTTTGGCTTAGAGTTGATTTTTGTAGGATAATTTTGCCCAAATCCTTGAATGACAGGATAAGGAAACGGCCGGTTATAATACCAAAAGCAATGGGATAGGCCAGGTTGAGCCCCCATGATGGAATGCCCAGTATTCCCCTGCCACCGTAGAAGGCCTCGTCGCGGACAAAAATGACTGCAGCGTAAGTGAGGCCTATGCATACACTGGCCGAAAAAAAGTTTATGAAGGCATGGAGCCAGGGCAGAAATTTCTCCGGCACTAAATGGGAGATTATATCAATACTGATGTGCTTGGATCGCTTTGTTGCCACCGAAGCACCAAATAGGCCTACCCAGATAACCATGTAGCGCAGCAGTGGATCAGCCCAGACAATACCGCTGGAGAAAAAGAACCGTAAGAATATCTGCACACAGGCCAGCAGGATCATGGAGGTAAGCAGAAAACAGAGAAAGGTTTCCTCAATCCATGAAATGCTGCGTAAGATGAAAGCAAAGAATTTTTTCAGGTTGTTCATGTATAATGTGCTACGGGTTTGCTGTCTGTGTTTCGCGAAACTTTTCAAGGTGTTTTACGGCCTCTTCGTAAATACCCCTGGAAAAGGCATCGCCGATCAGTTTTTCCACTGTCATTTCCCGGTAGTTCAACAATTCTGTCCTGGCTTCCGGAGTGAGTTTGACCAGGGAAATGTTGTTATCTTGAAGGACCTGTCGGGCTTCTTCATTGCTTTTCCTGGTATCGGTGAGCAGTTTGGCAAAATGTTTTTTTGCAGCCGATTGCATCATTGCGGCATAATTGGCCGGTAGTTTGGAAAATGTCTTTTTATCGAGGATAAATGCCCCGTAGGCGTAAACAAAGGGAATGTCGGTAATATAGGAAATACGAGTAAACCATTGCATGACAATGGAGCCGTAAAAAGAATTAAAGGCGGTGTTGATCAGGCCGGTTTGCAGCGAGGTGAGTACATCAGGGATTGACAGCGGTATGGGAGTCAACCCAACGGACTCGAGCAGGGCTGTGCTGATGGGATCGCCCTCAGGCGCCCAGGCCTTGCTTTTTTTTAGATGATCCAGGGTGGTGATCGGCGTTTGTGACATGGTATATATGAAACCCACTTCAGACAGCGCCATAAGTACCATGTTTTTTTTATCAAATTCTTTTTGGAATCTTGGGAAGAGTTTCTGCTTTAATTCGTCAACTTCATCATAGGAGTTAAAGAAAAAAGGAAGTCCAAGAATCCGAAAATCCGGAACAATTTCACTGATCCCGGTCATGGTAAAGCCGCCGCCATTGAGCTGCCCGACCCGCATCTTGCGGTACATGGCCCGGTCATCACCCATGACACCGCCGGCATAAATTTTAAAGCCTATTTCTCCGCCGCTTTTTTCTGTAACTTCATTGGCAAAGTCGCGGAATCTTTTAGCCCAGACACTTCCTTCCGGGGCAAGGGAGGCAATTTTGAAAGTATACCTGGATTTATCTGCATGTACTTCACCTGCGCTTATGACAAGAAATAACAGGATGAACGAACAGAAGAATAATTTTATAAAAGTATTCATTTTATTAATGCTTAAAAGAATTCATCAACCTGGTTGATAAGTTTTTCAGCCTTAACCTGGGCTAATTTATTGCTTGAGGCCATATCAGAATCAGCAAGCGGCTGTTCAATTACCTCTGTCAACAGCTTGAGGTAAAGTTCCCGGTCAAACATCAGGCGGGCATATGTTTGCGCATAGGCAACCTGTGTAAGCAGAAATGATCTCTTGTTTATTTCAAGTGCCCGTTCAAAGTGTTTGCGGCTTGTGTCCAGTTTGCCGCCGTACATTTGGGGGCGACTGCCATAGTAAGAGCCGAGAAAGATATGGGCGCCGCCATAATAATACAATTCGTCGAGTTCTACCACTCTGAGCATGATGAGCTCCACAATGGGCAGGTCTGCCATGGCGGCAGGAGCGCCTTCCTGGTATTGTATCCATGTCGCCCATCCATAAGCACCCCAGAATAAATATCCTGCCTTGGCAGGTGAGGTATTGGCAAGCGCCAGCTCAATCTCGGCCAGAGTCTGGCCATTTATATTCTCCAGGCCGGGCAGCTGGTTGATGAGACTGATACCATAATCCCTTGCCTTGATACTTATGTTCACCGCCCGCTCAATCTTATCATTTTCATGAAGGGCTGCCCCATATGCACCATATGCCTTGGTCGCAGCCATCAGTAAACGTTTGTTGTCAGGATCACCGGCAATCAGGCCATCGAGTATAAGCAGCAGAGAAGGTGCGCCGTCTTGAAGGAGCTCCAAGTCGGTCTGTTTTTGCAGGGAAAGAGTTAACGGCTCCAGGAGAGGGGTGACAAGCATTGAAGTGCAGCCGTTGCTAAGCATTAAAAGTGCAAGAGCAAGGAAAGTTTTACAAAAATATGATGTCATTGTTTTTTGCATCATAATCAGGTTCGGTTGCAGGGTTTAATGTGATAGTTTACTGGACCTCATTTTTCATGCAATGGATTTATATTGTTTATGTAACTTTAGTTAAATATCATGTTATGTGTCAAGAATGAATGGAAGCTACATCCGATTATTTATTGCAGAGGAAGGAATATGCCAAAAAATATTATTGGAGTTTTTGGAGCAGGGAATATATCTGATACTGATGATGAGTGGCAGGCAGCTTTAACAGTAGGCCGTCAATTGGCTCAAAGAGGTTTTGTGGTTTTGACCGGTGGGCTGGGAGGTGTCATGACTGCTGCCAGCAAGGGTGCAAAGGAGAAAGATGGTATTACCGTGGGTATCCTGCCTGGTACTGGAAAGACAACCCCTGCAAACAGGTATGTTGATATAGCTATTTATACCGGTATGGGTGAGGCAAGGAACGCGATTAATACAAAGAGCTGCAAGGCGGCAATAGCTATAGGCGGAGAGTATGGCACCCTTTCAGAAATTGCACTGGCTTTGAAAGGCAATTGCCCGATAATTCTTTTAAATTCCTGGACTATCGTCCCGCATGGCGATGTAAAAAGATCTGAATGGTATGTTGCCACCACTCCAGAAGAAGCAGTTGCCATGGCAGTTGGAGCAGTTGCAGAGGTGGGTGGGTGACAAATCGAAAAATTCTAAAACATTTTTCATGGAACTCTTTCAAACTATTTAGGGAAGTGTGAAGCGCAAGTTGTAATTGCAGGATTCCTGTCAGCAAGCCGTTTACGAAGTAATGAGAAACCTTTGATATTTGCCTGCCTGACTATTTATCGTACTTGACAAGTTAATTTAAATAAGTATATTTATCCGTTTGCAGTATGAGCCTGAGGGCGGGTGTAGCTCAGCTGGTAGAGTACAAGCTTCCCAAGCTTGGGGTCGCGGGTTCGAACCCCGTTGCCCGCTCCACCTGAAGCTCTGCGATCGGCTGCTGGAAGGTTTGCGAAGTGCCCCGCTCTTCTCTTAAGCAGCCGGGGTGTTGCGCTTCATCGGGCCGTTGAGGAATAGCCTTGCTATACTGCGGTCTGATTTTCGCGTTATAAAGTGCAGGGGTTTTCCCTGTGCTGATGTTGAAAGTGGGCTTCTTTTTTGCCCGCTTTTTTTTATTTTGTTAGCAAAGGGCCGAAATGGCAGAAACGGTAATTGAAAGAGTAGAGGCAGTTGCTCTTCCAGTCCTTGAGGAATCAGGACTGGAGTTGGTTGATGTACAGTACCGGCGAGAACAAAATGGATGGATTTTGCGACTTATCATTGATAAGCAGGATGGCCTCAATCTGCATGACTGTGCTGCCGTCAGCCGGGAAATAAGCCAGCTTTTGGACATTGAGAATTTTATCGACCAGGCATATAATCTGGAGGTTACCTCTCCGGGACTTGACCGGCCCTTGAAAAGTATAGCTGAATTTGAACGTTTTGTTGGGCGGAAGGCAAAGATAAAGACAATAGATCCAATTGCCGGTGGGCATGTTCTTATCGGTAAGATAAACAGAACTGAAGGAGAATCCATTGTGCTGGAGGTTGGCACCAAAGAGGTAACAATTCTGTTTTCTCAGGTAGCCAAGGCCAGGTTGGAAGTCGAATTTTGATAATGCGTAAAAAGTCCCTCAGTCAGTAACAGGGCCTGACAATATTAAATAAGTTATATGAGAAATACCTGTCCGCATCGTGTTTTTTTACGATGCCGACAATTTTAGGAAACCTATATTATAATGAGCAGACCCGGGCATCAACTGCCGGTTTGTCATGGAGTACAAATTATGCTGTCGGATTTGAAAAGAATAATTGAGCAGATCAGTAGGGATAAGGGGATCGAGAAACATTTGCTTGTCGAGACCATTGAAGAGGCAGTCCGTTCGGCAGCCAGGAAGAAATTCGGGAACCGCAGGGATATGGAAGTCCAATTTAATGATGAACTCGGTGAGGTTGAGATTTTTCAGTTCCGCATGGTGGTGGAGACTGTTGAGGATGAGCAGACCGAAATTTCCCTGGAGGAGGCAACTGCCCTCGACCCTGGCGTCAAGGTGCGTGATGAAATCGGAACCAAGATGGAAAATATTGCGGAACTTGGCCGGATAGCTGCTCAATCGGCCAAGCAGGTGATTATTCAGAAGATGAAAGATGCCGAGCTTGATGTCATATACGATATGTACAAGGGCAGGAAGGGCGAGATTGTCAACGGTATTGTGCAGAGATTTGAGCGGGGCAACATGATTATCAACCTGGGCCGGACCGATGCAATTCTACCGCATAGTGAACAGATTCCCAAGAGATCTTTCCGTCAGGGTGACAGGATCAGAGCCCTGCTGCTTGATGTGCGTCAAAGCACCAGGGAACAGCAACTTGTTCTGAGCCGGGTCAATAATGATTTTTTGTCAAAACTCTTTGAGATGGAAGTCCCTGAAATTGCAGAAGGCATTGTGAAGATCATGGGAGTCAGCCGTGAACCAGGCTTCAGGGCGAAAATTGCAGTAGCCTCCAGCGAGTCAGATGTGGACCCTGTGGGAGCCTGTGTAGGTATGAAAGGGTCAAGAGTGCAGAATGTTGTCCAGGAATTACAGGGTGAAAGAATCGATATTGTCCCCTGGAGTCCCGATCCAGCCAAATTTGTGTCCAGTGGTCTGGCGCCCGCTGAGGTGGCAATGGTTTTAGTTGATGAGGACAAGAAATCTCTCATGGTAGTTGTTCCGGATGACCAGTTATCCTTGGCTATTGGGCGTCAGGGGCAGAATGTGAGATTGGCTTCGAAACTGCTCGGCTGGAATATTGATGTGAAAAGTGAGACCAGGTATGCCAAGCTCGAAGAGGATGGCTACAGGTCTCTTCTCAATATTGAGGGTGTGGATGAAGGTGTGGCTGATATTCTTTATGACGGAGGATTCAGAGCAGCGAGCGATTTGAAAGGTATAGACATTAAAGAACTGGAAGGTCTGAAGGGCATGAAGCCGGAACGGGCGGAAGAACTTGTCGAGGCAATTGAAAGCTATTTGGAATCTGCTGCAGCTGCGGCTCAAGTATCTGACAAGGAAAGTGAAATTGAAGACTCTGAAGCTGAAGCACCCGTGAAGATCTCGGGCTCAGATAAGGTCCGTGTATATGAATTGGCCAAAGAGGCTGGCATGAAAAGTAAAGAGTTGGCAGATAAGCTTATCGAACTTGGCTATGAAATTAAAGGTTATAACTCGTCAGTGGATGGAGAGACTGCCGATAAAATCCGGCAAGAGGTTTTAGGCCAATAAGTCTTTTGGAAGATTCAAGGACCCAATTGGTTTCTGTTGACTTACAGAAGAATCGGCAAGAGATGAAAGTGCAGCCGGTGCGAACGTGCCTGGGGTGTCATAAGCGGTTTCCCAAAAATCAGCTGCTGAAGTTTGTTTTACAGGAAGGAATGATTGTGTTTGACAGCAAAGGAACAGGGCAGGGCCGCTCCGCCTATTGTTGTAATAATAAAAATTGTTTACGTGTTTTTAGCATACAGAAGAAGTTGTCCAGGGCCTTTCGGGTTCAGGACTGTCAAATAAGTGTTGAGTTGGAGGATTGAGAATAAAGAATGAGCAAAATCAGAGTATATGATTTAGCCAAAGAGGCTGGTATGAAAAGCACGGAGTTGGCTGATAAGCTTATCGACCTTGGCTATAATATAAAAGGCCATAGTTCAACGGTCGATGACGAAGTTGCTGACGAGATTCGCAGAAATGTTCTCGGCACCGTTGAGACGGAAGTTGTTGAAAAGCGGATCAGTACCAAGGGGCGTGCAACAATTATACGACGTCGGTCACAAACAGTTCGACGAGTTTCTGAAACACCCCCTCCTGCTGAAGAAGAGGTCGCCGCTGACGCCGCCGCTACCGCTGCTGCTGGGGAATCTGTTGAAGAAACAGAAGAGCCTGTTGAGAAAAAGTCTGCTAAAAAACCGCTAAAAAAGAAGTCAGTAAAGGAAAAGAAAGAAGATGCGGTTGCAGAAGAAGCACTTGCTGAAGAAGTTGCACCTGCCGCGCCGGCAAAAGAGCCTGAGGCTGTAGTTGAACCCGCCGCCGCTGACGCCGCTGCTGCCGAGGAGCCTTCGGTCGAAGTTGAACCTGAGCAGGAATTGAAGGAACAAAAACCGGAAGAGGCTGAAAAGAAAGAAGAAGAGAAGCCTAAGCCGAAAGCAGTTAAACGTATAGTGCCTCCGCGTAAGGGACTGGCCAAGGTTATAAAGAAGGCAGCGATACAGATACCGGAAGAAAAGCCCAAAGCACCGGCAAGGCCTCCACGGCCGGCAAAAGCAAAAGGCAAGACCGCAATAGTTGGAGAAGCGCCTGATAAGAAAGCAGCAGGTGCGGCAAAGGGTGCTGAAGATTCTCGTGCAGGCAAAGGCAAGAAAAAGGGAAAAAGACTGGTTCAGTTCCGCTCTGAGGCTGCGGAGCCGGGACGCTTTAAAAAAGGACTTGGGGGGAAACGCAAAGGGCGCAGGGGATTCGGTACTGATAAGGAATACGAGTATGGTCCCCGTGGAGCCAGAGGTCCGAAAGGCAAAAAGAGGCGGACTGAACCTGTTGAGCCCGTTGCCGAGACCAAGGCTATCAAGAAGCGAATCAAGGTCTTTGAGACGATTAGCGTTGGTGACCTGGCCCATCGCATGTCAGTGAAGGCGAATCAGGTGATTGCCAAGCTTATGGCTCTTGGTGTAATGGCAACTGTTAATCAGATCCTGGATATTGATACTGCAACACTTATCGCAGCAGATTTTGGCTATGAAGTTGAACAGGGTGTAACCGAGGAATCCATTGTATTGCAATTTGAGGAGCAGGAAGTTGGCGGCGAGTTGCTGCCAAGAGCGCCGGTAGTCACAGTCATGGGGCACGTTGACCATGGCAAGACCTCTATTCTTGATGCCATCCGTAAGACAGATGTTGCCTTAGGAGAGGCCGGTGGCATTACCCAGCATATCGGTGCGTATTATGTCCGCTCCAGTGAGGGAGACGTTGTTTTCCTGGATACGCCGGGACATGCTGCATTTACTGAAATGCGTTCCCGCGGCGCCAAGGTTACTGATGTGGTGGTCCTGGTTGTCGCAGCTGATGACGGGGTCATGGATCAAACCAGGGAAGCCATTAATCATGCCCAGGCTGCCAAGGTGCCAATTGTGGTGGCGGTAAATAAAATTGACAAGGCCAATGCCGACACCGACAGGGTAAAGCGAGAGCTTGCCGAACTGGGCCTTGTGTCTGAGGAGTGGGGCGGTGATGTAATTTATTGCGAAACTTCGGCTAAAAAGGGCACCGGTATTGAGAACTTGTTAAATAATATTCTGCTGCAGGCGGAAATTCTCGAGTTAAAGGCAGACCCTAACCGTAAAGCCAGGGGCCGGGTCATCGAGGCACAACTTCACAAGGGTAGAGGTGCTGTTGCTACAGTTCTCGTCCAGGAAGGAACACTGAGGTTGGGAGAACCAATCGTTATTGGTCAGCATTCCGGTAAAGTTCGTAGCCTGATTAATGACAAGGGAGAATACGTCAAGGAAGCAGGGCCGGCGACACCGATAGAGATACAGGGCCTTTCCGGCGTTCCCCAGGCCGGCGATGAGTTTAACGTCGTCAAGGACGATAAAATGGCCAAGAGCGTCAGCACGGCCAGGCAACTGAAGGTCAGGGAATCTGAATTGGGCTCTGCAACGAAGATTTCATTGGACAAGCTTTTTGAACAGATGGAACTTGGGGATGTTAAGGAACTCAGAGTTATTTTACGGTCCGATGTACAGGGAACCCTGGAAGCCTTTGGCAAGGCAATAGAGGAATTGAGTACTGATATGATCAAGGTCAAGGTGCTGCATGAAGGAACAGGTACAATTACAGAGTCTGATGTTCTCCTTGCTTCCGCCTCTGAAGCCATAATCATAGGTTTTAATGTCAGGCCGCCGGTAAAAACAAAAGAGCTGGCCGGCAAAGAGCATGTTGACATCAGGTTCTATGACGTTATCTATCATGCTCTTGATGATATAAAGAAAGCCATGGTCGGCTTGCTGGATCCTGAATTTAAAGAAGCGGTTATCGGCAGTGCCGAGGTGCGGGAAACCTTCTCGGTTCCAAAAATTGGAACAATTGCCGGCTGTTATGTCATTGATGGAAAAATAGCCCGTAATGCCAAGGTGAGAGTCCTGAGGGACAGTGTTGTTATTTATACCGGGCAAATGGGCTCATTGAGGCGATTTAAGGATGATGCCAAGGAAGTGGCAAGCGGTTATGAATGCGGTATCGGCATAGAAAATTTCAATGATATTAAAGTCGGAGACGTAATCGAAGCCTTTATTATGGAAGAGATTGCAGCCAGCTTGTAAGATCATATAGTTGCACAGGCAAGGAAATGGCAAATTGATAATGGCTATCCACCCTAAAAAAAGTTTATATCCGTTCGATAGAGAAGCTGCAGGCAATAAGCGGCCGAAGCGGGTCGCGGATATGATAAAGAATGAGATCGCTCTTCTTCTGCTCCGCAAGGTCAACGACCCTCGGTTGACCAATGTAAGCATAGTTACCGTGGAAGTGACCAGGGATCTGCGAAAGGCGATTGTCTATTATAGTGTCCTGGGAGATGAACAGCAGATTAAAAATGTTGCTGAGGGACTGGCCCGCGCTAAAGGGTTCATTCGCAGCCATCTTGCTCGGGAACTGGGTATGCGAGCTACCCCGGGCCTGGTTTTTAAGTTGGATCTTTCCATGGCTCATCAGCAGGAAATGGAAATGTTGCTGAAGGAGATAAAGACTGATGTTGAATCCTCCGAAACAGGTTCCTGATCAGACTACTGAAGCACTGCGTCAGGCAAAGAATATACTTATTGCCAGCCATGTGTTTCCGGATGCTGATGCCATTGGTTCGCAGCTGGCCCTGGGAAATATCCTTGAGTCCCTGGGGAAAAATGTATTTTATTATTGTGAGGAATTTGTATCGAGTATGTATGAGTTCATGCCCGGCTCAGAACAACTCGATAATAATCTTCAAGATATATCGCAGTTTGATGCTGCAGTCGCAGTTGATTGCGGAGACCGTTTTCGGCTTGGTCATGAAGTGGATGCGCTTTTGCGGATACACCCCTTCATCGTTATTGATCACCATGCCGGACACAGAGACTTCGGAGATATTAGCTGGGTTGAAGCGGACCGGTCATCGACTGCAGAGATGGTGTTTGATCTGGCCCTGGCCCTCAATGCTGAGATTTCATATAATGCAGCCTATAACCTCTATGCTGCTATAGTATCTGACAGCGGTTCTTTTAAATATGACTCAACATCAGCGTATACATTTCATGTTGCCGCCCAACTATTGAATCGTGGAGTGGTGCCCTCTGAAGTTGCCGGTAAACTCTTTGACAACTATTCGGAAAACCGTTTGAAGCTGCTGGAAAAGGTCCTCGGTTCCCTGCAGCTTGATTTTGAAGGGCAGATAGCTGTAATTGCCGCCACAAATCAAATGTTTGAGGCAAGTGGAGCAAAAAGAGAGGATACTGAAGAATTTATCAACTTGCCCCGAGCGTTGAGTTCGGTTAAAGTGGCCGCTTTTTTGAAGGAAACCCCGGATGGCTCTATTAAGGTCAGCCTCAGGGCCAAAGGAGAATGTGACGTTTCCCAGGTGGCTTTGAAATATGGAGGCGGCGGACATAGAAATGCAGCAGGTTACAGTGTAAAAGATAAAACACTGGCTGATGTGAATGAAGAACTCCTGCAGGACCTTAGAAAGAGACTGAAGTCGAGATGGTCTGCAGAGTAAGAGTTTTATCTGAATATGATGATGACAGTTGAGGCAAAAAACAATCCAGATATGCAGGAAAGGAGTAAATTTTCTGTATCCGGGCAGAGTTCGGCGTCATCGCGGGAAGGGGTTTTTCCGGTTTGCAAGCCCGAGGGTGTCTCCTCATTTCGCATGGTGCAGCTGGTACGGAGGAATCTGGGCATTAAAAAGGTTGGTCATACCGGCACTTTGGACCCGTTTGCCTCCGGTGTACTGGTTATTTGTGCCGGAAGACCGGCTACAAGGCTTATATCTCAGTTAATGGTGGGAGATAAGGAATACGAGGCGACCTTACAGTTAGGAATCACCACTGATACTCAGGACCCTGAAGGGGAGATTATTGAACGGAGATCGGTGCCTGATATGTCAGAAAAAATTATTGCAGAGTGTTTGGCGCAATTTACCGGGGAACAGATGCAAACTCCGCCCAGTTACTCTGCATTAAAGCACAAGGGAAAGCCGTTATATTATTATGCGCGCAAGGGAATTAAAGTGGTGAAGGAGCCGCGTTTAATAAACATTAAAGAGTTGTACTGCCTCTCTCAGGACAGAGATACATTGGCACTGAGGGTTGTCTGCTCCAAAGGAACCTATATCAGGACCCTTGCTGCAGACATAGGTGAATTTTTAGGATGCGGCGCGCATCTGAGTAAACTGAAAAGGACACGCAACGGATTTTTTTCAATAGGCGATACTCTGCCGGGCGAAAAACTGTTTGCAGAGGAAACTGCAAGATCCTTGCTGGACAGTCACCATATATCGGTGGATTCAATAAAGGAATTACTTGCCGGCAATACAGAAAACAATTAAGGAATAATCAGGCCGGCAGGCGGTCTCTTGGGAATGCCACTTAGAATCTTGTCCCGTAGAGAAAAAAGCCTGAATTCGCCGGTATTTTTTTAAAAAAATAATAGGAGGATAGTTGTGGCACAACAAGCTGAAAAGAAAAGCGAAATTATTGAAAAATTTAAAACACATGATACAGACACCGGCTCATCGGAAGTGCAGATTGCACTGCTGAGTGACCGGATAACTTATCTGACAGAGCATTTCAAGGTGCATAAGAAGGATCATCATTCCCGGCGTGGGTTACTGAAGCTCGTAGGTCAGAGGAGAAGGCTTCTGCAGCACTTGAAGCAGAAGGATATTGCCAAGTACCGCACAATAATTAAGGAACTTGGAATCCGCAAGTAGGCGGAAGCAAAGGTTCAGCGTACTCGCTCTATTTTCTGCAGCAGAAATTTCCTGCCGCTTTCCTGGTTTTGTCCAGGAAGGTATGGGGATTGTCAGGCTGGAAAATGATACTCGCAGTTATAACATTCAAAGTGACGCGAGTATGATTCTGGCCTGGAGCAAGAGATTGCAGTGCTTGCAGTTGAAATAAACCAGAAGGAGAATACATGTATAAAAAAGTTGAGGCCGAAATCGGTGGCAGAAAACTGACCATCGAAAGTGGTAAAATGGCCAGACAGGCAAATGGTTCTGTTCTGGTCACTTATGGTGAAACTGTTGTGCTGGTAACCGCAACAGCGGCGAAGGAGCCAAAACCGAATATGGGCTTTTTGCCCCTGACCATCGAGTATCAGGAACGGTTTTATGCGGTGGGTCGGATTCCAGGAAGTTTTTTCAGGCGTGAAATCGGCAGGCCGACTGAAAAGGAAACCCTGACCTGTAGAATTATCGACCGGCCACTGCGGCCCTTATTTGAAGACGGTTGGATGACGGAAACACAGGTGATTGCCACAGTGGTTTCCGCTGATCAGCAAAACGACCCGGATATGCTGGCCATGATCGGTGCCTCCGCTGCCCTGGGAATTTCTGATATCCCTTTCCGGGGCCCCATTGCCGGGGTGAGGGTTGGGTATATTGATGGACAATATGTGGTTAATCCAACCAGGGATCAACTGGAAGTATCGAGGATGGAGATTGTGGTTGGCGGTACCCGTGATGCAGTGGTTATGGTTGAGGGTGATGCTGATAACCTGTCTGAAGATGAGGTTCTGGAAGGTATTTTTTATGGCCACCAGCAGCTGCAGATACTCCTTGATATGCAGGAGGAACTCCAGAGTGCCTTAGGAAAAACAAAGCGTCAGGTTGTAAAGCCTGAAGTCGATGAAGCTCTAGCCCAGAAGGTTAAAGAAGTGGCTGCTGCAGAGATGATCGAGGTAATCACCACTGTTGACAAGATGGAGCGCGGTCGGGCTTATGATGAACTGAAGGCACGGGTTGTTGTTGAATTGGAAAATGAGAAGGAAGATTGTGTCGGCGAAGTCAAAGACCTGTTGAGTAGTCTTAAGAAAAAGATGATGCGGGATAAAATAGTTGTTGAGAAATCCCGTATTGATGGCCGGGCCTTTAACGAGGTGCGTCCCATTACCTGCGAGGTGGGTTGTCTGCCCCGTGCCCATGGTTCAGCACTGTTTACCAGAGGTGAGACCCAGGCTTTAGTGACAGCCACTCTTGGCAGTGAAGGGGATGAGCAGAGAGTTGAAACCCTCGATGGCATGACATTTAGAAGATTCATGCTGCACTATAATTTCCCGCCTTTTTGTGTTGGCGAAGTGCGCTTCATGCGTGGTCCGAGCCGACGGGATATAGGTCATGGTGCCCTGGCAGACCGCGGTATCAGTGCTGTCCTGCCATTGGCAGAGAAGTTTCCATATACCATGCGGGTTGTTTCTGATGTCCTTGAATCAAACGGTTCATCATCCATGGCAACAGTTTGCGGTGCCAGTCTGGCTTTAATGGATGGTGGGGTGCCGATTAAAAATCCGGTTTCCGGTATTGCCATGGGGTTAATCCAGGAAGGTGATGAGGTTGTAATTCTTTCTGATATCCTCGGTGACGAAGATCATCTGGGTGACATGGATTTCAAGGTGGTCGGAACATCTGAAGGAATTACGTCACTGCAGATGGATATCAAGATAAGCGGGGTGACCCGGGAGATCATGAGCAATGCTCTTGAACAGGCGAAGGAGGGGAGGTTGCATATTCTTGGCAAGATGCAAGAGGCAATTGCTGAACCCCGTGCAGATATCGCCCCCCATGCACCGAAGTTTTTCACGGTCAAAATTAACCCGGATAAGATCCGTGACATCATTGGCCCCGGCGGAAAAATTATCAAAGGCCTCAGCGCCGAATTCGATGCAAAAATTGAAGTGGACGATGACGGGAATGTAAAAGTATTTACCCCCAGTGGTGATACTGCTGCAAAGCTCCTTGCCCGTATTGAAGATATTACTGAGGAAGCCAAGGTTGGCAAGATTTACGACGGAACTGTTAAGACCATCAAGGATTTCGGGGCATTTGTTGAGATCCTGCCCGGTACAGATGGCTTAGTCCACATCTCTGAACTGGCCCCAGAGCGTGTGAATAAGGTGACCGACATCCTGAAAGAAGGAGATCAGGTCAGGGTAAAGGTTCTTGAAATTGACCAACGGGGCAAAATCAGGTTGAGCCGCAAAGCGGTACTTGCTGAAGAAAACAACTAATGTAAATATGGCAAGGGGCTTTGCTAAATCCAGCAAAGACCCCTTGCCTTTTTTGAGACACTCGTCTCAATTTTCCTTATTATCACATGTTTAAAAAGACAACTCTAATCAATGGCATCAGGATCGTTACTGAAACCCTGCAGCATTCAAAGGTGGTTTCGGTAGGGGTCTGGATAGACGTCGGTTCCAGGGATGAACATGACCTCAATAGCGGTTCGGCTCATTTTGTTGAGCATATGCTGTTCAAGGGCACACGTAGCCGGTCGGCCCAGGAAATTGCCAGGGAGTTTGATGTACTGGGAGGCTCAGCCAATGCTTTTACCACCAGGGAGAATACCTGCCTTCATGCAACTGTTTTGGACAGCAATTTGTCCAAACTGGTGGAATTATTCGCGGACCTGCTTGGCAATTCACTTTTCGCAGACGAAGAAATAGAACGGGAGCGCCAGGTCATCCTGCAGGAAATAAATATGGTTGAGGACATGCCTGACGATCATATTCATGATCTTTTTGCAGGATTACTCTGGCCCATGCATCCACTTGGTAAAACCATACTTGGCAGTCATGAAATTATTTCAGCCATGGATTCGAAAAAACTCCAGGAGTATGTACAGAAATATTATACAACTGACAAAATTGTCATTGCTGCGGCTGGTAAGGTTGATCATGATGATTTTGTGTCTCTGTGGCAAAAGGTTTTTGAGAAATTTGGCCAAGAGAGCGATCCTGTCCTGCAGCGCAATGTGCCCCCCTTGCTTCCAGCCAGCAGAAAGATTTACACCAGGCCCCTGGAGCAGGCTCATATACTTTTAGGAACCTACGGATTGTCTATGGTTGATGCAGACCGTTTTGGCTATCTTTTGCTCAATGTCCTTCTCGGCGGCAATATGAGTTCCCGGCTTTTTCAAGAGATCAGGGAAAAAAGAGGTTTGGCCTATTCCATCTATTCCTATATCGATTCCTATTCTGACTGTGGTTACCTTGCTGTCTATCTGGGAGTCGACAGGGAGTCTGTCAATGAATCGCTGTCACTTATCGCACGTGAAATAAGCACATTGCAAAACACACCGGTATCTGAAGAAGAGCTGGCTAATACCAAAGACTTTATTAAAAGCGGCATGTTCCTGTCTATGGAAAATATGGAAGCGATTATGACGCGTATCGCCAGAAATGAGATTTATTTTGGCAAGTACATTTCACTTGGAGAGGTGGTAGATTCCATTGATCATGTCACTGGTGAAGACATTCTTCGGCTTGGGAGCAAGATTTTCGGCAGACAGGAATTAACCTTTGCCGGCCTTGGTCCTCTTGAAAAGGCCGGAATTGACTGGAAGTCATAATGGTTCGTATCGAAAAACAGATTAGCAAAAGAATAAAATAGAACTGTAATGGAACCTGTTATCATTAGATTTAGTTGGCTTGACCCTGAAAATGCAGAAGATTTACCACTGCCTACCTATCATTCTGTCCAGGCCTCCGGCATGGATGTTGCGGCCGCAGTTACTGAACCTGTTCAAGTAGCTCCCGGTGAAATAAAAATGATACCTACCAATTTTGCTGTTGCCATTCCTCCCGGGTTTGAGATTCAAGTGCGGCCACGCAGCGGCCTGGCAATAAAACATGGAGTGACAGTCATAAACAGTCCGGGGACCATTGATGCTGATTATCGTGGTGAAGTTAAAATTGGATTGATCAACCTGGGGCCGGAACCGTATACCATTCAGCGTGGAGACAGGGTGGCCCAGCTTGTTGTTGGTGCTGTACAAAAGGCTGACCTGCACTTGGTTGAGGAACTGGACAAAACAGTACGCCAGGCCGGTGGATTCGGACATACCGGTAAATAGTTTATGAGATTTTGTGTTTTAGGCAGCGGCAGTAAGGGGAATGCTACTTATCTTGAGTCCGGGGAAACGCGAATCCTCATTGATGCAGGTATGTCCGGCATTGAGTTGCAGCGTAGACTTGCAACCATAGGCGTTGAACTCTTGGAAATTGATGCCATCCTGGTAACCCATGAGCATAATGACCATGTCCATGGCGTGGGCGTTCTTTCAAGAAGGGCAAAGATTCCTGTCTATGCCAACCCGGCAACATTTTCTGCTGCTTCCAGAACTGTTGGCAAGCTTTCTTCCTCTAATGAATTTGAAACAGGTGCGTCTTTTCAAATACGTAATCTGGAAATCCATCCCTTTTCTATATCACATGACGCCCAGGATCCGGTGGGCTTCCGGATTTCTGACGGTAGAGTTTCTTTCGGCTACTGCACAGACACTGGAAAAGTTTCGCAACTCATTCGTCATCGACTGGCATCCTGCAAAGGGCTTGTGCTCGAGAGTAACCATGATATAGAAATGCTGCAGAATGGCACCTATCCACCGTATCTGAAACAGAGGATACGGTCCAGCCAGGGACATCTTGACAACGAAGAAGCGTCTTTATTTCTCAAAGAGTTACTGCATGAAAAATTGGAACATGTGGTGCTGGCCCACCTGAGCGAGGAGAATAATGATCCTGAAATTGCCTATCATACTGCTATGGCTGCCTTGGACAATAATCCTGATTGCAAGGAAATGGATCTACGGATATCAGTGGCGGATCAAAAAATTGTTGGAGAGTTGATCTGCCTGTCTAAGAGTTAACAGGAACAAACTATATGGTGTTATCCAGCAGGTATTCCTGCCGGATGTTTGAAAGTGCGGCAAATATGTTCGATTTTACTTTGGGGTCCAGTTCACTGAGCGACGCTAGAATTTTTCTGGCTTCCTGCCTTTTGGAGTTACTGTCCTTTGGACAAGGATTTTTTACCGGCCTGATATTGATTTTTTCTGCAATATTCCGGATTTCTATTTTTTCAAGATAGGCCATGGGTCTGATTATGTTTAAGCGGCCGTCAAAAAGTTTCTGCCTGGGTACCATGGTGCTGAGATTCCCTGCGTAAAGCAGGTTAATGAAAAATGTTTCAAGAATGTCATCCTTATGATGCCCAAATGCTATTTTATTGAAATTTTGTTGTTCAGCAATTGAAAAAAGGAGATTTCTGCGTAATCTTGCACAGTGATAACAGACACTTTTTCCATTTTCTGCCGCAGCCGCCCTTTGCCAGAAGTCTGTTTTTTTAATTAGATATGGAACATTAATCTTCTGGAGCTGTTCCTCAACCTTCTTACCCGTGCTGGTGTGAAAACCATTGTCAATGTATACAGCTAAAATATTATATTGGATGGGGGCCTTGTGCTGCCAAAAGTCAAGAATCCAGCTAAGGACAAGACTGTCGACACCACCCGAAACTGCGATGAGGACCTGATCGCCGTCAGCCAGCATAGAATAGTTATGCATAGCCTGGCCGATTCTCCGGTTGACAGCCTTGCTCAAAACATCCATGACGCCTGTGTCAGTCCCTGTTCAAATAAGGGCTGCTATCGAGTTTTTTGGCCAGGCCGGCTGAAGCTAATTCTTCAGCGGTGAGCCAGCGGAAACCTGAGCCTGTTGAACGGGTGCTGGGGAGGATATTTTCGAAAAGGGGTTGTTGAGTTTGATCAAAATCAGCACTCCAGATAACCTGGCCGCTTTCAACAGCGAGTAATTTGAGAGAAAAAGCAACTGAGGCAGGTGTCATAACGGCATATTCCGATCCGTCTCTGGCCTGATAGCGTTCAACGGATGTGATCAGTACTGCATCGTAATGTAATTGCCGGCCTGCTTCCCTCGCCAGATGAAGAAATTTTCCAGGCTCTGCTGAAGATAGGCCCTCAAGCTCACTTTGTGATATTAAACTGACATCCTGAAAACCCTGAAAATAATCTGCAAGCAATGAATTGATGGTCTCGGTTCCAGCGTTAAGCTCTGCCATAGCTCCGGGCTTTACCTTTGAAGGCTGACGAGTGACTGGGTGTGCCGGTAAAACGCCGATAGAGTTTATGGTGGCAAGTTCTTTCTCAGTGTTCCCAGGCGCAATGTATGAGCACCCAGCAGAGAAAATTAATAGAACGGTTAAAGCCCGGCAGGCTAAAACTTTAGGGATATGTTTCATTGGATAACTCCTTATGTATGAATCACGAAGCTGTGATCAGTATGCATTTCATCCCGCAAGCCTAACTTGTGCCCGTCCATAAATGGTCTTTTCGGAGTCTCGCAGGCTCGTTTACCTGCCCAATCTCAGCGTCATGCTCAAAAAATAATACTCGGAATATCACATATATGCCTGTGCTTATTTTTTTCGCAGTCCTCGGAGTCTCGTAAACTCGCTTACCTGATTTTGAACAGATAAGCGCAGACTTCGAAAAACCTCATTTCTGGACAGACACTAACTTATAAAGACCCTTTGGAAGAAAGTGGGCCTGTTGTTCGTGGTTCAGGGCTGACGGCCTGTCCGAGAGCACGGCCGAGGGCCTTGAAAACTGCCTCAATGATATGGTGTGTATTGTCACCATGAAGCACCCTGACATGGAGTGTAAGGCCTGCGTGCAAAGAAAGAGCCCGGAGAAATTCTTTAGCAAGGGCCGTGTCAAATGTTCCAACTTTTTGGTCCGTAATCGGGGCCTCATAGTGGAGGTACGGACGATTGGAAATATCTACTGCGACATGAGCCAGGGCCTCATCCATGGGGATAACGCTGAAGCCGTAACGGCAGATACCGCTTAAATCCCCCAAAGCTTTCTTGAATGCCTGGCCAAGACAGATGCCAAGATCTTCAACCGTATGATGGTCATCAACTTCAACATCGCCTGCACCCTTAACATCTAAATCAAAAAAACCATGCACACCAAAAAGTGTCAGCATGTGATCCATGAAAGAAACGCCGGATTGTATGGAGGTTACGCCCTGACCATCAAGTTTGAGAGTAAGCTCGATGTCTGTTTCTTTTGTTTTGCGGTGTACTGACCCGACTCTTGCAGTATTAGCCATGAACTGTGCTCCAATTGTATTAAGCTGTAAGCTATCTCGGATGATAAGTGTACTTTCTTTTTTAATGCTATTACCCCAAAATGCAATTTATGAATATCTATACAATTTGTATGGTTAGAGGGCAATAGCTATATAATATTTTTCAAAAAAATAATTTAAGCTTTGATTGAGTTTGCAAATGGCAAAGAAGGGATAATCCATAGTTTTTTTGTTGACAACAGGTAGGTGACTCGTTATAGTCCCTGGCTTTCCAGTTGGTTTGCGCGAGCGGGAATAACTCAGTGGTAGAGTGTAACCTTGCCAAGGTTGAAGTCGCGAGTTCGAATCTCGTTTCCCGCTCCAATTTTTTTGCAGCGTGTTTTTACTGGGATGGTTCGACAATTGTCGGGCCTTTTTTATTGACAGATTAAAGAGATCGCTATATAAATTGATCGTTTGTTTTCGGGTCAAGGTTCTGATTTCGATTTGAATCCTAATTTTATATAAAGCTAAAGGTGGAGTTGACGCCTTTTGAAACATTTAGATGAGACGTTTGCAGAGGATTACATCATGAAAACCTATCATACTCCGGTTAAGGAGATTGAAAGGAAATGGTTTATAGTGGATGCCGAAGATAAGGTGCTCGGTCGTCTGGCATCCGAGATAGCAATACGGTTGCGCGGCAAGCATAAACCGAATTTTTCCCCCCATATGGATGTCGGCGACTTCATAGTTGTTGTAAATGCAGAAAAGGTGAAGCTGACCGGCAAGAAGCTCGACGATAAAATTTACTATCGTCATAGCGGTTGGATTGGAGGTCTTAAAGAAAGGACTGCCAAAGAGATGCTTGAGAAGAAACCAACGGAGCTTCTCAAATCAGCGGTTAAAGGCATGCTGACCAAAAATAGTTTGGGACGCAAACAATTAAAAAAGCTCAAGATTTATACAGGTGGTGAGCATCCCCATGCTGCACAGCAACCTGAAATGCTTGAAGTTTAAGTACTGAGATCGACGGAGAGAGTAAATAATGGCTGACAATAGATATTACGCTACCGGCAAGAGAAAAACGGCTGTGGCCAGAGTATGGATCAAGCCGGGAGCAGGCGATATCCAGGTAAACAATTGTACGGTTGAAGAATATTTTGGTGGAGGCTTTTTGCGGCAAAAAATTGAAAAGCCCTTCAAGACAACCGAAACGGAATCGCAATATGATGTTATGGCTACCCTGAAGGGTGGCGGTAAAAATTCACAGGCAGAAGCCCTGCGCCATGGTATATCCAAGGCCCTGCTGGAAGTGAATCCGGAATACAGGCTTACATTGAAGAAAACCGGTCTCTTGACCCGTGATCCGAGGGCCAAGGAAAGAAAGAAATACGGCCAGAAAGGGGCCAGGGCAAAATTCCAGTTCTCGAAGCGTTGATTTTCAGTTTACGGATTTCACAATCCCTTAAGATTTACGAAAACAGGGGAAGGCAAATTTGCGGTTGCCTTCCCCTGTTTTTTTTTGTTTATATGCATGGCGAGATTCTATGCAGCACTTGAAGCAGATAGTCTTTTAAAGAGGCCGGTCTGTTTGGCCGAACTTTCAGGAAGGAGATTAAGGCAATGATTACTATTGGTATCGTGGGGGCATCCGGCTACACGGGTGTTGAACTGGCCCGTCTGCTGTGCAATTGCCCGGACGTTAAACTCTCTGTGGCCACCTCCCGGCAATATAACGCAAGAAGCTGGCGGATGTCTACCCGAATCTGGCGGGCATGGTTGATATTGTTTGTGAAGACCTGGACGACAGAAGAACTGGCTGGTCGGGCGGATTTGTTTTTTACTGCAGTGCCGCACCAGACAGCCATGGCAATTGTCCCTGATCTTCTGCAAGCGGGCAAGAAGGTTGTTGATCTCTCGGCTGATTTTCAGGCTGCATGATGCTGCTGTCTATGAGAAGTGGTACCAGAACCATACTGCACAGGAATACCTTGCTGAAGCGGTATACGGTCTACCGGAACTGCATCGGCAGCAGATAGCCGGGGCGCGCCTGGTTGCCAACCCCGGCTGCTATCCCACCAGTGTTATCTCTGGGCCTTGCCCCTCTGCTGCAGGCTGAAGCGATTGAGCCGGAAACCATTATCGTGGATTCCAAGTCCGGTGCTTTCCGGGGCCGGGCGGGCAGCCCAGACCGGAGCTCTCTTTTGTGAGGTGACCGATGGCTTTAAAGCTTATAAGGTTGCAGAGCACCGGCACACGCCGGAGATGGAACAGGAGATTAGCAAACTCTGCAAAAAACCGGTTACCATCTCTTTTACGCCACATCTTTTACCAATATCACGGGGTATTCTCAGTACGATCTATGCGAAACTAACCCGAGCCATGTCAGATTCTGAGGTGAATGAGGTTTATAAGAGTTTTTATAAGGATGAGACCTTTGTGCGGCTGTGTGAACCAGGAAGTTATCCGGCAACACAGTTTGTGAAAGGTTCAAATTTCTGTGATATAGGCGTCAAGATTGATAATCGTACCGGCAGGATAGTAATTCTTTCGGCAATTGATAATCTTGTGAAGGGAGCAGCCGGGCAGGCGGTGCAGAATATGAACATCATGTGCAACTTGCCTGAGACCAAGGGGTTGCTTGCAGTTCCTTTATTTCCGTGAACCATAAACGGAATATAAAACTGCTGCTGGCTTTCGATGGTACCGGATATGTCGGCTGGCAAAAGCAGAAGTCCGACAGGACGGTCCAGGGGGTTGTTGAAGACAAGATTCATGTCATGACCGGAGAGCAATCACGTCTTCATGGAGCCGGAAGAACCGATGCCGGTGTACATGCCTTGGGTATGGTGGCAAACTTTCAGACCGCGGCAGAAATTCCTTGTCAGGGCTTTATCAGGGGTTTAAACAGCATGCTGCCTACTGACATCAGGATTTTGGAAGCAACGGAGGTTGAGTCCGGTTTTCATGCGCGGCGCAGTGCCAAAGCCAAGACCTACTGGTACAATCTGACAAACAGCCCGATGCAGATGCCGACCGAACGTCTCTATGCTGCCCACGTTTTTGCGGATCTTGATTTTAAGGAGATGCAGAGAGGCTTGGAGCAGTTAATGGGTACCCATGACTTCTCAAGTTTTGAGGGAGCCGGTTCACGTGACCCGGAACTTTCAGGCCGCGGAGCAGTCCGCACAATTTTTCAGGCCGGAATCAGCACAATAAGGGCCGGGGATTGGTATAGGTTTATTATAACCGGTGACGGCTTTTTGCGGTATATGGTGAGAAATATTGTCGGCACCATGCTTGAGGTGGGCCAGGGAAAGTTGGTTTCCTCAAAAGTTGCGGCTATCCTGGCTGCCAAAGACAGGGCTGCAGCCGGACCGACTGCTCCTGCACGGGGCCTTTTTTTAAAAGAAGTGCTTTATTCGTAATAGCGACTACTCAATTAATATTTTGATTATTGCTTTGATATATTCTATTTAGGCACTTATAACTTGGAATTTTAGGCACTCGTAACTTGTAACTTTTTTTTAGGAATGTTGATATGACCCCGTATGCAGAGCTTAACACAGCTGAATTAGAAGCCTTAAAAGAAAAACTGCTTGAGCGCTATGGTGTTTTTCAGGAAAAAAAGTTGACATTGGATATGACGCGCGGCAAGCCCAGTCCAGAGCAACTTGATCTTGCCATGGATATGCTGACCGGTGAAATCAGCCGTGAGTATAAGACGCAGAGCGGCCTGGATTGCCGCAATTATGGCGGGCTGGATGGTATCAAAGAAGCAAAGGAACTTTTTGCCGGGTATATGGAGGTCGCTGACGATGAGATAATCGTTGGAGACAGTGCAAGCCTGAAAATGATGCATGATACCATAATAGGGGCCATGGTTTATGGCATGGTTGACAGTGATCAGCCATGGGGGAACCTTCCAAAGGTAAAATTTCTCTGTCCCAGTCCGGGATATGATCGACATTTTGCAGTCTGCCAATACCTGGGAATTGAAATGATCACCATTGCCATGGATGCAAACGGCCCGGATATGGATAGTGTCGAAGAGCTCGTTGCTGCAGATAACGCTATCAAGGGGATGTGGTGTGTTCCTAAATACAGTAACCCCACCGGTATCACTTATTCTGGCGAGGTGATAGACAGGCTGGCTTCCATGAAAGTAAAGGCCACTGATTTTACAATATTCTGTGACAATGCTTATGCGGTTCATCATCTGACAGATTTCCACGATCCTTTGAAGAATTTGCTTTCAGCCTGTAAAAAAGCCGGGAATCCGGAAAGGGTTTTTCTCTACGGCTCAACATCTAAAATAAGCTTTGCCGGGGCCGGAGTTGCCATGATGGCCGGTAGCAGAAAAAATATAGAATTTATCCTGAGCAAAATGCAGTTTCAGACCATCGGGACCTAATAAACTGAATCAGCTCCGCCATGTACTTTTCTTTAAGGATGTTGCAGGGATTGAGGATCACATGAAAAAACATGCTGCTATCCTGAAACCCAAGTTTGATGCAGTACTCAGTGTATTGGACAAAGAACTTGCGGCCAACGGTATAGCAGAGTGGAGTAGACCGAATGGCGGATATTTTGTCAGCATCGATACCCTGAGTGGTTGCGCCCGAGAAGTGATAAAAAAATCGGCCGCTGCAGGAGTCAAACTGACGCCTGCGGGTGCAACTTTCCCCTATGGCAAGGATCCCGCAGACAGAAATATCCGTATTGCCCCCTCCTTTCCTTCTGCTGCAGATGTGAAAACCGCAATGGAACTGGTTGCTCTCTGTATTCAGCTTGTAAGCATCGATAACCTTATGGAAAAAGGTTAAAAAATCTTTTGTCGGGAAGTCATATATTTTTTACTTGGCAAAAATCTCTGTATGGGTTATAGGCAGTTCTACCTATCCAGCTTGCGTTGTTGGCAGGTACCAAAATTCACCAATTCATCTCTTGGTTTTGGGTATTACATTGTGGTACTTAATGGCATTAACACTGCCTAACCACTAAGAATTTTTTTTAATGAATTTATATTCATTTTCCTTGACAAAGCGGTAGTTAGTGCATTAAGAAACTGCCGCTAAGTGGATGTTTAAACGTGCTACCTTAACCAAGGAGTTTTTAGCGTGGCAGAACAACCAATCCTAGATCACCTTTATGTTGCCGCCTTTTTCTTAGGCGGTCTTCTTATGGCCGTGGGGCCATTTATTATCGCCCATATCTTTTCCCCGCGTGGTACCAGAAATATTGCAAACAAAACCCAACAGTCTATTGAATGTGGTGTAGAGCCAATTGGCGATGCCTGGATCAGGTTCGGCATTGTTTATTACCTCTATGCTTTGATGTTTCTTGCCTTTGACGTTGATGTCCTGTTCCTGTTTCCTGTGGCCCTGGCATATGACAGCGTCTATGTTATTCGTGACTTTGTAGAAATCTTAATTTTCGTCGGCATTTTATCGCTGGCATTAGTGTACGCATGGAAAAAGGGAGTGTTCAAGTGGGAACGCAAGATATACAACCCCCGATAATTCATTTTGCAAACCTGGACAAGATACTGTCTTTGGGTCGGGCTAATTCACTGTGGCCGATGACCTTCGGTCTGGCTTGCTGTGCTATCGAGATGATGGCCACCGGAGCGGCGCGCTTTGATCTGGCCCGTTTCGGGGCGGAAGTATTCAGGCCATCTCCCAGGCAGTGCGATGTCATGATTGTAGCCGGGACCATCTCCAAGAAGATGGAGCCGGCAGTCAAAACCCTTTATGACCAGATGCCGGAACCCAAGTGGGTTATTGCCATGGGGAATTGTGCTATTTCCGGCGGGCCATTTGTTTTTGAAGGCCAGTACGGCATTGTTGAGGGTGCAGATAAGTTTCTGCCTGTTGATATTTACATTCCCGGATGTCCTCCCAGGCCTGAAGCCCTGCTTGAAGGTATAATGGAACTTGAAGAAAAGCTCACCGGTTTCCGGAGATGGCCACGGGTGGAGGCTAAATAAGAAATGCTGTTGGCAAGAATCAAAGAGGCTTTAAGCAGCCTGTATGAAGATATTCAGGAAATTCAAGAAGCTCCTGAAGCGGTAGAGGGCCGAAGTGGCAACTGAAGAAGTGGCTGCAGATGCGGAAACTGCCGCCGTTGATACTGCCGCCGCTGACGCTGCTCCTGC
>PVMK01188060.1_pt1 | contig 33434 bp, 32 predicted proteins | sample 1853481 | NCBI WGS metagenome assembly PVMK01 (sample SAMN08533507, study PRJNA380276) | Marine sediment metagenome, whole genome shotgun sequencing project.
CAAGCCCTCGGCGCGAAGGCGAACCTCCGGCAGGCTGGCGAGCCGTTCCTCCAGGAAGCTCAGATTCGGCACGACGGCGATTTCCGTACCGACCATGACCGAGGCGACTTCCGCATCGCCCAGTTGAATCAGGTGACTGTCCATGTCATCAGCGGTGAGGTGCACCAGACGCGGCAGGCCCGCGGACACCAGTGCGTAGAATGGACGTCCCACGCTGGATCGCGCCCGGTTCATGATCACCAGGCAACGGCCGCGTTCGGCACGCGCCTCGACTGAGGTGCTGAGCGCCTCGAATTCCAACACCGGTACCGCCTCGCCGCGCCAGCCCAGCAGACCGATGCACCAATCGGGCGATGCTTCCCATGCCTTGAGCCGGCGCCAGGGAATGATCTCGGCAATCGAGACGTTGGGCAGCAATAGCTGCGTCGCCCTGAGGGGAATCATTACACACGCCAGTTCTGTCGAGTCTTTTACCGCCACGGCCGCCATCTCATACAATCCTGATCGTCACGGTTCGGCAATTCATATTTCCACCAGCTCATCGATGGTCGCCAGCAACTCGCTCTCCTGGAACGGCTTGCCAAGGAATCGATTGACGCCAAGCTCCGCGGCGCGCTCCTGGTGCTTGCTGCCTGTCCGTGAGCTGATCATGACAATCGGCAACTCCGCGAGCCCCTGATCGTGACGCACCTGGCGGGCCACCTCGAAGCCATCCATGCGTGGCATTTCAATGTCGAGGAGAATGATGTCCGGGCGTCGCTCCTGAAGCAGCGCGATCGCCTCCACACCATCCTTGGCCACAATCACGTCCATGCCCTGGCGCTCGAGCAGCCGGGACGTCACCTTGCGAACTGTGACTGAGTCGTCCACCACCATGACGCATTTCGGTCGAGCCGGGTCGCGCGCGTACTGCGGTCGTTCCGAACGCACCTGCGCGCTGGTTCCCGTCTGCGCACGTATCAACGTGATGAGATCAAGGATCACCACCACACTGCCATCGCCAAGAATAGTCGCGCCCGAGATTCCGCCGACACCAGCAAACTGTGGCCCAAGGCTCTTTACCACGATCTCGCGGCTGCCCTGAACGCTGTCCACATGTACCGCCAGCGCCTGGTCTCCGGAACGGATAAGCACCATCGGTACCGACGTCTGATCGGGACGCGGCGCGTACTCGCGCCCGATGTAGGTTCCCAGATAGCGCACCTTGTAAGGCACGCCCGCATATTCGAAACCCATACCCTTGGGATCGGACAGCTCAGCGAGCTCGCGGGTAGAGACCCGAACGATACCTTCAATGTTGTTCAACGGCACCGCGTACGTATCCTCGCCGACCGACACCATCAGCGCTCGGCTGACGGAAACCGTGAACGGCAGGCGTACCGTAAAGCGCGTGCCTTTGCCGGGCATCGACATGATGTCGATGGCACCGCCCAGCTCTTTGACCGCGCTGTGAACCACATCCATGCCAACGCCGCGGCCAGAAATCTGGGTTACCACCTTTGCCGTGGTAAATCCCGGCGCGAGCACGAACTGCAGAATGTCGTCGTCCGCCATCCAGGCGTCCGCAGACATCAAACCCCGTTCAATCGCTTTGGCGCGCACAGTTTCAACGTCGATGCCCGCGCCATCGTCGGTGATCTCGATGACGACATCGCCGGCCTCGCGTGACAGCCGCAGATCGATCCGGCCCAGCTCGGGCTTGCCGAAGTTGGAGCGCAGCTTAGGCGCCTCGATACCATGGTCGACCGAATTGCGCAGCATGTGTTCCAGCGCTGGAACTATGCGCTCAAGCACGTTGCGGTCTAACTCTCCCTCGGCGTTGTAGGCGTGGAATTCGACCTGCTTGCCAAGGTCGCGGGCCACTTGTCTTACGATTCTCCGCAAGCGCGGCAGCAACCGGCTGAACGGCACCATGCGGGTACGCATGAGGCCTTCCTGAAGTTCTGTGTTGACGCGCGCCTGCTGAATGAGCAACGTTTCCGACTCGCGTGCCTTGTTCGCCAGGGTTTCCTTCAAATCCAACATGTCGGAGGCGGTTTCCGACAGGCTTTTGGACACCTGTTGCAACTGGGAGTAACGATCCATTTCCAATGGATCGAATTCATCGTAGACCGGCCCGTCGCCGCGCGTGTGGCGGAACAACACCTGCGCTTCAGTCTCTATCTCCAGTCGCCGGAGCTGTTCGCGAACCCGTTCAATGGTGGTTTCCATTTCCGACAGGGACCCGGAGAAATCGTTGATGACCTGTTCGATTCGCGAGCGAATGATGCTGTTTTCGCCAGCCAGATTGACCAATTCCTCGAGCAGCGTAGCTGCAACGCGGACCATCTCGCGTGGCTCGTTCGTCCGCGCCGGCGTCGGGACCTGAGGCTCGGTTTCCGTTTCCGGAGCCAACGGCACCACTTCCGCGGTCTGCGTCTGCGCAGGCACTTCTGGCACGATCGGTTCTTCGGCCGGCGCGACCTCGAGTTCGTCCGCCGCAGCCACCTGTGGTTCCGCATCCGTTTCAGCTGGATCAGCGTCGAGCAACTCGCTCTCGACGGAGTCATCCATTCCGACGGGAATGCTCTCCGGATCTACTTCCTCACCATGCGCGGCCGCCTTGAGCAGCAATACGGTCGTAGCGAGTTCATCGTGGCGTCGTTGCAGGTCGCTGAAAAACTCATCGTCCGGATCGGTTTCTTCGTTCTGCAGCGCTACCAGGTATGACTCCAGGGCATGAGTCTCGTCGCCAAGCTCCATCAGTCCGGCAAGTCTGGCGCCGCCTTTCAGCGTGTGCAGGGCTCGCAGAAGATTTTCGAGGTACACGCGATTGTCACGCGCTTCGAACCACTCATGAACACCCTGATCGATGGATTCGAGAAGCTCGTCCGCCTCCTCGAAGAAGATCTCCAGAATTTCCTCATCAACGTCATCGGGCAGCCGGGGAGCGCGCCGGGCGACATTCTGGTGTTCCGCCGCGGGTTCCGCCTGGTCGGAGAGCGTTTCGTCGGGTTGCGCTTGGAGTTCGAGCTCGGGCAATTCCGACCCGGCATCCGTCTGGGCTTCCGTGCCCACGGTCGGGAATTCGAGTAATTCCGCGCTGTTCAGCTCCATGTCCACGTTGGCCGGCGCGGATACGATTCCGGGTTCGTCCAGCCTGGCCGCTGCGAGCTTCCCTACCATGGGGACCATATCGGGCAGTTCCTGATCCGCCGCGATGCGATCGAACACATCCAGCAGCAGTTCGTGACCTTCGCCCAACGACTCGAACGCCGCCTCTGACAACGGTACGGCTTCGAAATATTCGTAGCTTTCGATCAATCCGTCGCACAGATCCGCCACTCCATCCATGCCCCTGCTCTGGCATTCGTTTCGAACTTCGTGGAGCGCCGCCACCACATCCACCAGACCATCGGACGGAGCGCCATGTTCGCGCCAATGGATCAGCTGGTCACCCGCACCGAGCAGGACAGGTGTACCTTCGAGCTGCAATAGAGACGCGGCTCCTGACGCGTGGTCGGCGCCCAGCTCTGCGAGAATTCGCCGTGCCTCGGATTCAAACAGCGCGTGGTCTTCATCCGGCTCGTGCCCGACGCCCAGGGCATCGAGGCAGCGGCGCAAGGCAAACACGCCTTGCTGGAGGAAATCGAACAGGTCCGGGGTGATCGGCTGCATCGTATCCCTGAACGCCGTGGCCGCTTCGTAGAGCGGGGTGGCAATCCCTGCAACCGCGTCGATGCCTGCCATCGCGGCACTGCCGCGAAGCGTATGCAGCGCACGCATCACCGTCTCATCCAGCTCGAGCTCCGCGATATCGTCCTCGCTGTTGAACCGGCTCTCCAGAATCTCGAGGTGACGATTCGCTTCTTCTTCGAAAAGCGCCATCACGTCACGGTCTTTAGCGCTATCGGCAAGCGTCTCCGATTCATCGCCGGCTAGAGTGTCGGGTTCATCGGCTGCTTGTGAGGTCACACTCTGTGGCACCTCTGCAGCCGCCACCTCGGCGGGTGATTCGATGACCACCGGTTCCGGCTCATCCAGTATCGGTTCGTCCAGCTCCAGCCCAACCAGTTCCGGATCAACCAGTTCCGGCTCGTTCAGGTCTGGTTCTTGCGACGCTTCGACGGTCGGCATCTGCTGATCTTCAGCCACCGCCGCGGGTTCGACGTCCTCCGGAATCTCGACCGGGGCGTCAAGCTCCTCGATGCGCCCGCCCGACGAGAGCACATCGGCTCTCTCCACGATTGCTGCAACGGACTTGCCTTCCACCGGCTGCCGCGCACGAAACGCCTCGCTAAGCGACGGGATGAGAGCGCCCGCTTCACGAATAAGCGATACCAACTGATCGTGGGGCTCGATAGTGCCGTCCATGATCCGGTTGAGCATGTTCTCAATCGACCAGGCCAGCTTGCCAATCAGCTCTGCACCCACCATTCGACCGCTGCCCTTGAGCGTGTGGAACGCGCGCCGGGTCTCAGTCAACGCCTCTTCGTTGTCAAATCCGTCGGCCCATCGCGGCAACCAGTCATCAACTGCCTGGAGCACCTCTGTAACTTCCTCGGCGAAGATTTCAACTATTTCTTCGTCGAAGTCCTCATCGATTATGACAACCGGTTCCTGAACTTCGGCCGCCAGGGGCGCCTGCTGCTCGAGTGGCGCCTCCACATCCGCCTCCACCTGCAACAGGCCGGAGTCTTCGTCGGCAGCCGGAAGCTCCGGTGCAGGTGGCTCGGCAAGGGTGTCGAACTCAGTCTCGTCGAGGCTGAACTCGACCGCTTCAACAATCGGAGATCGCTCCCCATCGTCTGACACTGCGCCAACGGGTTGTTCATCCATCGGTTCCAGCGACGGTTCCGGTGGCTCCGGCGACAGGTCCAGTGGCTCCGGCGACAGGTCCAGTGGCTCCAGCGACAGGTCCGGCGGTTCCGGCGACAGCTCCGGCGGTTCCGGCTCGGATTCATCGAGCAGCTCCAGTGAAAACTCGTCACCGGGGCTCGCAGACACGTCGTCGGCAGATGCTTCGCCGACAGGTACATCGCTGTCAGGTTCGTCACTGACGGGTTCATCGCGACCTGGCTCGGCGGCGGGTTCAACCGCTGCCTCCGCAGGCTCGATGACGGCGGGTTCAGCCGTGGCTTCGGCTGGCTCGGTCACGACGGGTTCAGCCGTTGCTTCGCCTGGCTCGGCGACGGCTTCGAGGAGTACCGGTTCAGTGGTGACCTCGTCCGGTTCCAACCCCGCAACGCCGAGTGCGGCGAGGCTGCGTTGCACGACTACCAGAATCTCGTCGCCCGGCGGTGCGCCTTCTGCAATGAGGCGCTCGAGAAAGTAGTCGATCCCACTGATCGCGTCGGCAAAATGATCCAGGGCTTGCCAGTCGGGCTTCTCACCAAGCAGCAAATAATTCCTTACGTAGTCTGCGCACTGCCCCAGCAGGCTTGCCGGCATTGCCAGCGGCACAATGGCCAGCGCTCCTTTTATCGCACCCAGCAAATCGGGAATCGCCTCCAATTGGTCGACATCCCATTGCGCGGTGATGTAATCGACCACCGCATGCTTGGTTTCCTCCAGGCCGCTGCGCGCTTCATTGAGCACCGCGACCTGGGCATCCGAAATGATCGCAGCGGCTTCACTGGTTCCCGCGAGCGTCGAGGTGCGCGAACGTCCCAGGGCGGCAAGGTTCTCATCGACCTGAATCAGCGCCCCGGCAATACTCATCAACACCGCATCGTCGATAACGCCGGATTCCAATGCCGCGTTCAGTGCCGAACTCTGGTCCGCGAGGATTTCACGCGAGCTCTCAAAACCCAGTATCGACAAGGTGCTGCCGATCTGTCTGAGGGGCGCGGCGAGCTGTTTGAAGCCGTCCGTCGCGCGCTCGTTGGAGCGAACGAACATGTCCAACTCATCCTTGATCGCCGCCAGATCTTCGCGCAACGCACTGGCGGCGTGTTGCATTGCTTCGCGACCGGAAATCGCCGCTGTCTGGGATCCCGCTTCCAGCGCCAACGCGTCGGCAATCTGCCTGAGTTCGATATTGTCGGCACCCCGCTGGGTGGCAGCGTCTACCAGGACGCCGACCAGCACGGTGTTGACTGGTTGCAGGAGTGCTTCTCTGCCAAGAGTGGCCAGCTTCTTGATCTCTGCATCAACCCGGCGAAGCACTTTGACGACATCGCCACTCAACGCATCGCCAACGGCGGCAACGCTGCCAAGGTACGCGCCCAACGCCCGCCACAACACGACGATGGGTGCGCCTTCGCAGATCCGTTCCAATCCGACGGCCACTTTGGACAGTACCGCGGCCGCATCCTCCCGACCACGACCCTTGAGCAGGGAAAGCAGGACCTGCTGGAACGCGCCGCGAATCTTCCTCGCCTTGTCGGCTCCGTCGATCTGATCGAACCGGTCCAGCGCTTGGTCATCAGCCGGCAGCAGCAGTTCGCTCGGCGTCAAACTCGCCGCATCGGAAAAACTCTGCTCACCGCGCGCCAGACGAATCTCGTTGGCCAGTACCAAGACTGCCCGACGCGTATCCGGGAGGCCTTTCTGAATTTCCTCCAGGTGCGCGGGCAGTTGCAGAATTCCCTGCATCAGCAGTTGCTGGGCGGCGTCCAGGTCGACAATCGCCCCGTCATGCATCGCCTGGGCAAGCTGCTCGAGCTCATCAGACAGCACCGTCACGCCTGTCAGCTCGAGCATCAGCAGGGTGCCGTGCACCTGATGCAGCGCCGTCAGGCAACTGCGCATCCGCGTCGCATCGCGCCCGGACTCCGAATAGGATTCCAGCGCCTGGCGCGCGACCTTCAGCGTTTCGTCGAGCTCATCTTTGAGCCAGTCGAGGGCGAAGTGTTCTCGGCCTGCTGTCATCAGTAGTCCCGTTCGGCGCTCAGCAACCGTGCGCTAGTGGCAGCGTCTCGAGCCGCCTCACGCAAAGCCCGCTAGGCGTTATTCTCGCCGGGCAGCGTAAATCCTTCTACCGACACCCGCATTTCATTAGACATTTCGGCGAGGTCGGCAATCGATTTCGCAGTCGCCTCGGTGCTGTGTGTAGTTTGACCGGCAATCTCTTGAATCACGTTCATGGTGTTCGACACGTGGCCCGCCGACGCGGCTTGTTGGCGCGCGGCGTTCGAAATGTTCTGGATCAGCTCCGCCAGGGAGGTCGAAACGTTCTCGATTTCTTCGAGTGAAACCCCCGCATCCTGGGCGCGCTTGGCACCATTGACCACCTCTGCAGTGGTGGTCTCCATCGAAATCACCGCTTCGTTGGTATCCGTCTGAATGGTCTTCACCAGCGCCGCGATCTGCTTGGTTGCAGCAGACGAACGCTCCGCGAGTCGCTGGACCTCGTCGGCAACCACAGCAAAGCCCCGGCCCGCATCGCCGGCCATGGATGCCTGAATAGCCGCATTCAACGACAGGATATTGGTCTGGTCGGCAATGTCGTTGATCAGAGAGACGATATCCCCAATCTCCTGGCTCGACTCGCCAAGGCGTTTGATCCGTTTCGAGGTCTCCTGGATCTGACCTCGAATGTTGTCCATCCCGGTGATCGTCGCTTGCACCACTTCCGAACCCTTGTTGGCAATGGCCACTGCCCGCTCCGCCACCGAGGCGGACTCCGCTGCATTCGACGATACCTGATCGATAGATACGGCCATCTCGTTGATCGCCGCCGAGGCTGCGCTGATTTCCCGCGCCTGACTTTCGGTCGCACCTGCGAGGCTACCGGCGGCCGATTGCGTGTCTTCGGCCGCCTTCGACACCCGCAGCGATATCCGGTTGATGTTCGAGACCAGCCCGCGCATCTGATCGATCGCGAAGTTTATCGAATCGGCAATCGCGCCAGTGAAATTTTCGGTCACCGATGCATGGACGGTGAGATCACCTTCCGCGAGTTCAGCGATCTCGTCGAGCAACTGTAGAATCGCCGCCTGATTGCGTTCGTTCTGGTCGGCCTGTTCGGCCAGTCGCCTGCGCGCATCCCGGACCAGCAACATCGAGATTATCGCCACCAGCACGATGCCGCCAACGGCGAGCATCAATCCGTAGTTACCCATGATCGGCTGATCATCGGTTGCGATCGTGTAGCCCATCGCTCCCAAGGTGACCAGCAGCAGGATCGTCAGTGCGCTCAATAGGGGACTTGCTGAAACTTTTTTCGTCTTCATACCTGAAAACCCACGTTTAACTCGCTACGTCGTTGAACTTTTCGTCTCTGATCAGAGACGTGAGACTGACCACGTAAAATACGCGACCACCGTGTCGATACGCACCCTGGATATAGGTATGTATCCCGTCCAGCCCTTCCGGCTGGCCTTCTTCGAAGCTGTCATCCAGAAAATGCTGCATTCCGAGCGACTGTTCGACCAGCAGACCGGCGATTGTTTCGCCGTGCTCCACCACCAGCACGCGCCATTGGGTTCGCGGCACGGTAGTCGCGATGCCCATGAAACGATGCAAGTCGATGATCGGAATCAGCCGGCCGCGTACGTTGGCGATGCCCAGCATCCAGTCCTTTACCCGCGGCAGCGCGGTGACGCGCGGCGGGGTGAGAATTTCACTCACCTCTGCAAGCGGCGCGACCAGGCGAACGCCCGAGATCTGAAAGCCGAGCCCTTGCCACTCCGGGCGGGTGTCACGTTTCAGCGGCAGTGGGGCCGCATTGCGCAACGTGTCCGCTTCGATATCGCGCAGTATGTCCAGTACCCCGTTGGCCGCCATTGTGCGCTCCTACGCAAGGGCACCGTTGACGGCGCTGATGAGCGTTCGCTCATCGACCGGTTTGGTGAGGTATCCGCACGCGCCCTGGCGTTGCCCCCAGACGCGATCGGTATCCTGATTCTTGGATGAAACGATGATTACGGGGATGTGCCGGGTTTCACTGGCGCGGGTAAGCTGGCGGGTCGCCTGAAACCCGTTCAGGCCAGGCATGACCACATCCATCAGGATCACGTCAGGTTGCTCCTCATTCGCCAGATCGATCCGTCCGCGCCGGATTCCGCAGTCAACACCTGGTGACCGTGCTTGGCGAGAAAATTCACAAACTGGTGAATCTCACTCGGGGAATCGTCAACTACGAGAATTCGTGCCATCAGTCATGCCTGCATCGCGCTACGGCGAAAACGCCTTATCAACTTACCAGCGTGCGAATGGTGCCCAGCAACTCTTCCCGGCTGAACGGCTTGGTGATATAGCGATCGGACCCTACGATCCGACCCTTGGCCTTGTCGAACAGGCCGTCCTTGCTCGACAACATGACCACCGGAGTGGTCTTGAATTCGCTGTTGTTTTTAATCAACGCGCAGGTCTGGTAACCATCGAGCCGCGGCATCATGATATCGACGAAGATAATCTCGGGATGCGAGTCGGCGATCTTGGCCAGCGCGTCGAATCCATCGGTCGCCGTTATGACATCACAGCCAGCTTTGGACAGTAGATTTTCCGCGCTGCGACGAATGGTTTTCGAGTCGTCGATGACCAAAACCTTGACGCCCTGAAGTTCCTCTTCCATTGCTCGGTCCTTGGATTGCGGCCGGAAAGTCCACCAGCTGGACAGACGCGAGCGTTTGTAACACGTATTCTGGGGTCAATCTATAAGTTGCCGACAATAAAGGGAATTCTGTCGCATTGTCCTTGCCGAACAGCGCACATATCGGTAGTTTAACGTCATCCTGACAGCACCGTTCGCGATGACTCGAGTCGCCTTCATCATGGATCCGTTGGAGCGGATCAACCTGAAAAAGGACAGCACCCTGGCGATGATCCGTGCCGCTGCGGCACGCGGCTGGGAAGTGACCTATCTGCAACAGCAAGACCTCGCCCACCGCGATGCCAAAGTGTGGGGATACGGACGCCGCCTCGACCTGAACCCGGCATTCGCCGAGGCTCTCGATCCGGCGACCGTCCAGGGCCGCGCCTGGTACGATCTGGGCGCGGAGGAGCCGAGCCCTCTGGGGTCCTTCGATGTAATATTCATGCGCAAAGATCCCCCCTTTGATATGGAGTACATCTACTCGACCTACCTGCTCGAGCGCGCGCAGCAGGACGGGGCGTTGGTGGTCAACCGGCCAGCCAGCATCAGAGACTGCAACGAGAAGTATTTCGCGACCGCTTTCCCCGAGTGCTGTCCGCCCCTGCTGGTGACTCGGCGCGCGGATCTGATCCGGGAGTTTCAAGCGGAGCACGGCGACATTGTAGTCAAGCCGCTGGACGGGATGGGCGGCAGTTCGGTGTTCCGGGTCAAGCGGGACGATCCGAATTTCTCGGTAATCCTGGAGACGCTGACCCGGCACGGCCAGCAACAGATCATGGCTCAGAAGTTTCTGCCTGAGATCAGCGACGGCGACAAGCGCATTCTCATGATCGACGGCGAACCCCTGGACTACGCCCTGGCCCGGATTCCCATGGCGGGGGAAGCGCGCGCCAACCTTGCCGCTGGCGGCACCGGCGAGGGCCGGCCGCTGACCGACCGCGACCGCTGGATCGCGGAACGGGTGGGACCTGAACTGAAGTCACGTGGCCTGACCTTCGTCGGCATCGACGTGATCGGCGATTACCTGACGGAAGTCAACGTGACCTGTCCAACCTGCATTCGGGAACTCGATGCGCAGTTTTCCCTCGACATCGCCGCTACACTGCTCGAGACCGTGGCCATGCAAGTCTCAACCCCGGGCTGATGGACACAGCAATCACGCCGAAGGACCGGCTCTCCTTCACGCTGTTTCTTGCGTTGGCGCTGCATGCGGCACTGATTCTCGGGCTCGGCTTCGTCTGGACCGCTCAGACGATGTCTTCCCCGACCATCGAAGTCACGCTGGCGCAACACCACGATGCCCGCGCGCCCGACGATGCTGATTTCATCGCCCAGTCTGACCAGCTTGGCAGCGGCGATGCGACCGAGATCAAGGAAACCACCACCACCCGTAGCGCCGATTTTACCTCCGCGGAAATCCGCGAAGTCGCTGCCCGCGATCTGCCGGCCCTGGACGCCTCCGAGCGCACCATCAGCCAGGCAACCGTAACCACCGTCGCGGCGGCGGAGCAGCAAGCCAACACTGAAACACCGACCCCCGAGAACCCCGTGGACACGGCCCACACGCCATATCAGCGGTATCTCGATCTCGCCAGGGAGATCGCGACCCTCGACGCCCAGATCGAAAATCAGCGTCAGACCGAGGCTCGCGGGCCACGCATACGTCGGCTGACAAGCGTGTCCGCCAAACGCACCGTTGATGCTTACTACCTGCAGTCCTGGCGCCGCAAAGTCGAAGCGGTAGGCAACCTCAACTATCCCGCGGCTGCGCGGCGCGACCGACTTTACGGTAGCCTGCGCCTGCTGGTCGCGATCACGCCCGACGGAGACCTGAAAGAGGTTCGCGTGCTGGATTCTTCCGGACACGCGATCCTGGACGACGCCGCGGTGCGCATTGTTGAACTGGCCGCGCCGTTCGCTCCGTTTCCGCCGGAGATGCGTAGAAACACCGACGTGCTGGAGATCATCCGAACCTGGCAGTTTCGCAAGAACCGCTATACCTCGTCCTCCTGACACGTCTGACACGACCTGGGCGCCATCCCTCCCCGGAGGCTACCCGGGGGGCGACGCAGCCGCGGCGCCGGGATATCATGTGCGTATGGCGATGGATACCTGCTTGAAACATCAGTTTCTGCTGGCAATGCCAGGGCTGCTGGGCGATTTTTTTGCCAACACGATCACCTACATCTGCGAGCACAACGAAGACGGCGCCATGGGTTTGATGATCAATCGTCCCATGGAGATCTCCGTCGCCAGCCTCCTCGAACATCTCGGCATCGAACCCGTCGCAGGGCTCGACGAACCGGTGCTGATGGGCGGCCCGGTGCAGACCGAGCGGGGCATGATGCTGCACAGCGACGACAGCTACGACGCCTCCAGCCTCGCGCTGGGCAACGGATTGATGCTGAGCAGCACCCTGGAGTCGCTGCGGAGCATTGGCGCAGGAAGTGGCCCCGAACGGTTCCTGCTGGCACTCGGCCACGCCGGTTGGGGTCCCGGCCAGCTTGAACAGGAGGTGGCCGACAACGCCTGGCTGACCTGCCCGGCAAATGCGGAGGTGCTGTTCGATACCCCTATCGAGGAACGCATCGACAGAGCCGCAGCCACCCTTGGCATCGATTTTCGCCTCATGGGGCACCACGCCGGTCACGCCTGACGGCACCCCAGACCACACCATGGCAACCTTGCTCGGCCTCGACTTCGGACTGAAACACATCGGCGTTGCGGTCGGTCAGACCATTACATGCTCCGCCAGGCCGGTGACCACGATCAGCGCCACCGATGGCCGCCCCGACTGGGTGGCGTGTGACGCATTGATTCGTGAATGGCAACCCGAGCGACTGATCGTCGGCTTGCCGCTGAACATGGACGACACGCTGAGCGACATGGCAAAACGCGCGCAACGCTTCGCCAACCGCTTGAATGCGCGCTACAAGTTACCGGTCGAGATGCGCGACGAAAGACTTACCACTGTGGATGCGAGGTCGAGCTCGGACGATCCGGACCTGCGCCACGCGATTGCGGCTCAGTTGATCCTCGAGGCGTGGCTCGAGGATCCGGCAAATCAACGCCGGTAGCTGGACGCGGTTTCGGACTCTTCGAGGGTAAGGCTGTCGACGCCCTCCATCGGGTCCGCACTGGCGTCGGTACCCAGCTTGATCATCAGCCGAAGATCGTTTGGCGAATCCGCGTGGGTAATCGCGGCGTCGTAGCTCACCTCCCCCGCACTGTACAATCGATACAGGGCCTGGTCGAAGGTCTGCATGCCCTGCTCGGTGGATTTGCTCATGAGATCTTTCAGCAGATGGACGTCCCCTTTACGAATATGGTCGGCCATCAACGGCGTGTTGATTAACACCTCGACCGCAGCGCGGCGGCCTTGACCGTCCACTGTCGGGACCAGCTGCTGGGCGACGATCGCCTTGAGGTTCAACGACAGATCCATCCAGATCTGATCGTGACGATCGCTGGGAAAGAAGTGAATGATCCGATCGAGCGCCTGGTTGGCATTGTTGGCGTGCAACGTACACAGGCACAAGTGCCCGGTTTCAGCAAATGTAACCGAGTGCTCCATCGTTTCCCGCGTCCGCACCTCACCGATCATGATGACATCCGGCGCCTGGCGCAGCGTGTTCTTCAGCGCCACATCGAAGCTGTCGGTATCCACACCCACTTCACGCTGCGTGACGATGCAGCCTTCGTGCTGATGCACGTACTCGATCGGATCCTCAATGCTGATAATGTGCCCGCTGGAGTTCAGGTTGCGGTGACCAATCATCGCGGCCAGTGATGTGGATTTACCGGTGCCGGTCGCGCCAACGAAAATGATCAGTCCACGTTTCGTCATCGCCAACTCTTCGACGATCGGCGGCAGGCCCAGCTCCGCCACTTTCGGGATGTTCACTTCGATCCGGCGCAATACCATGCCGATGAGATTGCGCTGATAAAACGCGCTGACGCGGAACCGGCCGAGGCCGCGCGTGTTGATCGCGAAATTGCACTCGTGCTCGGCCTTGAACACATCCTGTTGTTCTTTGTTCATGGTGCCCAGCACAAGTTCGCGCGCCTGCTCAGGCGAGAGCGCGTTCTTCGACACGGCAAAAATCTTGCCGTTGATCTTCATTGACGGCGGTCGGGCGGCGGTGATGAACAGGTCGGAAGCACCTTTCTCCACCACCAGTTTCAGAAGCTTGTCGAATTCCATGGCTGGACCTCTGGGACCTTCCGGGCCCTAAAAGTTCTCCGGCATTTTCGCTTTCTCTCGGGCGGTTTCTCTCGAAATGGTGCGCTTTGCGACCAGCTCCTCGAGGTACTGGTCCAAGGTCTGCATGCCCGCGGAGGCGCCGGTCTGAATGGCGGAATACATCTGTGCCACCTTGCCTTCACGAATCAGGTTCCGGATCGCAGGGGTACCAATCATGATTTCGAAAGCGGGGACCCGCCCCCCGTTGACGCGCTTCAACAGTGTCTGCGCGATCACCGCCTGGAGCGACTCGGAAAGCATCGAACGACACATCTCTTTTTCTTCGGCCGGAAACACGTCGATGATCCGGTCGATCGTCTTCGACGCGGAGGTCGTGTGCAGCGTGCCGAACACCAGGTGACCTGTTTCAGCCGCGGTGAGCGCGAGACGGATGGTCTCGAGGTCGCGCATCTCGCCGACAAGAATGATGTCTGGATCTTCTCGCAATGCGACTCGCAGCGCTTCGTTGAAGCCGTGGGTATCCCGGTGCACTTCACGTTGGTTGACGAGACACTTCTTGCTCTCGTGAACGAATTCAATCGGGTCCTCAATGGTGAGGATATGCTGGTAGCGATTGTCGTTGATGAAGTCGACCATCGCCGCCATGGTGGTACTTTTACCGGAACCGGTCGGGCCCGTCACCAGAACAAGCCCGCGCGGCACCATGGAAATGTCTTTGAAGACCTGGCCGAGGCCGAGGTCCTCCATGGTGAGCACCTTGGACGGAATGGTTCGAAACACCGCGCCGGCGCCGCGGTTCTGGTTGAACGCGTTGACGCGAAACCGAGCAACTCCGGGCACCTCGAAGGAAAAGTCCGTTTCCAGGAACTCCTCGTAGTCCTTGCGTTGCTTGTCATTCATGATCTCGTAGATCAACGAATGCACTTCGCTGTGCTCCAGCGGCGGCAGGTTGATCCGACGCACGTCACCGTCGACCCGAATCATCGGGGGAAGCCCGGCAGAGAGGTGGAGGTCGGACGCGCCTTGCTTCGCACTGAACGCAAGTAGCTCGGTAATGTCCATAGCAATCCTTTTCCGCTTGCCCAGTCCGTTACGGGTCGATCTATAGTATGCGCAATACCTGGCGTAGACCATGGTCGCGCTACGCTCGAAGTAGCTTACGTCGTTAAACTGCGACAGGGTTTGCACACAAAACATGGACCAGATCAGTAACCAGTTGTCAGTCGTTAGCGCACGAGTCCGTGCGGCAGCAACCGGCGCGGGTCGAGACGCGTCCGATATTCGCCTCATAGCAGTATCGAAGACGCGTACCGCCGCCGAGATCCGGTTGCTGTACAACGCCGGAATGCACGATTTCGGGGAGAACTATCTCCAGGAGGCGGTCCCCAAGCTGGAGGCTCTCGCTGATCTCGACATCTGCTGGCACTTCATTGGCGCGCTCCAGTCGAACAAGACACGTGAAATCGCGAATCACTTTGACTGGGTGCACACCGTCGACCGGAAGAAAATCGCGCAACGGCTTTCCGATGCGCGTCTGGCTGAGCAAGCCCCGCTGAACATGTTGATCCAGGTGAACCTGGACGCAGAGCCACAGAAAGCAGGCATCGCACCCGAGGCTCTGGCAGAATTGCTGCACGCCGTGACACCTTTACCTCGCGTACGATGGCGCGGCCTGATGGCAATTCCCAGACCCGTCGATCCCGGCGGCGACCCGGGCGCGCCGTTCGGCCGCCTCCGGACACTTTTCGATGAATGTAGATCGGCGGGCGGGGAACACTGGGATACGCTGTCGATGGGTATGAGTGCAGATTTCGAGATCGCGATCAGCCACGGCGCGACGCTGGTGCGCATCGGCACCGCCCTGTTCGGACCAAGGAGCTAGACCATTGACACAGGATCGAATCACTTTCATCGGCGCGGGCAACATGGCGACCAGCCTGATCGGTGGTCTGCTGGCAACCGGGCGCGCACCAGGCTCTATCGCGGCGGCCGATCCAGATCCTGCCCAACTCAGCCGGGTCGGTGAGCTTGGCGTCGTGACCACCCAGGACAATGTGAAAGCTGTCGCGGACGCAGCGGTGGTGGTACTGGCGGTCAAGCCTCAAGTGCTGCGCACGGTTGTCACGAGCCTCGCCGCCACGCTGACTGACGACCAACTGCTCCTGTCGATCGCCGCCGGTGTACCCGCCGGCGCGATAACCCGTTGGGCTGGCGCTCAACTGGGCGTGGTGCGCTGCATGCCCAACACACCGGCATTGTTCGGTGCGGGCATGGCAGCAATGTTTGCTAACGAATACGTCACGCCGCAACAGCGAGCTCAGGCGACCGGAATTGCCGAAGCCGTGGGCGACGCGGTATGGGTGGACACGGAATCCGAAATCGACGCGGTAACCGCAGTATCGGGTAGCGGCCCCGCATACTTCTTCTACCTCATGGAAGCGATGATCGCGGCCGGCATCGAGCTCGGACTGGATCCCGAGACCGCGCGCCGACTGACCCTGCAGACGGCCAGAGGCGCGGCATTGATGGCGATACAAAGTGACGCGGCGCCTGCGCAGCTGCGCCGCAATGTCACGTCACCCGGCGGAACCACCGAGGCCGCGCTGAACGTCTTCGAATCGAACGGTGTCGCTGCTACGATTCGCAACGCGCTGGTTGCCGCGGCGCGACGCTCGCAGGAATTGGCCGACGAGTTGGGCTCGCCGTAAGGCTCACCGCAACCTGCACAAACGCAATAAGGACGGAAATAGAATGAGCAACGCGCTGATTTTCATCATCGACACAATATTCGATATCGTCTGCTTTCTGTTCCTCGCGCGATTGATCCTGCAGATCTCCAGAGCCGACTTTTACAATCCGATATCCCAGGGAATAATCAAAGCAACGGATCCGGTGCTGAAACCACTACGCGCGTTCATACCCGGCTATCGCAATCTGGACATTGCCTCGTTGCTGGTTGCCTGGCTCGTCAAGGTGATCGCCTTCGCACTCCTGTTTACCCTGGATTCAGGCACGATGCCCGGCATCCTCTACCTGCTGATTCGTGGGCTGTTCGATGTATTGAGCCTGATTCTGACCATCTACTGGTTCGCATTGATTTTCGTGATCGTGCTGAGTTTTCTCGCGCCCGCCACCCATCATCCGGGCAGCGCTCTACTGCACCAGGTCACGGAACCCATGCTCGCGCCCGCGCGCCGATTGATTCCATCGCTTGGCGGTCTGGATTTTTCGCCCATCCTGGTGTTTATGGCGCTGATCCTGGTTCGTGATTTTCTGCTGCCCGAGCTATTTACCGCGTTGCTGAGCTGGACGTGAGCTGAGGGTTCGATGTCGATACCTGAGGACTCCATTGGCATCGTCGCCCCGCAACTCGCTCGCTTCGACGACCCGCTGGTGCTGCAGAGCGGCGCTGTGTTGCCATCCCACGAACTGGTCTATGAAACGTACGGCGAGCTGAACGAGGCGCGCAGCAACGCGGTGCTCATCTGCCATGCGCTGTCCGGACATCATCACGCCGCCGGGTATCACAGCGCCGAGGACCGCAAACCCGGCTGGTGGGAGACTTGCATCGGCCCGGGCAAACCCATCGACACGAACCGCTTCCACGTCGTCAGCTTGAACAACCTCGGCGGCTGCCACGGCAGCACGGGGCCGCGCAGCATCGATCCGAACACCGGCCGGTCGTTCGGGCCAACCTTCCCCAGAGTGACCGTAACGGACTGGGTTGCCAGCCAGGCGCGATTGTCCGATCGACTGGGCATCGAGGTATGGGCCGCAATAATCGGCGGCAGCCTGGGCGGCATGCAAGCGATGCAGTGGGCCATCGATTTTCCCGGCCGGCTGCGACACGCCGTGCTGATCGCCTGCGCGCCCAGGCTTTCCGCTCAGAACATCGCGTTCAACGAAATCGCCCGTCAGGCCATCGTTTCCGATCAGGAATTTCACGACGGCAACTATCTGGAGGAGGGGATCAACCCGGACCGGGGCTTGATGCTGGCTCGCATGCTCGGCCATGTCACCTACCAGTCCGACGATGGCATGCGCGACAAATTCGGGCGCGAGCTGAAGTCCGGCGACATTGCGCTCGGTGGGGACGTGGAATTCCAGGTCGAGAGCTATCTTCATCACCAGGGGCGGTCCTTCTCGCAGAGTTTCGACGCCAACACCTACCTGCTGATGACCCGGGCACTGGATTACTTCGACCCGGCGCGCGAGTTCGGCGATGATCTCGTCGCGGCACTGCGCGAGACCCGCTGCAACTTTCTGGTCACCTCGTTTACCAGCGATTGGCGTTTCTCGCCGGCTCGTTCCCAGGAAATCGTCAACGCGCTGGTTGCCGCCCGGCGCAACGTGGTCAGCACCATCATCGACTGCCCCCATGGTCACGATGCGTTTCTGTTGCCTGTGCAGCGCTACTTCGACGTCCTGTCCACATACCTGCAGCGGGTCGCCCGCGAAGTGGATGTGCCGCAATGAGGCAGGACCTGCAGATCATCGCCGATCTGGTGCGACGGGAAGCCCGCGTGCTCGACCTCGGCTGCGGGGACGGCGAACTGCTGCACGACCTGCAACGCGACAAGCAGGTCAACGGTTATGGCCTGGAGATAGATCCGGACATGATTACCCGTTGCATCGAGCGGGGCGTCAACGTGATCGAACAGGATCTCGATCAGGGACTGCACAATTTCGCCGACAACAGTTTCGACCTCGTGGTGATGGCAGAAACGCTGCAGGCCGTCCGTCACCCGGACGCGCTGCTCGACGAGATGCTGCGTGTCGGCGAGCAGTGCATTGTCACCTTCCCGAACTTCGGGCACTGGCGTTGTCGAGCCTATCTCGCCACCCGTGGCGCAATGCCCATTGCCAAGCACCTGCCCCACCGATGGTACGACACGCCGAACATCCACCTGTGCACCTTCGCGGATTTCGAGCGCTTGTGCCGGGTGAAGGGATTGGAAATCATCGAGCGATTCGTTGCGGACACTTCCTATCGACCTGGGCCGTTGATCAATCTGCTCCCGAATCTGTTCGGTACGATCGCGTACTACCGCCTGGGCCGCGGCCGGTGAGGACACTCGCGTCCGCGTTCATTCTGCTACTGGTGTTGCTCCCTGATTTCGCCCGCAGCGAGCAGAGCATCCACTTCGGCCCGCTGGAAGTTCATTACGTGCTGCTCGCCAGTACGTTCCTGGAGCCGGAAGTGGCGGCGCGCTACGGCATCGTCCGTGCCCGGAATCGCGGTCTGGTCAACCTGACGGTACTGTCCGGGTCCGGCACGCCGCGCACTGCAACCTTGCAAGGCGTCATGACGAACCTGCTGGGCCAACGGTTCGAGCTATCCTTCGAAGAACTGCGCGATGGCCCCGCAATCTACTACATTGCGAGTTTTCGCTACACGGACGCGGAACTGCTGCGCTTCGAAATCGAAGTGACCACGCCGGACGAGGGTGGCGGAACGCTGCGCATCGAACAGCAACTCTACTGGGACTGAGGATGGCCGGGGATCCCCGTCAGATCGTCCTCGCCAGCAACAATCAGGGCAAGCTGGCGGAGCTGCGCGCGTTGTTCGAGCCCTGGGACGTGGCGCTGTTGAACCAGGCCGAGCTCGGTATCGAGCCCAGCCCGGAGACCGCGCCCACCTTTGTCGAGAATGCCCTGACCAAAGCACGTCACGCAGCCGAACGCAGCGGTTGCCCGGCAATCGGCGACGATTCCGGGCTGGTGGTAGAGGCCCTTGGCGGTGCTCCGGGAATCTACTCGGCGCGCTTCGCCGGCGAGCTGGCCAGCGATGCCGAGAACAACGTCAAATTGGTGGCCGCGCTGGCGGGACACCCGCTGCCGCACCGCGCGATGTTTTACTGCGTGCTGGTCTACCTGCATTCTCCGGACGATCCGGCCCCGCTGATCGCCCACGGTGACTGGCACGGCGAGATCGTCCGCGAACCCCGTGGGGCTGGCGGCTTCGGCTACGACCCGCACTTCCTCATTCCAGCGCTGCGCTGCACCGCCGCGCAACTCAGCGCGCAGCAGAAGCACCGGCACAGTCATCGCGGCCGCGCCGCCCATTCCCTCGCCGCACAGTACCTGGACGCCCGTGGCGAGCGCCACAGATCGCAACTGTGATGGCACCACCCCTGGGCCTCTACGTGCACTTTCCCTGGTGTGTCCGCAAGTGCCCCTACTGCGACTTCAACTCACACCCGGTAACCGGCAGGATTCCTGAATCGGCGTACATCGAGCAGCTGCTCGAGGACCTGCGTTGCGATCCCGGTGTTACCGAAGATGCCTGCGTTTCCAGCATCTTCATCGGTGGGGGTACGCCAAGCTTGTGCTCCGGCCAGGGTGTCCGCCGGTTGCTGGACGGCATCGGAGCCATCGTAGCGCTGGACGAAAACATCGAGATTACCCTGGAGGCCAACCCGGGAACCGTCGATGCAGAACACTTCGCCGGCTACCGCGATGCGGGCGTCAACCGGCTGTCGATTGGCGCGCAGTCGTTTCAGTCGGACAAGCTCGACCGGCTCGGCAGAATTCACGATTCGGACGACATTCACCGGGCGGTAGCCGTGGCCCGCAGGGTCGGCTTCGAGCGGCTGAACATCGATCTGATGCACGGTCTGCCCGACCAGAGTGTCGATGACGCGCTGGCGGACCTGAGCGCGGCGCTGGCGCTGGAACCGGAACATCTGTCCTGGTACCAGCTGACCATCGAACCCAAGACGGTGTTTGCCCGCCAGCCGCCGATACTGCCCGCCGATGCGGTGCTCGCCGCGATCGAGGCACAGGGGTACAGCCTGCTCCCGGACGCGGGATACGAGCGCTACGAGGTCTCCGCGTTCGCCCGGGGTGGGGAGCACTGCCGGCACAACGTCAATTACTGGCAATTTGGAGACTACCTGGGCATCGGCGCGGGCGCGCACGGGAAACGCAGCAACGCGCGCCGAAAATCGATTCAGCGCACCACCAGGCCGAGCCAACCCCGGCTGTACCTGAGCAGCGATCCGCGCCAGCTCTGCAACACGTTCGAGATCGAAGAGCATCAGCTTCCCGTGGAATTCATGATGAACGCGCTACGCCTCACCCGTGGAGTACCCGAACCGCTGTTCGAACAACGCACCGGGATTCCTCTAGAGCAGGTTGCCGACGTTCTGGACATGCTGCGCGCCGATGCGCTGATGCAGCCCTCACGATTGGCGCTTACCGATCACGGTTTCCGGTTTCTGGATTCGGTGGTTGCCCGCTTCATGTAGCGAGGAATCGTGTAGCGAGGAGGCGTTGGCAAGGATCAGGCGCGCTCGAACTCCAGGTCATAGACGGCGTGACCCAGTTTCTGACCGCGCGCTTCAAAGCGAGTGACCGGTCGGTTTTCATTCCGCGGAGCAAAACGCCCTACGCCGTGAACATTGCGCAACTCGGCAACGTCCTCCAGCACCTCCAACATTTGCGCCGCGTATGGTTGCCAGTCAGTCGCTGCCTGAATGAGCCCACCGGATTCCAGCCTGGACGCAAGCAGTGCTGCGAACGCATCGTTCAACAAGCGGCGCTTGTGGTGGCGCGTCTTCGGCCACGGGTCCGGGAAGTACACGCAGAATCGATGCACCGAGCGTCGCGGCAATCGTTTCAGCAGTTCCCGGGCATCCCCTTCAGCAACACGGACGTTATCGAGGTTCTGCTCCTTGCAGGCGTTCAACAGGGCGCCGATTCCCGGTCGGTACACGTCGATGCCCAGACAGTTCCAGGTGGGGTTCGACGCAGCCAGCGCCAGCAACGCATGACCCATACCAAAGCCGATTTCAACCACCAGCGGCGCCGGCCGGCCGAACGCCTCGTCCAGGTCCGCCAGTTGTTCCGGTGCCAGGCAGTACGCCGGGGTCAGCGATGCCAACGCACGCGCCTGGGACGCGGTCGTACGACCGCGGCGGCGCAGATACGTCCGGCCGCGTTCTGTCACGTTCGAGTGGCGGCGCCTGCCAGGGCCAACCAGCCAACGACAAAGCACAATCCGCCGATGGGGGTCAGAGGACCCACCCATCCGGGCCCGGTTCCTGCTCCCCCGCTTCCTGCTCCAGAGAGGGCAAGCATGTACAGGCTTCCTGAAAAACCGATGATTCCGATCAGCATCGACCAACCCGCCCAGCGCAACCATTTGCCTCCTGAGCTGCGCCCGGAGGCGCTTCCAGTCGGTGAATCCAGCCAGACGCCGATCAGGCATAACGCCAGGCTGTGTATCAGTTGATAGTTGCTCGCGGTGCGAAACACCCCCAACGCATCGCGCCCGAGGATATCCGCAAGGCCATGGGCGCCAAAGGCACCGGCAATCACCGCCACCGCCCCGCTGATCGCGCCGAGCGTGACAAACCAACGACTTTGCGTCATTTCGCTGTGGACTACCCGTGAATCAGGCGAACCCAGTGTAGCAGCGCGTTTTTCAACACGCTGCTATAGAGACGAAGTCAGGCTTCCAGGACGGTCTTGAGTTTTTTCATCGCGCTCTTCTCGAGCTGACGAATACGCTCTGCCGATATGCCATATTTGCCAGCCAGTTCGTGCAGCGTCGCTTTCTCTTCGCCCAACCAGCGGCTGCGCACGATGTCCTGACTGCGCTCGTCAAGCAGCGCCATGCTTTCGGTAAGGGCTCGAGTCGAGCTGTCGCGCCATTCCTCGTCCGCCACCAGGTCGGCCGGATCTACGCCTTCGCCGCTGAGAAATTGGGCCGGCGCGCTCCAGTTTTCGGCATCGTCGTCCGAATAGCCGTCAAACGCCATGTCACGTGCAGCCAGCCGCCCTTCCATCTGAGTGACGACCGACGGCTCGACGCCCAGGTCCGAGGCCACCGCCTTGGCTTCATCACTCGTAAGCCAGCCGAGACGCTTCTTGTTGCTGCGCAGCTTGAAAAACAGCTTCCGCTGAGCCTTGGTGGTTGCAATCTTGACGATGCGCCAGTTGCGCAGAATGAATTCGTGCATCTCCGCTTTTATCCAGTGCACGGCGAACGACACCAGGCGCACACCGAACTCGGGATTGAATCGTTTGACGGCCTTCATCAGACCCACGTTTCCTTCCTGAATCAGATCAGCTTGAGCAAGCCCGTATCCCGAGTAGGATCGAGCCAGGTGGACGACGAACCGCAGGTGGTGCAATACCAGCTGCCGGGCAGCATCGACGTCGTTTTCGTAGTAGAGCCGCTCCGTGAGTGCCTTTTCCTCGTCGACGCTCAGGATCGGGAACGCGCTTACCGTACGCACATAGCCGTCCAGATCGCGTCCCGGCGATAGGCTGTCCATGGACAACAGACTGGTCGTCATTTTGATACCTCCGGTAACAATAACGGAAATTCTAGCACTCTAACGATTAGAGTGCTAATCACCGTCGGAGTTCAAACCCGGAAGCCTGAAATCGTGATCCCGGTACGTACGACCCGGCGGAATCGGTGTGTTATTGCGCCGTCAACGCTACGTCGGTCTGATTTTGAACCACTACTAAAGCACCTCCAGGTTCGCCAGCCGCTGATACACGGCCAGTAACGCGCCCCCGATGCCCAGCAGTCCTCCGACGACCAGCAGGCCGGCGAAAAAGGTCAGATCGAAGCCGCCCGACTCGAGTTGCCCGCCGTAGCTGCCAAACAACGTCGCCAGGGGCGCCTCCAACACCACCAGCACGGCACTGATCAACATAGCGGCGAGCAGGCCTCCCCCTACACCGTAGAGCGCGCCCAGATACAGAAACGGCCGGCGGATGTACGCATCGGTCGCACCCACCAGCTTCATTACCCGCAACTCGTCCAACCGCGTCTCGATCGCCAACCGCGCGGAGGTGGCCGTCACCAGCACGGCGCCACAGGAGAACAACACCGTCAGTACCGCTGCGAGGCGGCCGAGGACCGCGTTCATCGCATCCACACGCTCAAGCCAGGTGCGTTCGACCACCACATCCGTTACCCCGGCTCGCTCGGTCAGTTGGCCCGCCAGCAGATCGAGCTCTGCCGCTTCGACATCGTCGACGAGCACCACAGCAAGGGACATCGGCAGCGGATTTACCTCGAGTAGCGCCAGCGCGTCCTCAACGCCGGCAAACGCCTGGAAATCCTCCAGCGCGCGCTCCGCCGAGATGAGACGAACCGCTTCGACCTCGGCGCGCGCCTCCAGTTCGGCTTGCAGTTCGACGCCGAGAGCGGGTTCCGTCCCGGGGCGGAAGTAAACCGAGATACCCGGCCGCCCCTGCCACTGATCGGCCATGACGCTTAGATTCGCCCGTACCAGATACAACCCAGCGGGCAGCGCCAGGGCGATGCCGATCAGGAGCCAGACCAGGGCGCTGGTGCCGAGACGCGCACTGACGAACGCGCCACTGTCCAGGGCAATGCGCTGATGGTCTCGCCACCAGGCACCGATTCCCCGCCAACGCGGGCCTGCCCAGGGGTCACGATTCGCCATCGACGTTCTCCAACTGGCCATGCGTCAGCACGACGATGCGAACCCCCATCGACTCAATGAGCGCCTGATCATGACTGGCGACGATCACCGTGGTTCCCACCCGGTGAAACTGTCGAAAGAGATCCATGATGTCCCGCGACAATTCCGGGTCCAGATTTCCCGTCGGCTCGTCCGCGAGCAGTATCCTGGGCCGATTGACGACCGCCCGCGCGATGCCGACCCGCTGCTGTTCTCCTGTCGAGAGGTGTCCAGGAAACAACCGCTCCTTCTCCAACAGCGAAACCGCCGACAATGCCGCGCGCACGCGCCGGCCAGCTTCACGCTCGCGCATGCCCGCCACCCGTAACGGCAACGCCACATTGTCGAATACGCTGCGATGACCGAGCAGATGATGGTCCTGGAACACGGCACCGATCTGCTGTCGGTAGCGTGGCAGACGCGACTCGGCGAGCTGCCCGATATTCACTTCGTTGACCAGAATCTGCCCGCGCGAGGGTCTGTCCAAGCGCAGCAACAGCCTCAGAAACGTGCTCTTGCCCGCCCCGGAATGGCCCGTCAGAAAGGTCATCGAGCCTTCGTCGAAGGCTACGGATACGTCGTGCAGCGCCTCGGCGCCGTTTTCGAAGCGCTTGCTGACGTTGTGGAATTCGATGTGGTTAATGATCTTTTCCGGTTCGCGGGCCGTCGTGTCAGCTAGTGTAGTGCTCCTGCGCATCCGGTTCCTGATCCAGGAGCGCAGCAACGAAATCGTCGGCATCGAAGGGCTGCAGATCGTCCAGCTGCTCGCCCACCCCAACGAAGTACACCGGAATATCGAACTGGCGGGCGATCGCAAACAGAATGCCTGCCCTGGCGCTGCCGTCGAGCTTGGTAATGACCAACCCGGTGAGGCCTACGGCCGCATCGAACTGCGCAACCTGCGACAACGCATTCTGGCCAACCCCGGCATCGAGCACGAGCAGCACTTCGTGTGGCGCCGCCGCGTCGAGCTGACCCACCACCCGCTTGATCTTGCGCAGCTCGTCCATCAGGTTGGTTTTCGATTGCAACCGTCCCGCCGTGTCCGCGAGCACCACATCGATGCCGCGGGCCGCGCCCGACTGGACCGCATCGAACACCACCGAGGCACTATCGGCCCCCTGATGCTGAGCGATCACCGGGACATCGTTGGCCTCGCCCCAGGCGCTGAGTTGCTCCACCGCCGCGGCCCGGAAGGTATCGCCGGCAGCGAGCATCACCTGATGGCCCTCAGCCTTGAAACGGCGTGCCAGCTTACCAATGGTGGTGGTCTTGCCCACTCCGTTCACGCCGACAAACAATACGACAAAGGGGCGCATGTCCGGGTTGACAAGAAGCCGGCCGGTGATCGGTTTGAGGAGCGCCGTCAATTCGGAACGCAAGGCCGCATACAAAGCTTGTGTATCGTTGAGTTGCTTTCGTCGGACCCGGCTGGCGAGCGATTCCATGATGGCCTGGGTTGCGTCCACGCCAACGTCGGTCAGCAACAACGCGGTCTCGAGCTGTTCGAGCGCCGCTTCGTCAATTTCCTTTTTCCCCAGCAACAGCGTGCCGACGCCATCGGCCAACTGACTGCGGGTTTTCGCCAACCCGCCACGCAACCGCCGCCAGAGACCGCCGCCACCTTCGTTTGCTTCGCGTTTTACTTCGATTTGCTCCACCATTTGTCGCTGGTCGCGAGGACAGGACACTTGAACCAAGTTCGCATTATCGGTGGTAAGTGGAAACGGCGAAAGCTCACCTTCCCGAACCGGGCCGAATTGCGCCCGACGCCCGACCGGGTCCGGGAAACCTTGTTCAACTGGCTGATGCACGACGTCGCCGAGGCGCGCTGTCTCGATCTGTTTGCCGGGTCAGGCGCGCTGGGCTTCGAAGCCTTGTCCCGGGGCGCGCAGCACACCACGTTCGTCGAGCGAGATCCGTTGATCGTCAGATCACTGAGCGCCAACCAGGCGCGTCTCGGTGCCACTGCCAGCAGCACGCTGGTGCGTGGCGCGGCGTTGCCGTGGCTGCGCCGCCAGCAACAGACCTGGGATCTGGTGTTTCTGGACCCGCCTTACCGAAGCAACCAGCTGGTCGGCGCGCTTCACATACTGCTGCAGAACCGACTGCTTGCCCCCGGCGCCCTGCTGGCCGTCGATTTGCCCGCGCGCGCGGCGCCACCCATCGGGCCATGGCGGGTGCTGAAGCAAACCCGTGCCGGCGATGCCCAATTGCTGCTGCTGGAGACCGACGCCGATTGAGCTGACCGGCTCTTTTTTTGCTACCATCGCGCCTCTTTTCGGGGGGTCACGGGGACGACAACAATGAATAGCGTGGTGTATCCAGGGACCTTCAACCCGATCACGAATGGTCACATCGATCTGGTGAAACGTGGCCTGACTCTTTTCGACCGGGTGACGCTGGCGATCGGAACGTCCCAGCAGAAGAACCCCTCGCGCGATCTGCAGGACCGCATCGAGCTCTGCCAGGCGTCGCTCGCTGATTTTGGGGATCGCGTCGAAGTGGAGAGTTTCCACGGCCTCCTGGTGGACTACGTACGCGGCAAGAACACTCGCTTCATTCTGCGTGGTTTGCGGACCATGCAGGACTTCGAATATGAGTTTCAGATGGCGGAGATGAACAACGCGCTCGATCCGAGCATCGAGTATGTGTTCCTGCTGCCTTCCAAGGAATGTTCCTTCATCTCGTCCACGCTGGTCCGGGAAATCGCCAAGCTGGGCGGCGACGTGTCCAAGTTCGTTCCGCCCGGGGTCGCAGAAGCCTTGCGCACCATGGACTGAGCGCGCCGTTCGGATTGAGTTAGATGGATTAGACGGATTGAGTTAGAAAGCTTGCGCCGGCTTCAATACTGACAATTACGGCAGTAGACCGTCGCGCGCTGCCCCGCGCGTATTCCCGTGAGGGGCGCGCCACAGACCAGGCACGGAAGCTTCTCGCGGCCGTAGACTTTCAACTCGGTTCGAAAGTACCCCGGTCGACCATCGCTACCGACGAAATCGCGCAGCGTGGTTCCGCCTTCCTCGATTGCCGCTTGCAACACTGCCTTGACCTGGCGGACCAGCAGATCGTAGCGCGCCCGGGTCACGCGACCCGCGGCAATCCGCGGCCTGATGCCGGCCATGAACAATGCCTCGTTGGCATAGATGTTGCCAACGCCGACGACTACCCGCCCATCCATTAGAAAGCTCTTCACCGCGACCTTCCGTTTCCGTGACATCCGGTGCAGGTAGGCGCCACTGAAGTCATCCTCGAGCGGCTCCACGCCCAACCGGGCCAGCAACCAGTGCTGCTCGGCAGCATCGTCCTGGTAGTGCACGCTGCCAAAGCGACGAGGATCCCTCAGGCGCAGCGTAAAGCCAGAGTCGAGGTGCAGATCGACGTGGTCGTGCTTGCCGGGCGCGCAGCCCGTCTCAACCACGCGCAGGCTGCCCGACATGCCCAGGTGCAGTATCAGCGCGCCATTGTCGAACTCGAGGAGCAGGTATTTTCCGCGCCGGCGGACCCGAAGTAACCGAGCGTTGCGCAACTTCGCCGGCACCTCGACCGGCCAGCGCAACTGCGGTTGGCGAACCTCCCAACCCGTAAGTCTGCGTCCTTCCAGGTGGCCGCGGATGCCGCGCCGGGTCGTCTCAACTTCTGGCAATTCCGGCATGCGCTTACAATCAGGGCTTTCCTTGTGCGACGAACGACAATGTTACTCGGGGTCGATACGGGCGGCACGTTTACCGACTTCTTTTTGATCGACGGTGAATCGCTGCGCATACACAAAGTGTTGTCCACTCCGGACGACCCGTCCCGGGCGATACTCGAAGGGGCCTCCGCCATGGGCCTCGAAGCTCCGCTGGCGGCCGGCGAGGTCCAGATCGTGCACGGCAGCACCGTGGCAACCAACGCAACCCTGGAAGGCAAGGGCGTGCGTACGGTGTACATCTGCAATCGGGGTTTCACCGACGTGCTGCGCATTGGCCGCCAGGCGCGACGCCGGTTGTACGATCTGCACCCCGAGCCGCGTCCCGATCCCGTTCCAGCCGAATTGACGCTTGGTACCGGCGGGCGGCTCGATCACCTCGGCCGCGTGCTCGAACCGCTGACAGCGGCAGACCTCGACGAGTTACGGCGCGCCGTACAGGACTTACGCCCGGAAGCGATCGCAATCAACCTGCTCTACAGCTATATCGACGACCGGTTCGAACGCCGCATCGAGGCGACACTCGAAGACCTGGCGTTTGTCAGCCGCTCCTCCTTCGTGCTGCCCGAGTCCAAAGAGTACGAACGCGGTATCGCCACCTGGCTCAACGCCTGGCTCGGGCCGGTCGTGTCCCAGTACCTGGTCAAATTGACGGCGGCTCTGGCGCCATCGACGGTTGCGGTCATGCAGTCGTCCGGCGGCACCATCGACGCGTCCCAGGCAAGCCGGCGCGCCGTGAATCTGCTGGTTTCCGGACCGGCCGGTGGCGTCGCAGCCGCAACCCGCATCGGTGCGGATCTGGGCCGGCGCGAGTTGCTGAGCTTCGACATGGGCGGCACGTCCACCGATGTCTCCTTGCTGCGCGATGGCCCAACCCTGACAGATGAGGGCTTTGTCGGCCCGTATCCCGTCGCCATTCCCATGGCCGATATTCACACGATCGGCGCCGGCGGCGGCTCCATTGCCTTCCTGGACCCAGGCGGTGCCTTGCGGGTGGGGCCAGAGTCAGCCGGCGCGGACCCGGGTCCGGCCTGTTACAGCCATGGCGGTGAACAGCCAACCGTCACCGACGCAAATGTCGTGCTTGGGCGCCTGCCTGCGAACTTGCTACTCGGCGGCAGCATGCCGCTCGACGCCGCCGCGGCGCACCACGCCCTGGAGAGCGTCGCCCAGCCCCTGGGTATGACCGTCGAGCAAGCGGCACGCGGCGTGCTGGAAATCGCCAACGAGCACATGGCCCAGGCGCTGCGGGTCATTTCACTGGAACGAGGTTACGACCCTCGCGACTTCGCGTTGATCAGCTTCGGCGGAGCGGGTGGGTTGCACGTGTGCGCCCTGGCCGACGCCCTGGGGATCCCGGACATCATCGTACCGACGTACGGCGGCGTGTTGTCCGCGCTGGGCCTGCTGATGGCGCCCCCGTCCCGGGTTCTGGTCCGGACGTTGAATCTCCGCATGGACGATGTATCCGCGCGCGTCGTAGCAGATGCGATCATCGACCTGGCACGAGGAGGGCTGAGCGAGCTCAAAGCGGAGGGCGTCGATTCCGACATCGAGCAGCACGCCAGCCTGGATCTCCGTTACGCCGGTCAGAGCTTCACGATCAACGTGCCCTGGCACTCGATCGACCACTGCCTGGAGGACTTTCATCGACAGCACGAACAGCGCTATGGTCACGCGCTGGCGCTGCCGGTCGAACTGGTGAACCTGCGCGTGCGGTTAACGGCGCCCGCGCGATCCATCGCCCTTCCGATCCTTGCACCACGTGCTGTGCGCGGCGGCGAGCAATGCGAGATTGTGGATGTCGGAACGGTCGAGGTGTTGCAGCGCGAGGACCTGCGTCCCGGCACGCCCCTCGCGGGGCCATTGCTGCTGATCGACAGCGTGTCGACCACCCTGGTCGAACCCGGCTGGACAGTGACCTCGGAGCAAAGGGGCCACGCCCAGATGACGCGTGGCTGAAGAGCGACGAAGGTCGAGTGTTACTTGATCTTGGCTTCGCGGTACATGACGTGCTTACGGATCACCGGATCGTACTTCTTCAGCTCCAGCTTGTCCGTCATGGTGCGCTTGTTCTTGTCGGTCGTGTAGTAATGACCCGTGCCGGCGCTGGACACCAGTTTGATCTTGTCACGCATGCTTACACCCTCTCACCGTGTTTACACTCTCTCGCCACGTTTGCGCATGTCCGCCAGCACTTTGTCGATACCTACCTTATCGATGAGGCGCATGCCCTGCGCGGACACCCGCAATCGCACGAAGCGCTTCTCGCCTTCGATCCAGAAACGATGATAATGCAGATTCGGCGAAAACCGGCGCCGGGTCCGATTATTCGCGTGGGACACGTTGTTGCCCGACATCGGTCGCTTACCTGTGACCTGACACACTTGAGACATGGCAACTGTCCTGCGCGGCGAAAAAAGAGGCGCGTTTATACCAGAGCGTGTGCCCGGTCACAAGCGTCCGGCCCCCTCTCCCCGAAAGAGCTAGAGCAGACCTCGCTCAGCCAGGGAGGTGATCTCGCCGCCCGCAACGATCATGTGATCGAGCACCCGTACATCGATCTCGGCCAGCAGGTCTTTGAGCCGTTCGGTGAGTCGGATGTCCGGTGCGCTGGGCTCCGCGACGCCTGATGGATGGTTGTGGACCAGGATCACCGCCGCCGCATTGACGCGAATCGCCTCGCGCAGGAGTTCACGCGGGTGCACGCTGGCGCTGTCGATGGTGCCGAAGAACAACTCGGAATAGCGAATCAGCCGGTGCTGGCTGTCGAGCAGCAACACCGCGAACACTTCGCGGGCCTGGGCCCCGAGCCGCTGGCTGAGGAAACCGCGCACGTCGGCACTCTGGGAGAACACGCTGGCCTGTCCCAGCGTCGCCGCAAAGCATCGCTGAGCCAGAACCGGCGCCGCTTTCAGCGAAGCCACCTTGGCGGGCCCAAGGCCGGGCAGGGCCAGCAGCGCCCGCACCGGGGCAGCGATCAGTTCTCGGAGCGAGCCGTGCTGGGCGAGCAATCTGCGACCCAGTTCCACGGCGTCTCGACGACCATCGCCGCTGCGTAACACGATCGCAATCAGCTCCGCATCCGAGAGCGCATCACCGCCCTGCGCGAGTAGTCGTTCTCGCGGCCGCTCAGCCAACGGCCAATCCGTGATCGTCATGCCAATTCTCGAACCTGGGGTTAGTGATCGCTAGCTTTCGCGTAGTCCGTGGGGGCCTCCGGTGGTATCGTACGTGCCCGAACACACCATCATCCGACACATGCCGGAATGACGATTCAGGGAAAAAAGATCGTACTGGGAATCACCGGTGGCATCGCCGCGTACAAGACACCTGAGCTTGTGCGCCAACTGACCGCCGTGGGCGCAGAAGTTTCAGTCGTCATGTCCCGGGCCGCCGACCGATTCGTCACGGCAACGAGCCTGCAGGCCGTCAGCGGCCGTGCGGTACGCGGCGATCTCTGGGATAGCACTGCAGAAGCAGCCATGGGGCATATCGAGTTGGCGCGCTGGGCGGACTGCATCCTGATCGCGCCCGCGACGGCGCACAGCTGCGCAAAACTGGCCCAGGGCCTGGCGGACGACCTGTTGAGTACGCTCTGTCTTGCTGCAGCCTGCCCCATCGCTATCGCACCCGCGATGAACCAGCAGATGTGGCAGCACCCGGCCGTGCAGCGCAACATCGCACAGCTTCGCAGCGACGGGGTGTTCATTTGGGGACCCGATTCAGGCGACCAGGCGTGCGGCGATGTCGGGCCCGGCAGAATGACGGAACCCGAGGCACTGGTCGCCGAAGTCGCGGCACTGTTCGGCACGCGGCGCCTGAAAGGCGCCCGGGTACTGATCACCGCTGGACCCACGCGCGAACCGCTGGACCCGGTCCGATTCATCAGCAACCGCAGCTCCGGCAAGCAGGGCTTTGCGCTCGCGGAGGCGGCGCTGGGTGCTGGCGCGCAGGTCACCCTGGTGTCCGGGCCAGTCGAGCTCGCCACCCCTCAGGGCGCTACCCGGATCGATGTAACCACGGCCCGCGAAATGCACGACGCGGTGATGGCGACAGTCGACGACCACGACATTTTCATTGGCGTCGCCGCGGTGGCGGACTTCCGGCCCGATGCCACCTGCGCCGAAAAGATCAAGAAGACCCGCGGCCACAACGCCATGAGCCTGGATCTGGTGGAGAATCCGGACATCATCGCCGCCGTTGCGGCACGCCCCGACAGGCCCCTGGCCATCGGCTTCGCCGCGGAGACCGAACATGCCCTGGAGCATGCCAGAGACAAACTCGCTCGCAAGGGCCTGGACCTGATCGTGGTCAACGACGTGTCGGACGCCAGGATCGGCTTCGACAGCAGCGACAACGAGGTGACCCTGATCGCCGTCGACACGGAGCAAACCGTCCCGCTTGCGGACAAGCGGGTGGTGTCACGGGCGATCATTGAGCGGATCGCAGATCTGTACGAGCAGACCACTTCCGAAGGATGACGACCACAAGGTAACAGCGACAAGCTAACAGCGAAGCAGCGAAAGGAAGCACTGAACGTGGCGCAGAAAACCAAAGCGAAAGAAGCCTCCAGAGGGGCAAAGGCAGCGGGCGCGACCGCTGCCGGCCGCGGCCTGTGGCGCTACCCTTTGATCGCGCTGGCAGCCGGCCTCGTTGGGGTCATGATCGCAGCGGGGTTGATCTACGTGCGGCTGCTGGGTCCGGCGAATACGATCCATGCGGAGCGCCTGCACCAGAGCCACGCGCAGATGTTTTCGACCTACTTCGACGCTCGCCTGTTGGCGCTGCGAACCAGCATCGACCGCGTTGCGACCGCCCCCCAGACGGCAGCCGTCCTGCAAACCTTCGACCCGCAACGTATCAAGGAGCACGGCCGGCGTTTGACCCTCGAGATTGCCGACGCCGAGCGCATCGAACTGGTGCCACTGGGCGAGGCAAAGGTGGATCTGACCGGCACCACGCCAATCAGCTTCGCCGCCCTCGACGTGATCAGGCGCGCCGAGACCTCACCCTACGTCGGTCCCGAGGCGTATCTCATGGATCAGCGTTCGGTGTTTTACGTTGCCCAACCGGTATTGGGTGAACGCGGCGTGGTCGGCGTCCTGTTCGCCGCCATTTCCATGGACTATTTCTACCATCCGCTGGGGGCATTCGACGCCTCGTTGGGCGCAGTCTCCATCGAGCAACGGTTCGAGAACACTGAACCGCGAATTGTGCTCAGCTATGGCGACCCCGTCAGCAACAGCAGGGAGATCAAGCTCGATATCGCCACGCCCCGCTGGTCGCTGATCTTCCTGCCCAATCCCGCGGTCGCCAGCCCGCTGGTCCGTGCCTCCGATCTCGCGACACCGTTCGGCCTGCTGGTCGCCACGCTGCTGGGCGCCGCTTACCTGACGAGCATTCGCATGTTCGGCACGATTGCCGCCGACGCCAACACTCTGCTCGACTTCGTGACCCGCCTGGTGCGGGGCCGCGGCGGCAAAATCGACGACTATCGCCTGAGCCTGTTTCGGCGCATTGCCGTGGAAGCCAAAAAGTACTCCAGGGCGACCCCCGATCGCGACC
>PVMK01189295.1_pt1 | contig 33434 bp, 30 predicted proteins | sample 1853481 | NCBI WGS metagenome assembly PVMK01 (sample SAMN08533507, study PRJNA380276) | Marine sediment metagenome, whole genome shotgun sequencing project.
TCAATTCTTTTCCGTAGCTTCTCTCGAGTCTTCGTACAATGAAGTGGCCACGAGCAATATCTTGAAAATGATCTATAAATATAGCGTTGATCACTGCACCCCCGGCTGCTCCTATCAAAGGAATAGCCTGGGCTACCACCTTCTCGGACACGACGATTCCAAATCGAGCAGCCACAGCGTTAATGAACTTAACGAGTACTGGGGCGCCTTGCTTAATCATGCCCTTTTTGGCAATATACTCTGCCGCTTCGGAAACCGTCTTCGTTAGAGCGGCTCGTACCGCGAAATACCCTGTTTCCGTTGCATCATCGCTCCTTGTTTGGCCTCCGAGGGCAAACACCTCTAAACATGCTAGCTTTGTTTCCAGCTCCTTAATGCCTTCGCCTTCACTTCTTGCAACATCTGCGATGGAGCGGAACATAATGGTTGTGGATATGGGGAGTTCAATTGCCAAAGCTGGTAGTCCAAAAGCGCCACCGCCTGCACCCGTTGCGGCTACGAGAACCTTATGAGTCAGATCTGAAGAGGCCGATTTTGGCCTGTCACTCATTGAAACGAGTGCGAAGTCCAAAGCTTTTTGAAGCGATTCTTTCGTGACATTTTGAACGACATCGGACCATTTGGCTGGTAAAAGCTCGAAGCCTTTCTCTATCGGGGCTCCCAAAAGGTTCGAAATTTTCGCCGCGAGGCCTGGGTTCTCAAGAAGACTCTTAGCATACCGGAGATCGTCCAGATCCTGCTTTGAGATGCTCATGGCATTCCTCCAAACTTTAATGTTTTTCTCCTCAAGTCGAGCTCAGCCGCAAACTGTTCTCAGGTAGCCAAAGAAAGAAGCAGTCAACTTCGTCTAAGTCCGCTTGGGTTTCCATATACATATCTTCATCATTAAATCATCAAATCGCGGTACTCGGAGCTCAAATATAATACCTGTGAAAAGGGGTCAAGTCTGCTCTTGACTCTTGACTCGGCAAGACTCGGGGTCGGGCCAAACTAAGTAGCTGAAATCAAATGAAATGATGTCGAAAAACGGGGTGATTTTGGATCTATAATGGCCTTTTTGGGGGCAAAAAAAGCGATATTGGGAAGTTTAGCATATATTTTTTACTTGCTATATTCTAGATTCTAGAATATAGAATATCCATGAACCTTTTACCTCAAGATGTCCTCATCATGATCAAGCTTGCTGTCCCCAGCCCCGAAGGCTGGACGTACAACATGATTGCCCATGAGCTGGACATGAGTCCATCCATGGCGCACAGTGGAGTGAAACGCGCCACCCAAGCTCGCCTTTTCGATCCCAATCGTAAACGGCCGCGGCGTAAAGCATTGGAAGAGTTTTTGATCCACGGGATGAAGTATGCCTTTCCACCTGACATTGGGAGCTTGACCCGAGGTATCCCCACCGCTTTTGCTTCTCCAGCCTTCGAAGGCCATCTTTCATATGACCCGGAGGAGATCTATGTCTGGCCTTATTCTGTAGGCTCCCACAGAGGCATCAGCTTTTCACCACTCTACAGGTCAGTGCCGGAAATTGCCATAAAGGACGAACGACTCTATTCAGCCCTGGGTCTAGTTGATGCTCTCCGGCTGGGACGAGCAAGAGAGAGCAAGCTCGCTGAGAAGCTGCTGGTTGATATGTTGAAATACGATGCGTAGACACCTGGATCAGCGGGTGGATGCCTGGTATTTTGCTTCCAGATAAAGCAATCGAATCAACTTCTCCCATTCTTGAGGATCGGATGAGGCAAATCACCGAGACGCAGCTAGCGGAAAGTGAACTGTTGACAATTGGTCGTATTGAACGAATTGGTCAGAGTGCTCAGGCCTCTACATATGGAAGAATTTAGGTCATTTCTTGCGCCAGATGCCGGATATTACTAACCGACCGAACAGATATCTTGTCATCCACTGGGTAACTATGCTGGCCAGGATAAATGATCCACAAATGATCTAACTTCAAATCGTCCAGGGCAACCCGCATCGATTTTGTTATCTTCGGTGCTTCACTGAATTTGAACTCTGCACCGTAGCGACGCCCTCGATAAAAAAGGAAAAGATCGAGCTCAGCACCGGTATGGGTAGCCCAAAAGAAGGCTTGAGGCGGTCTAATATTCTGTAGGATTTGCTCAAGCGCAAAGCCTTCCCACGATGCGCCCACTCGGGGATGGCCCGAGAGACTATGAAAATCAGGCAAGTTGAGCAACCCGTGAATAATCCCCGAGTCTCTTAGGTATATCTTAGGTGCTTTGACCTGGCGCTTTCCAATGTTCTCATACCACGGTTGCAGCTGACGGACCATAAAGGTCCCGGTGAGGACATCAAGGTAGGAGCGCACCGTTTTGTCGGTAAGACCCATCGACCGGGCCAATTCTGAAGCATTCCAGGTTTGTCCGTGATAGTGGGCCAGCATAGTCCAAAAGCGGCGCATGGCGACTGAAGGAATTGTAATTCCAAGTTGCGGGATGTCGCGTTCCAGGAAGGTTGTAATGAAGCCCTCGCGCCATGCCATGCTGTCTTCGTCTGATTCGGCAAGAAAGGAACGGGGAAACCCTCCTCGCAACCAGAGTTTATCAACGGAATCGGCGTCAGTCTCTTGCAGATCAAAGCCTGAGAGTTCTATGAACTCCACCCGGCCAGCAAGTGTCTCGGAAACATTTTTGACGATATCAGGCGAGGCACTGCCGAGGATAAGAAAACGCGCTTGGTCATCCTGGCGATCCACTAGGACGCGTAAAACGTTGAACAGTTCGGGCATTCTCTGGATTTCGTCCAGAACGACGATCCCTTCAAGGGAGCCGAGCACTAATTCGGGATTCTGCAACCGCTGTATGTCGGGCTGTGACTCGAGATCGAAGTAAACTGCCTTTTGGTCTCGACAGAACATATGGGCCAGAGTTGTCTTGCCGACCTGCCTGGGTCCGAGAAGGGCAGTGACAGGAGAACGCTGCACCGCGGTCGATAGCTGTTTAAGATAAAATGGTCTGTCAATCATGGGGTGAATTTTACCATGAAAATTCGGAATGTCAATCCGAATTTTCATGGTAAAAGAATGCAGGGATAAAGTCCCCGCTGCGCCTTTAAGGAAGACTTTCAATTTAGAGAGGTCGTATTTTGAGCCTCCCGGCGGGAGTACATAAGGAGTAGACAGCTTCCTCTGGAAGGTATTTCAGGGTTATTGCAAGGTATCCTGAGGTACATCGCGAAATAGGCAACTTTTCTTAATAACTGACAAAAGGAGAAATGCCCTGCTATTAGCGCTCACGATCTGGCGGACTTCAAATCCGGTGTGGGGCAGTGAAGGCTGTCCCAGGTGGGTTCGATTCCCATGCACTTCCGCCACCTCTGCAATAATAACAACCATTTTTAATATAACAATAGCGCCAAAAACGCATACAAGACGCATACAAATTATTTCATTTCTCAGAGAAAAAAGTACTGCCGAAAAGACAAGGACTGACCAAAACGGTCAACTCTTTCAGGCTCCTGAGAGCCCCTCTCTTCGAGGGGCTTATAACATTAATAGGCTATGAGTACTGACTGTTCTCATTCGTTACAAAGTGGATGGACTCCCCTCAACTAGCACCAGTTGAAAGGCTTGCTATCCAGAAAGTTGCTTTAACCACCCCTACCCTTTTGCCATGTCTCTTACAGCACATTTACCCATGTGCGCAAAATGGGCAATGTGTGCCTGCTCTTGCACTGTGAATGTAGGGTCACAATCCCGAGATTTCTCAGCTTGAGAGCTTCTATCTACCTCCCCCTCACACACTCCCATTCCACCCCTGTTAACCGGCCTACAAATCCCGCAGTAAGTACAATTTACCTTGTAATTACACTGTGTTAGCCAATTAACACTTGCAGACCCCTCTGTCACTTCGCTTTAAATACACCTCAACTCGAGAAAAGGATGGATAAAAGATAAAATTGACTGAAGTAAATTTTGGAAGAGCAATACATCAAAACCCGATAAATCTGACACCGCAAGGAATAGGCCTCTCCTGATCGTTTTGTAGGTGGACCAGAGTTTTGCTTATAGCCTTTCGCCAGCTTGGGTTTATGGTTATACATATAGTAGTTGATGAGAACTCAAACTGAAAAGTATTGAGCGAAATCGGAAATTGCTAGTTGGTTCAACTCTAAATATTGTATCAGCCTCTCAAGAGATAAGCTGTAGAGTATGTAATATTTACTCACCACTGAATAACCAACAAAGCTGTTTGCCCGTCGGCCTGCATCCTTAAAGGTTAGGCGACGCTCCCGCGTGGAGCTTTGCGCTCTTCCTTGAGCTCAGTGAGCCATGACTCAAACGTAAGGTCGGGTATCAGGTCTAACTCCGTCCTGAGCGTCCACGCCCACTCCATCCCTGGCGGAACAGCTTTCCTCCGAATCTCCCCGGCCTCGTTTATCTCCACCCACATCTCGCCGGAGCACTTATCGCTCAGGATCTGCACAATCTTCCGAATCAACGAAAAAACTGTTTCCGCATACTTAAACACTTCCTCGGATCTAGCTATATAGCCACGGTGTATCACTTTGTTACGGAACTCGGGAATTCCCTGGGGCAGGTCGAACGACTCACCGGCCACGGCCGGATACAGGAAAACGAAGGCACCAAACTGCCGTTCCGATTGGGCTGCGATCTGTTTCCACGATGATTCCAGCAGCGAGGAGGGTACCCCAAGTTTCCGATAGGCAACCCTTATAAAAAACTCATACGCCCGCTCAAGCGCAGCAGAAATTGAGGACACTGCTTCATTCGTGTAATCGTCTAGCAACGCGAGACAACCGGATTCGAAGAGAATCTGGTGCTTACGGTTCCTATGGAGCATGGCGGTCTTGTGACCGCTATCGCAAGTGAGGAAGACGACCCCGACGTCATCCATCTCGGCAGGAAGACTCTGAACTGAGCTGGAAGTGCCGGTGGAGCGAAGGGCTTCGGCTGCCTCCTTCATACACGTGACGCAGGTTGCCAATACCTTCATGGTCTCACACCCATGCCCTGGCCCAACTCTAGTTAGAGAGTCTAAAGTAAATGAGAAAGCTATCCTTAACGGATACCTAAACCGATTTGACGAACACGCGCTGAGTCATGAATCCAGTGAAGTAGCCTTAGACTTTTGCCAGGGTGGATCATCTCTTAGGTAGACTTCTATTTTTCTCTTGACTTCCTCAAAATCCCAATTGCTTCCACCGCTCCATACGATATGAAAATACTTAGTGACCGAAGCAGCTCCCTCGGCAAAGGCGATTACCTCAAAACAGAATTCGCCGGACGAATACTGACTATCCTGATTTCCAGGCATAACAAGTGTATTTAAACTGAAGTAATCGGGTATATCTGTTCTCAGTGCCCCAAAATTGAATACATAGGGTCTTTCTGGCACCAGGTTTCTTTCCTCAGTTGGTATTTCGCCAGCAATATCTGCGGGTACATCTAAGGCCCAACGAACGGGAGTTTCTATCCAATTAGGCTGAACATCCCAACCTTGAGTTTTGTTTCGGCCCATGGCCGTAATCATAATTGACGCGTTTCTGGCGATGGTTTTGCCAGTATTCTTGATCCGAATGCTGAGTTGATAGCTCATGGATCCCAGTGTCTCAACTGGTATTAGTTGTCCCCCAGCCGATCTCGCTGTTTCTCTAAAACGCAGTGGGACCCGTCGCAAATAAGGAGAGGTCGGTTCATAGGGACCAACAATTTGAAGTATAGGTCGTCTTCGGTGTCTCAAATATAATTGAAGATAAATTGCAGTGACAACGGCCCCAATCGTGCCTACGGCAGCCAGTGTCGCGCTGACTGCGGTAACAACCTCCCAAACGGAATGACCAATACGATGAGCACCAAAAAGCAGAATGACGGCAAAACATATAAAACCGGCTACCAGGCCAATTAATATAGCCCATGGAGTTGTAAGTTTTTTTAACATATCCCACCGAGTAGTGAATGCCTTCATCGTTTGTCGCGTATTAGTGAAAACCAGCCAATACTGCTTGAAACAGAACTTACATTGGCACAGGTTCTTTCGGATTGTCAAGGCGAGAGCACATGGGGAGCCACTGGATCTTAGTTCCGACGTGCTTGCCTGGTTGTCACAGTACTGTACATCTAGAGTTCCGTGTAACCACAATTTAGCGCCCTGCCGCAAAAACATAAAAAAGCCCCCACCAACCGGCGCACGGGGATGTTGGGGGCATCCCAAGATAGGTTAAGGGAATACCTCTATTGATATGACCCTAGGTATAGTGGGCATCTCTGAAATGCAAAAGTGACTTGACAACGGCTTTTTCATAGGTGTGGAGTATGTAATGTTCACTCCGGGTAGGCATAAAAAAAGCGGAGCCGAAGCTCCGCATGGTCTTTGAAAAATGAATACTATTCCGAAGGACTGGGATGAGCATCTGCAAAAGAATAGATGTTAGCCTAGGTTTATAATTACACCTTAAATATGGTTTCTATCTCTTGCGCCCTGAACAATAAGGACAGCTCGTTCCTCTATTTCTGGCATCAATTCTAGCTTCCCACTCATGATTCTCGCTACAAACCCACCAGACCTTTTTGTGAGAGCTTGGAGTCACATCTCTTGGGGTTAGCGGAGCGTTTCGGGTGGTATGCCATTCTTTGGCGAGACTTGGGTTGATTACTTGAAGATTTTTTCCTTTGGTTGCCAATCTTCCGCTGCAATAAGGACACCCTACACCTTTGTTTCTATTGTGAATTGCAGCTTTCCACTCATGGCGTTTGCTACAACTCCACCAGACTTTCTTGTTAGAGTTCGGAGTCACATCCCTTGGAGTTAACGTTTCATTTTTAGTGGGATGCCATTCCTCAGCCAGGGAAGGATTCACGGTCTGCAGGCAGTTATCGTCACACACCGCCCGTCCTGCGCAGTAGTGGCACCCTCTGCCACGGTTCCGATTGGATATCGTGGCTTTCCACTCATGGCGTTTGCTGCAACTCCACCAGACTTTCTTGTTAGAGTTCGGAGTCACATCTCTTGGGGTTAGCGGAGCGTTTCGGGTGGGATGCCATTCTTTGGCTAAAGGGGAGTTCACAGTCTGGAGACAGTTATCGTTACATACTTTTCTCCCTGAACAATAAGGACAGCCCGTGCCTCGATTTCTGTCACAAATTCTAGCTTCCCATTCATGGCCTTTGCCGCAAACCCACCAGACTTCTTTCCCAGATCCTTGAGTCACATCTCTTGGGGATAACGGAGCGTTTCGGGTGGGATGCCATTCTTTGGCGAGATCCGGGTTTGTATTAAGCAATGAAGTTATGGTGTTAGCAAGAACCATTTGGAAAGACCGAATAATTTCAGGCTATCATTAACTTATAAAAAATCGACGAGAAGTAGCAAGCAAAAAATCCCCCCATTGACAAATAAACAAAACTTCTACCCTTAGAGCAACCAGGGAGAAAGTGAGGAGGACAATACGGACGGGTTTCAGTGGATATGAGTTTGAGAAATCTAAAGTCACCTAGACCAGCAGGTAACTTTACATTACATCCCTTAATCCACTAATCCACACCTTAAACCTCAATACAAGATGCGGGACGTGCTGTAGAGTAGCAAGAGTTTAGTATGTAATATAAATTTCCGGGAGAGCAATACGGACTCTACCGCTACTAGGCAAAACCAGCGTCCTATCTTTCTTTTGACTTTACAACGCTCAGGCTTTCCCTGCCCTGATCATTGCGCCATAAGGAACCCGTAGGCAGCGGTGTCGATAAAACAACCACCTCCCGATGCGCCCGGGTTATCTTTCTCAAAATTTGAGACAGAAACAGTTGTTGAATCACTAGACTGCAAACCACCGTTATCTGTAACTATCAAATCGAAGACTAGTAGTTTGTCACCAGTGTCATCAAAACTTGGAGCCTCAAAGGTAGGTCGAGCACTTGTGGGATCGGAAAAGGTGACCGACTGTCCTGCTGCCTGTTTCCACTGATAAGACTCAATGCCGTCATCAGGGTCATGTGAATTGGAGCCGTCTAGGCTGGCCGTACTTTTCTCAAGCACCGTTTGGTCAGCTCCCGCATCTGCCGTGGGAGGATCATTGTCTCCGGTCACATTTACAATAGTAGTATCCGAAGATTGCAAATCGCCGAAATCGGTTACTGTCAATTCGAAAGTCAGTGATACTCCATCTGCTCCAACATCCGGACCCGTAAAGTTAGGTTTAACAACAGTGGGGTTGGATAAGGTTACCACAGGTCCCGCTACCTGTCTCCACCGATAAGACTTAATGCCGTCATCTGGGTCATGTGAATTGGAGCCGTCGAGTGTAATTATAGTATTCTCTTCCACCGCCTGATCAGGACCCGCATCGGCGGTTGGTGGTTCGTTTATACCAGTCACATTCACAATACTGGTGTCTGTATCCTTCAAGCCGCTGGTATCAGTAACAGTCAACTCAAAAGTTAGAGATTCTCCACCTAAACCAACATTTGGGGCGGTAAAGCTTGCCTGAGCTGCATTCGCACCCGTCAGGTTTACAGTAGGGCTTCCACCCGTCTGCTCCCACTGATAAGTGATGCTGTCGCCAAGGTCAGGATCATAAGAATTAGATCCATTCAAGATAACAACACTGCCTTCATCCACCGTCTGGGTCGGCGGATCTGCAATTGCTACTGGCGGTGAGTTGACAAAGCTTACGTTCACAATAGTGTTGTCTGTATCCTTCAAGTCCCCGCTATCAGTAACAGTCAACTCAAAAGTTAGAGATTCTCCACCTAAGCCAACATTTGGGGCGATAAAACTAGCCTGAGCTGCATTCGCACCCGTTAGGTTTACAGTAGGGCTTCCACCTGTCTGCTCCCACTGATAAGTGATGCTGTCGCCAAGGTCAGGATCATAAGAATTAGATCCATTCAAAATAACAACATTGCCTGCATTTACATTCTGATTCGGACCTGCCTCTGCAGTTGGGGGATCGTTATCTCCTCGCACATTCACAGTAGTTATATCCGTATTGGAGGAACCTGAACTATCAGTTACAGTTAACTGGAAGGCCAGCATTATATCGCTGAGAACATTCGGGGCGGTAAAACTAGCCTGAGCTGTATTCGCACCCGTCAGGTTTACAGTCGGGCTTCCACCCGTCTGCTCCCACTGATAAGTGATGCTGTCGCCAAGGTCAGGATCGTAAGAATTGGATCCATCCAAAGTGACTCTAGTGCCCTCATCAACCGTTTGATCATCTCCGGCATCCGCTGCGGGAATTTGGTTCACAAAACGCACGGTGACGGTCATTGTATCTGTATCAGACTTACCAGAACTATTGCTGATGGTAAGCTGAAACGTAAGTAATGTCCCACCAACTCCAATATCTGGGGCAACAAAACTAGCCTGAGCCGAATTTGCCCCTATTAGAGTCACCGTCGGACTTCCACCCGTCTGTTGCCATAGATAAGTGTCAATGCCACCAGGTAGCTTCGATTCAGATCCATCCAATATTACCGTCTCTCCCTCGTTTACTGTTTGGTCTGCACCTGCCTTAGCTTTTGCGATAGCTTGTGAGAGTGAAACAGTTTGAATTAAGACCAAGATGATGAAAAGGCAAATATTCCTTTGTATGGCCATGGGTCCTCAAACGTTACATGGATTCACACTTGTGCAGTCTTGTAGATAAATATGAGACACGTTTCATGATCCATCGTAGAGGTGACAAATACCTAGCATCTGTCGCCTGCTTCTTAATCCCAGAATAGACAATGTCGATTCGAAGACAAAAAAGCGAGCCAAGCTATGCAAGCTCGAAGACTGCTCTTCTGACTATATTTCATGCACCTTCTCTATCTAGCAGATTAGCTTAAGCAGAGTGTGGAACAAGAGCAGACCTGTCTAACGCCTTCTTCAGCATCAACCGTGCCAGTCTTGTGAATTTAAGCTAATGTATAGAATACAGATAGTTAGGACTTATCTCTCAGAAGGACGTTCCTTTAGATTTGAGAAAGTGAAGCCACAGATTGGGAAAAAAAATGCCAACAACTATGATTTCATGGAATAGTCAGAAAGGCAGTAAGATATGAAAACATCTTGCGATTGACATCCAGCCAACATCGGTGAGTCACAACAAGAAAGTCAGTGATTTATTGAGTCTTTAGGACACACAAAAACATAAAATGGCTGGATATCATAACTTGTGAGAGATGCCCCAATTTGATGCCTAATGTTCATTTGATGATGAAAAAAGTAAATTCACCTCAATCAGTGGGAAGCTGTAGATAAAATCTTGAAACGGCACTTGTTTGTATTTAATCTATACAATATGTTGGGAGCTCTATAAGATTTCTGCGCATCACTGATTGCCTGCTGGACGAACCAGGAGTCTCTGCTTGGGATGAATAATTTCTCCAGATTTAAGCTGGTTTAATCGACGCAGTTCCTCTACAGTTAAACCGCGGCGGCGACTTATGCTATAAAGTGTCTCACCAGCAACCACTTCGTGGTAAACAGCCTTTGTTTGTTTTTCGGAAGTTTGAGCGGTGCTTCTTTTCGAGGGCTTCTCTAGACTCCTAGAAATATCCATGAACGAATTAAAGTGCTTGGTCTTTTCCTCTATCTGCTCTAGGTTTGCTTCAATCCGATCAAGTGTATAAAGTCTCTCTTCGAGCTGTTTGATTCTCCTTTCCAATGATCTCATCCTATTTCCAGAGTCAATATTACTTGAGCGTTGGAAAAGTACTGCGACCAAGACAAACAGACCTAAGATGACCGCCCCAATTAAAAGAGAAAATCCACTTTTGCCCGGCGGTTTCCCAACGAACCCATTTCCCTTATTCTTCCTCCGAGCTGAATATCCCTCTTCATCAGAAAAATCTACCTCAAAATCTGCTTCGAGAGTATCAATTTTGTCCCTTTGGTTCATGACTTCCCCTCCACTCTCAATATAAGCCGAAATAAAGCTGCTAGAAGGTTCTTCAAGATTGGAAAACTTGATCCCTGCAGTATACAGTGGCTCTTCCATTTTGGGAGCATCACGATGAAACTTTCGCCATGCAACTTCGCCTGTTACACTAACCATGTTCGTAGTGTCTGGGATGTGGAACGCCACCGCGAGTCGTTCTTTGGCAGAAATAGGGTAATTAGTTTTAATGCCAATTCCTCCCATGCTCAGATTGAAGACTTTGGTCGCAACTTCATTCAAATCGGCCTGCCGGCAATAGGCAATGAAAGATGCCGGAACCCGCTGAGCTTTTCGCCTCGTTCGCTGGAGTTGCATGAACCACCCCACCTCTTCAAGTTTCGAAGATTGGCATTCAGCAAATTACAACGCATGACGGTATATAAAATTGGAAATAAGCCTTTTGATTCGTATGGTGGGGAAAAACCTTGGACTATTGTGGGGCTAAAGGAATCCCCAAAAGACTAGAGGACATTAACAGCGCAGTGTTTTGACTATACCATGAATATCTTCAGCTTTGTCAAGCATGAAAAAAGCTACTCAGCCACACGGCAATGCACTTTATGATGAGAATTTAAGGTTCTTCCGGTTTTTGCCAAGGAGGCAGGTAACACGAAATGGGCCGGGAAATCGCCATCCCTATTTAACATCACGTGATTACAAGGATAATGCCATTTTACGTTTTGTATTAGGTGACAGGTGAGTTTTACGGACCTGACAGATTTGGTCGTGAACTACATTGCGACAAGAACGTATCACCTAAACAATTTAATGTGGTTGAGCCAAGTTCTTGATTCTCCCACCACGATTGTTACACCAAAATGGAGTATGATGAGAGCAGAGAACCTGACACCTTGGCAAGAACCGGAAGAACCGAATTTAAACTCACCTCGATCACCGTAAAATTTCATATTCCCTTAATTTAAACTTTAGCTTGTAAAGACCCCGGCACAGAATGCGGTAGGTGCATGTGAAGAAGCCAGAGTATGGATTAAAGTATGTTGAAGTTCTCTACTTCATCACTTGGGCTTCATATAATAGCGCTCAATGAGAAGTTTAAGGGGATGCTAAAACAGTGTCCTCAGTTTCCCTATGCCACGCTTTCCTGGAGTGGTTGGGGCGGGGATTCCATTACAAGCTCTCTGGAAACCTTGCCTTCGCGTATCTTGAAAATATGGACAAGCCTGAGCTTAGCCTTTATACCAACTGGCAGAGGCATAATCCCTTCCTTCGCTACCTCGGAAGTAAAGATGCTATAATCCACAACGCGGTCCTTGGTGGCGAACCGGTCACGGCAATGAAAATCACAATCTCTAAGTCCAGAGAATAACTCCACATAAGCGGTAGCCACCGCTTCTTGACCCTCAACAATTTGGTTCATGCAGGCGCGCTCCCATATGATCTCGTCCGTATACATACTCTTAATTTTTTCCCAGTCCCCGGCCTTTTCGGCGTCGAAGTGCATCTGAACGGTGGCTAAATTTATCGCTATAAGTTCTTGATTCATTGCGCCCTCCCTAGCAAAAGAGGTTAGTCTCTATCTGAGTTTATATTGATGAGTTGGTGTAAACTCTATCGGCTCAGTCGGATAGTCCATATAACATCCAAACAGCCAGTGGAGCATATTCAACAATCAGCACAAGACATTGAAAGGCGACAAAATCGTCGGAAATGTATTAAGTGAAATTTCCGACTCGCCCTTCTAGGACTTCACCTTATAACGCTTTATTCCATCGGGAGAAAGTCATAATTTCATCACGATCCCCTTTTGCCTTTTGTTTTGCACTCGGCAATCCACATTGTCCCATTAGGTGTCACTCATTTTCACCATATGACACTTTTTGACCCTTACCTCCCCAAATTCTCAAGTTAACGTTTTCAAACTGGGAGGTATAAACATTTATATATGACGTCTCAAATAATTGCGCATAATCGACACAAGGTTTCGTTGGGTTTGCGCCAGGAATCGAACTGATCGAATACGGTCTGCACCAGATCATCCAGAAGGGGAAAGTAACGATTGTGGGTGCGGAGTCGGCGCGTCAACTTCCACACCCGTTCAATGGCGTTTAGTTCCGGGCTGTAGGGAGGCAGAAAGTCCAGTCGGAGATGCTTACGATTTTTCTTCAGCCACGGGTGCAGAAGTTTGGCACGATGCCACCGGGCATTATCCAGGACGACAACCATCTTGCGTCCCTTGCGGCGACGGCGTACCAGTTGTTGTAAGAAAGAAAGGAATGTCTCCGCATTGAACTTCTCAGCGCGACAGGTGGTCAAACGTCCGTCTGCCGTACAAACAGCACCAAATACTCCGACGTTTTTCCGTGTAGGTGCATGCAAAACGACAGGATCTACATCCTCTGGAGGTACCCACATCGTACAGCGCGAACCATGTTGCTGGAAATGGCATTCGTCTTCAAACCACAGGTCAACGTCGTCTCTTCTGGCCAGGCGGCTGAGTTTTTTTATAATTTCGTTGCGCATGAGGATTGGCTTTGGCAATGAGGGGGCGCGGCTTGCGCCGGCGGAATCCCAACTGGTGGAACATGCGCTGGCATTGACGTACCTTGAGCTCCACCCCGTAGATCTGAGCTAAGTGATGACTGAGAAGCTTTCCGTCCCAAAGATTCTGGCTATAACCGAACTCAAAAGGCGAACGGCGAAGATCTTTGCCAACGGCTTGAAGCAGAGCTTCGCTCAGCACTGGCGGGCGTCCAGAACGTGGCACCTCCTGGAGTCCTGCAAAACCGCTCTGCTCAAAACGACGCACCCAATACTGAATCGTGCGTCGACTGCGACCGAAGAGCTCTGCCACCTCGGAACAACTGAAGCCGCTGCAGATCAAAAGAATGCCATGCAGGCGGTGGTCATATCGCGACTCCTCGGATCGCAGAATTTCATCTTGTACTGCAAGTCGAATGATCTCTGCATCTTTAATGTCAAGCTTGCGCATGGCTCCCTCCTCCCGGTATCTACTATACCAGAAGGAAGTATTATGCGCAATTATTTATGACGCTATATATAAAATGCCTAAAAAAGATACTTCCATTTTGATTTTGGCATGATAATTTCATTCAGGATGACTACTAGAGATATTTGGAAACAGCGATGGCAGCCTATACCAGTAAAATCTTTTGATTGACATAGAATGATTGCCCCTGGGAGATAGGAGGTTGAGATGAATCTAGCTCAGACTGCCGGGCAAAGAAAGCATCCGAGAGTCGACGTAAGTTGGTCTGTTATAATGCAGACCCCCGAGGGGGAAATGGCTGGCAAAACAGCAAACATCAGTTGTGGTGGTGCTTATATCCGCTGTTCTACACTGTTATCTAAGAATGATCTTTTCACCATGACTATCCAGGCTCCAAACCGAGAGCCTCTACACGTAGGTGCGGAGGTAGTGTGAGTAGATATCCCATTAACCCCTGACAAGGAACATGTACCTATTGGTATGGGCGTCCGATTCACTGATATCTCTGATGATGTCCTCCAATTTATCTCTAATGTGGTATCGGGAGTAACTCAGGATTGAAGTATTAGGCTTGTAGCCTGTTTTTTGTTACTAGACCGTTAGTTTGCACGGAGACACGGCGCAGTCTTCCTTCCAGCACTAAGGACTTTTTCATGAAAAATTGCTACCTGGCTTTCCAAATTGGATCGATGAAAAAAACCGTCTATCCATTACTTGGACCGACGACGATTGGCCGCGATGCAAATAATACTATCACTATTCCGGACCCGACCGTCTCACGCAACCATGCTAAGTTATTTCTACAAGGAAAGAGTTGGATAGTTGAGGATTTGGAAAGCGCCAACGGCATCACGACAGATGGTAAGCAAGTAGAAAAACTGGTTCTCAAGTCTGGCCTTACCTTCCACCTAGGAGAAATTGCTATTACCTTCCTGAAGGATGAAACTTTTGAGGCGGGGGGTGAGTTCACTGAGACAGTGGAAATCCTACTGGCTTCAGTTGAAAATTTGGATATCCTAGATGAGAAAGAAAAAGCTGAATTCTGGACTAACCGACTTCAGGATGTGATTTCCTCAATACCTTTTTTCTCTTCCTTGGATGTGTTGGAGCGCAAAAAGCTGACAGATACTGCGACACTACATGGGTTTAATGGAGGAGAGATGATCATAAGGCAAGAGGATCCTGGTAGGTCAATCTATGTTGTCTTGAACGGCCGGGTCCGTGTATTTAATAGAGACCATTATGGAAATCAGTTGGAGCTTGCCATTCTGGGGGAGAGCGAATTTTTCGGTGAAATATCGTTTCTAACCGGCCAACCGAGTCCAGCTAACGTAAAAGCCGTGGACAAGAGTATGCTTCTGGAACTCAGTTATACTAGTATGCGAGAAGTGGTTAAGGACAATGTTAAAGTAAAGAAAGTATTGCTTGAATACTATAGAAAACGTCTAAGAGATATCAAAGAGAGATGTGCCAACCAGGGATAGGGGAACCCGGCTGAATGGTTTGCTTCCCTAATGTAGATGAGTAATGTTGAACACTGACCAAAAAGTTGGGAAATCAACCTTCGATCGAGTTATGTGAAGCACTACCTAACACCTTAGAAACTTCACATTATAGGAGCGGCCGACAAGGCCGCGAGTCTTATGGGGTGAGACTACGACTGAATGTAGTCGCAGTCAAGTCCCCTGTCGTCAATTGCCCGATTCGGACAACTAGTATATCCGGGACACGGGGAGGTAACGAACCGTGGGGTGCTCGGAAGTAAAAGTCACGGCTGCCCAGTTCTGCTCGTGTGGAACTGCGGTGGGAGCGACCTGGGTGGTGAGCAAACCTGGGGGCCTGAATCCGCCTACGGCGGAACTGCAGTCTCGCAAAACTTCCGTACTGAAGTCGCTGTACGGGTAAGTGTGGAAGCCGACCTTCTTGTAGGGTAACACCCTGAGAAGGCAAAGGGGCTCTCGGCCTTAACGGAGACAAACCGACGGGGAGGCAGGGACGAGATGATAAAGGCGTCCGTTAGTCTGCAGGACCTGGGATCTGTGTCGAGCTAAAGGATAAACCAATTTCATAAGGGGTGTATGTGAGTTGGCACTTAAGCCTCCATGGCATTGGGAAGGCCCTTTGGGGAAAGTCAAGGTCGCCAACCGGATTTGGGAAAGCCAACTGTCCGGGATGAAAAGGGGGGCTTGCGGAAACGTGAGTTATGGGAGTCGGACTGAGGCCCGCAGGGAAACCTGAGGAATTGGCACCGAACCCTAAGGCTGCGCGCGCCGTAATTCTATCCCGACTCCCTTAATCTAAACTCTGCTGAAAACTAATCTGGCACAAAATATTGGTTGGTGTCAACGATTCGCAGGTTTCGCCAGCGAATCCCCACAAACAGAACACACTTTATCAGTCGGCTTTACCATTACGGTGAGCTTGCACTTGGAGCATTTGAAGCTGATGAGTTTCACTCGTTTGATTTCGTCAGGACCCAGAGAGGTACTCGCTTCTCTCTTTTTCAACCAAGGCTGCAATGTATTGTCGGTCTTCCGGTAATACGTGGATAAACCGCACACCCATCCCAAATGCTGTTCCGTAGTGAATGTCAAAGAAATCTGACCAGACTTTTTCACCAATCACAGGGATGGACCGCTGTTCGGGGGGTTTGAGAAGAATAGAAATGCTTTCCCCGGTAATTGGTTCCTCTGGGCATAGGATGCATGCTCCGCCAACACTAATATCTTTGACTTCTCCTTCTAACGAACCATGGTTGGTATTCACGATGGCAGTCCAATCCACTGGAACTCTGAGGTATTTGCGTCTTTCCTTCTGCGGCATCTCGTTACCTTTTTGGTAATTTGTCCCCACACCTCAAATGTTGATGTGAGAGCAAGTGAAAGGGGGGTTTGTATACGAAGAAGAGGGAGGGATCAGGCTCTCTCTTCGTTGGGGTTAAAAGGTGCAGAAAACATGCCAGGGGATTAGCCATGCACCGATACGGTTAGGCCGGACTCTAAACAGGTTCTTTCGGGAGCAGGGGGTTGTTGTGAGCAGTGTGTTACTCGATGGGCTTCTTGTTAATGCGCTTTCGCATGATACTGCTCAACTTAAAGTAAGGAAGTTTTTTACTACGGACCTGAATGGATTCGCCAGTTTTGGGATTACGTCCAGAGTAGGGTTCATACTCTTTCACTTTGAAGCTGCCAAAGCCACGAATCTCAACCCGTCCACCTTTGGCTAAGGTATCAGCCATGTTGTTAAAGAGGGTGTTGACGCAGACTTTCGCATCTCTTAATGTGATGCCAATTTCTTTTGCAAATGCTTCAATCAACTCACTCTTAGTCACTGGTAGTTCTCCTGTGGGCTACTTCTTCTGCTCTTCCTCTTTCCAGTCGATGCGGTCTTTTTGCAGGGTGTGTGTGATTAAGGTAGAAATCACCTCATGTTCAGTTTTCCAAGCATTCTCAGAAATCGAACTGCCATTCCATGTGAGAAGTTGATCCTCGTCAGGGCTCATAGTCCTGTGTTCTTGCTACTCCAGCACTTATCCTAATGAACGAGTCCAGTGGAAGGGGACAGTCGACTAAAGAGACATCTTGGATAATTAGGTCAAATATTTCACCTGGGTCCAGAGGATTGTGACAATTGATAAATGCTCCGCTGCTACTAATGTCAGCCGTGGTTCCATATACAATTCGTTCTTCAGTCTCTGCAGCAATCGGCCATTTGAGCGTTACTCGTGGATGTTTCCGTCTTTCTTCCTCCATAGGAATCCTGTACAGCAGAGAGTTATATGTCGGAGGGTTCTTTTGTACTTCTTTAGAAGGTCTTGAGCTGCTTTCAAATTACAGGAATGAGGGGGAAGATCGCACCCAAAAAATGCCCCCACAGACCGCAGGTCAGAAGGCCAATGGGGGCTGGGGCTTGGGGCACTCAGCTTGCGGAAACATTACCACAAGAGTCAAAATATTACAACCCTGGTCCTGCCTGTTCATCAGCTCAAGTTGATTGGTCCAGGCCGCTGAGAATCATGTTTGCTGCGAAGAGAAAGCCAACTCCCACACCGATAACGAAGGCGATTACGTACATGGTGAACCTCCAGTTTCTTGCTTCGATGGAAGCGCAAAGCCTAAGCCAGTCTGCTCTGGTAGGTGGGCAGCATGGAAAATGCGAAAGGCTAGAGAAACTCAACTAAAACATCGAAGGGAACATGCTGTATGCTTCGTACATAATTCCCACGGCTAGCAACAACAAGATCGTGACTATGATTACTAATTGCTTAAATGTAAGATCCATTGGGCAGCATGAAGGGCTGGAGGGATTTTCTAGGTTGGCGACTTTTCCTTTACTTTAAAATAAGGGCATTCACCGCAAAGCGACTCGGATTCCATTTCCAACGCTATCATTAAAAGACCTGCGGATATATCACCAACCTTTTTTTGTAAATGTTCGCATAATGGGAACTGCTCGCAAGTAGGAGGTTATTGAGTTCTGCGATAGTGTGTCGAGCCTCCAACTTCCAAGAGAGTGTTGAGTCGCTAACAGGGTAGAAAAAGGAACCCCCACCCTGAATCGGTTGTTGATGGGGGTCCAAACATCGGGCCAAGTGGGTGAACACCATGCTCACCACACTGGTTCACCAATGCAAACCCGATGCCAAAAAAAGCGGAGCCAAAGCTCCGCACGTTCTTTGAAAAATGAATAGCGTATTCTGATCGCCCATAGATATAGTGGGCATTTCTGAAATGCAAGAGTGTAGAGTATGTAATCTACACTTTCTGGGGGTCAATCCGGACTTTAGATTTTAGCGATTTATCACTTGCTCGGTTCTGTCTGAAAACGCTTTCAGAAATGATAGCTTTGAAATTAACTCCAGGCTGCTATAAGCTATTCCATGGATAATATGAGCTTCTTGATCGTCTCCAAGATGATCGGCTATGAAACTAGCTAACGTTGCCGGGCAACGAAAGCATCCAAGAATTGAAGTGAGCTGGTCTGTTATAATGCAGACCCCCGAGGGGGAAATGGCTGGCAAAACAGCAAACATCAGTTGTGGTGGTGCTTATATCCGCTGTTCTACACTGCTATCTAAGAATGATCTTTTCACCATGACTATCCAGGCTCCAAACCGAGAGCCTCTAGAGGTAGGGGCAGAGGTCGTCTGGATAGATATCCCACTCACCCCTGACAAGGAGCAAACACCTATTGGTATGGGGGTCCAATTCACTCAGATCTCTGCGAAAGACCTCCAGTTCATCTCTAATGTGGTATCGGGGCTCGCTAAGGATTAAACTTCTGGGATTTCAGGAAATCTAAAGAGTTCATCTACGGGGAGAGTCATGTCAGTGATTGCTATCAGACATCGATAATATTGTCCAACCTTTATGTTCTCCGTCCTCTAGCTAAACGTTTTCGATCTTTTGAACGTCTTCATTCCCGTAACCTACGTCACCGAAAGCCCAAGGCTGTCACAGGTAATACAATAAATGGGCAGATTACTTAGCTCTCGGAGATAGCACCGATCGCAGCAGTGAGTTCGTGTACCATTACATCTTGGTCGATTCTTGGAAACTTAGCAAAGCCAAGGTGCTTCGCAAGCCTAGTAAACAGGTCAGACACAAAGCCATCGGAATCGATCTCTAGAGCTTGAAACGTCGAGATTCGCTGCGGTAGGTCATCCTTCTTCTGTCCTGAATGACAAATTGGAATAATCGGAAGACCCTTTATCCACCCCCACCCAGTTTCCAGATGGATCCAAGGTCTTTTTAGAGAAGCCGGACTGCAAAGGACAAGAAAAGCCACTGCTGAGTCCAAAGCTTGATCAATTTCATCAATCCACTTGTTTCTAGCAGCAAGGTCATCGGTATCGCTACTTGCGAAGACCTCGGGCTGACCCAAAAAAGTGGACTCAATCCAGTCTTTGAGTACCTCCGCAATGGAAGCCTCCTCTGAGATATGGCTGATGAAGATATTCAACTCTGCATCCCCTCCAGTCTATCAACAAATATTGCTAACGCGAAACATACAAAGAAGCTATGTCTCGTCAACGCTCACCCCACATATTCTCGTTGAATGCAGACAAAAATTTATCAATATGAAACTTCAAATCTTCTGCGATTATACGAAGGGTATCTGGGGAATCTAATCCAATTAACGCTTCCGTGACACCCATGTTCAAAGCACAGATCTTCTCCACCAAAAGATATGTGGCCTGCTGTAGCGGTGAAAGTTCGCTGAACCATTCTTCATATTTTTCAGAAGCACATACTCCCTCTTCTTGTACCAAGGGCTCTTTTGGTGGCATTGATTCACCAACGTGCCTATCAGGGATAAATGCCCTCCCTACCCCTAATTTACCAGGCTTGATTAGAGTTCCCTGGTGCAGAGAAACACTCCTCTGTTGCGTAGGGTAAAATGGAAGCAAAAACGCACAACAAAAAATACCCCCACTACCAACTGTTACCCCTTTTGGTCTGCGCGTTGTTGTTGAGGGCACAGGCCATATTGCAAATCAGAGTATTCTTAGTTGTTAGCTCATCACCCCAAGAGTAAGTCGGCGGTTCTTCGTACGCTCATCTGGGGTGTTATTGTTCGTTGTAGGTTTAGACGCATCGTTGGAGAAAGTGTTCATGCGATTGATTACGTTTCTTCACATATGGGAGCGCAATCGATAATTCTGTCCATTCTTGTCCAGGCCAGCCCGAGCAAAGAACAAGCGGTTGAAAGACTACCGCAGAAATCTCGTATTGTGAACTAGCTAATAGACCTAATTTGAGGCTGTGGTACTTGAGGCCAGAGCGTGCTAAAACGAGAGTGGTATTGAAACAACTATAGAAGAGCGCGAGCCATGGCAACTCACAAACATGGCTACCATAGCCCGCACAATATGTAAGTGAGCTCTACCCTAAAGGATCATTTCACTCTCTGTATCCCAATCTCTTTACAATATTTAGCCATCAATGAGGTTCATGTTAGCAGCAACGCATAGTCAACCCATACAAACAACTTCTTCTCGTTCCTTCGGCAACTCTTACTTATCTCTCTCGCCAACTTATAAAGCCGCTCTTTACATTGAAGGCTGGGTCTAAGTCGATTTCGGTTACCGTGCCGGTGCTTTGTTGTATGAATCCTCTAGCACCTGTCTCACGGCCAACATGGATACCCATTGATGAAGCCACGCCTTCACCAAGAGCGGTCTTATCAAGAACTTTCTTTTCCCCTGCAGGAGCGTCATCATCATCCGCAAGGCCAATCACGCTTCTGTAATAGGCAGTACCAGTCTCAAAATAGAGGGCATAGAGATAGCTGTTGCCACCGAAGCTACATACGTCATCGTTTGGTACAAAAGATGGTGCCAGAAGGATTCCGCCCAGTATTGAGGGCTTGTTGATGATCCGCTCACCGCTGATCTCAAGCTCCCGGTACCAGCCAATCTGAAAATAGCTTGGATCGTCCTGCTTGACCTTAAGCTGGTTGAATGTAAGGCCTGTCGAGGTCGTACCATCAGTGTAGATCTCGACTCCGGTTGCGTTGTATAGGGTATCTTTGTTGATATTGGAAAAGAGCAAGGTGCTGCGCTCCGCATCCGTAAGCTGCTCGTTAAAGTACGGATCTTTTACCCCATAAAGGTACTGAGTGTTTGGATCAGTTTTATCTGAATTTGCCATATAGCGACCAGTACCGAAAAATATCCAAAGGCTGTATTTAGAATCCTCCGTTCCTATGGAAGCGACAGGTGCTGCGGTGACTGCATAATCAGCCTCGAACATCTTGCTCAGGATCCAGTTTGTAGGATCCGTATAGTAGTAAGTGTAATTAGTAGAGCCATCTGGCGTTGTACGTTCCTCGGTTTTTACCTGGAGCCGATAAAGACCTCCAGCGTAGGGTGCTGCATTTCCGTTCGTTTCGCCGACATATGCAACGTTCACTGAATAGTCCAGACCCATATCAACACTGACCGGGGCGCCCATAAAACCGTTGTTTGGGAGTGATGTGAGGTTGGTGCCGTCTACTTCGGTAAACTCTGTAAATGTGCGCTCAGCATTGCCAGTAGCCATGTCCACTACAAAAAGGCTCGCACCCTGGTTGCTGATGCCATCATAAGAAGGCCACGTGGGACCGGAGCCAAAGAGCAGGAACCATTTGGTCCCGGAATTGGTAACTGTATCCGGGTGAGTGGTGGTGTCAACACTCTTCTCATCTATCTTAATCACAGCAGGAAATGATGTTGTAAACCCAAGACCTGAATACGAGTTCTCCCAAAGCAGTATGGGTTCAAGTGGATCAGTGATATCGATGGCGAAATAGGCACTGGAAAAAGTCCTGTCCTCACTATTGGTGTCATTATCAAAATCTCCAGTTACCGTGATAGAACCGCCTCCAAAGCGCATACCTCCTACCAAAACAGTACACCAGCCGTTAGGCCTGTCCGCTTTCTGGTCGGCGTCCATGCTGTTCCACAGGGCATTTAGAGGATGGCTGCCGTCGGAGGCTCCCTCATAGATTCGAGCCTCAAAGATCCTCGGCTTCAGATCCACATAGTAGATGTGGTTGGCGCCTTCGTATGCGGGATCAGCAAGCCACTTGAGGTGAGGAAGCAGGTTCTGTGGAATGTAAGCCCAGATTTCATCACCAATACTCAAACCTCCATATCCGCCGGGTAAGGTGAAACTGGCTCCATCCCCGGCCAACAGGCCGGTCTTAACGGGGCCAGGGTTAAAAATGCCGGCCAAAAAAGCGTGAAGCATACCATCATTGGCACCTAAATAAATGACGGTCTCCCGGCTTTTGTGTCGCGTGTAATACTCTGCATAGGTCTGGTCACCATAGATTATATCGTAGTTATCCACAGGTGGTCCCACCGGCGTTGGGGTAGAGTAGATGATGTCTCCCAGTCTCCATACCTTGAAATCAAGCGTTCGGTTTCTAAGGTTGGTACCGGCAGGTTCGCTATCACTACCCTGGATGTAGTTGATAAGATTGGTTATTCGGTCTGTTTCGTTAGCGCCTAAATAATCATACTCTTCCACTGCGGTAAGGGGGTCATTGGGAAGGTCCAAATACGCTCTCAATTTGGTGGCGTTTCCAGTAGTGAAGGAGATAAACTCATTGCTGTCCAACGAACCATTCCCATCAGTCACATCGTTATCGTTTATGTCAACAAAGGTATAGATAGTCCTGGGAAGAGTACTAATGTCGCGACTGGCAAGCCTTTCTCCTACTTCCCAAAGGGGTGAGAAATCAGTCAGTGAGTGAATACTTGGTGTTGCACTCTCACCGAAGGGATCACTTGATGAGACTAAATATCTATTGAATTTGGTCTCACCGTTTGCTCCATCGAAAAAGAACTTTACAATCGGGTCCACAGTGAGATCTAAGGTACCGTCCGGGGTCGGGTTGGCAGCACTGGTCCAATCCTCCCGCAAATTACCCCGGCTGTCCACCCAGAGGCTTTGCATATAACCGGTCCAGTAAGCTTCCTCGAGTGCAGTACTACTCTGAGGTCTGAAAAAGGCCTGATAAAGACTGCCCTCACCTTCGCCTGATGTGGCCAGCACCGAGACAGCAGTACCTGACGAAGCCCTTGCGAGAATTTCGGTGATTGCCCTGAGAAGCTCCCGCTCCAACAGGTAGCCGTCTTGACCCTCAAAGTACGTGTCCGGTAGGGCGTTGCCACTGCTGTCTGTTCGTCTGTCTTCCCACCACTCGGACCAGCTATCGTCACCCGCGGTTGGAAAGCTCGCAGTGTCCGTATAATCTGCAGTCGCCACGGCAGTTCCACTTACCGGGTCTGGCAGATTATTGCCGTTCATGTCAATGAAGCCTCCGTTTCTGGCCGTATCTTTCAAAAGGCGCTGGGCCTCGGGATCATTGCCCAAGGCGTATACCACGAACAGTTCCAGATTCTGGTCGCCTGCCATATCAGCTGGTCGCAAATCATTCGTACGGGCATATAGTGCGAGGTCGTCAAGATAGTCAGTGCCATCCTCAGAGTAGCGTGCATCAGGATACGGATCGCTAGTGTCACCATCGTAATCTTTGTGGGCAACTGGAACAGCCGTGTCATATTTGGAAACACCGGTCGAAATAAGCAAGACAAAGGCCTTGGCGCAGTACTCGTTCACATCAAAAGGATCCTGGTTATAGGCCCCACCCACAGCCCAATTACCAAGGCCTACATCAACCGGCTCCTGTTTGAAGTACTGCGTGACCACGTAGTAACCCTCCGCAAGTTGTGCTTCGGCGTCCATGGCAGTATTTCCGATGGAAGTGGCAAAGGTGGAATATGGCATATCTCCTACCGCAAGAGCAATCCTACTTCCGTCTTTATTCTTTTCGTTCAAGTAGGCGAGACCCCATTTGGCCTTGTCCCCCACTGTATAAAACACCCCCAAGCTACCTCCCTCATCTGCCTTGACGTTAATCGCAAGCATACGACTATCGTCCGCATCGTTCGGTTGCGACGGATTCACATCAGCAGGATCCGTGTCCCAATAGAGGGTATCACCGTGGCGCATCACGTATCGGGGAAGACCGTCACCGGTTGGATCCATGTTGGTGTACAACGACACTATGGCGGAGTCCAACCTGCCCCTGTAGGCATGAGTAGAATCCCCTGTGCCATCGAAATAAAGCGTGTGGGGATCATCCGGCTTGGATCGTGCTGTGGTCTTGCCACCTACTAAAACTTTTCTTGCCACATCCACCTTGCGCATGCACAGCCAGTTGAGAAAGTTTCCGTCCCACTTGCCGTTCAAATCGTCCCGCTCGAATTTGCCACTCACATAGACATATTTGGCACGGGAAAACGGAGTCCCAATGGCGAAATTGCCATAGTAGTTATTGAATAGTGAGTATGCGGACGAGGGTGGAGCAGCTGGGTCAACCTCTTGCCAATAAGCCATTTGATTCATGTGATCCGAGTTGTCAAACAAGATCATTATGCGAGGCTTGACGGCAGCGCTCATAAATTGGGGGACGGATACATAATCAGCCATATAGTTTGCCGCCGCTTCGGCTCTGGGGGCACTGCTCAATATCAGCACTATAGTCAAAAGGAACATGAAAATGATATCTATTTTCCTGGCTCTCATTGTTACTTACCTCCTGCTACACCCAATACTTTGCGATAACGAGCGACTATTTGCGTTTCGGTCGCATTGGGAGCTTGACCGGTTGTGCCGGTGCTCATAAAATCATAGATCACCGCCGTGCCGGAGACGCCGCCTACACCGACACCTTCTGTGCCCGAGGCAAACTCTGTACCACCACCTGAGAGATGCACGGTGCGTACCCGAGTAATATCTACGGCGATGCTCCCTTTGGTTCCACTATCCATGGCAATATCGGTCTTATCGCTACTGGCGTCATCGCTTGTTTGATACCCCATGACTTTGTCAAGGAGCGTAATAGCCTGGTCGGTGTCGGTTACGTAGGCGCTGGGACTGGTGTCATCGTCATAGATTACACCGTCGTAGAGAATAGACGGAGTCTCGGCGAATGTGGGTAAAGCCCGGGCGGTGATGATTCTGGCAACTAACTTTGGACTCATCTCTATGCCACCATCGGCTAGATAAAAGGACTCCCGAACCACCTTGGTGCTACCGCTCACTTTGAGGTCTATCGTTGAGGTCATAAGCGCCGAAGCTCCAATTATGGCAAGCACTAACATGATTAGCAGGGCAAAGACTAGCGCTATACCTCTCTCGTCAGTCAGCATCAAAACCAACATTCGTCCACGTGCAGATGTCCCTTTATTAGACTTCATTTGCTTTTTTTTCACTTCACCCTCCGGGATTTCTAGAGGCCAACGTTGCGGATCTCAATGCATGACACTAGTGTCCGATCACGCGTACCCTTTCCACCTTCGTAAGGCTTCACCTCATGCTCTGTCTGGGCCGTAACACTTATATTAACCCCGCGGATATCGTCAGGTTCGGCTGGTGCAGTGCTTTGGGTTCCATCGGCCAGTTCATAGTTCAGGGTCAGACCGTCAATGTTTTTAAAAAAAATCCGTTCACCGGTGTCATCAGTCCAGCTGCTGGAAGGCCCGTCCCATATCTTACTTTGTCGATATAGATTCCGCCTCCTTGTGGTATCTGCGGCATAGTCTCCCCAATAATAAACGTAACGTACTGCATCCGTCTGATTATCGCTTTCCACCAAATCTATTTTGAAGGCGAGGGTGGTGGTCCTGTTGGCAGCATCTTCGGCAGCCACCTCAATGGCAGCATCTGCACTTCCGCCCCAGGCCCCTTGAATAATAGGATATGTGCCACCGGCCTGATTTGTCTCTGCGACGAGTCCGGCCATACGGATCTCCCGACCCAAAATCTCCAAAGCGGCGCGCGCTTCCTGCTGCGCCCTCACCACCTCTTCCTGGGATATATAAACTCGGCTGGAGCGAACAAAGACCTTGTAGATGCTGCCAGCGACAACACCAAATATTGCAATCACAACGAGTAATTCGACTAGGGTAAACCCCTTAGAACAGAAAATGTAACTCAGGCCTGCTTTACCATTTTTTTGCCTGTTTTCCCTAAATTTGGACCAAAAGAATCGTCTCATACCCACCTCGTCTATTGTGAAATCACTGTTTTCAGGGTAACTTGCCGCCGGTTGTTATCCCACCTGACTCGAACGTGGATGGTTTTTGCCTTGGCCACAGGAACGCCGTCTTCGACACACCATTCCCTGATGTAACCTCCAGTTGCAAGCGCAGCCCCCGTGACATCAATGGGGCCCTCGATACCTTCTGGGCCTGGGGGGGCATCCCAGTCAAAGTCATCGAGTATGCCGTTTCCGTCGGTATCGATGGACCAGTTGGTTAGAGTGTCTTGGATTACGGCTGGCTCGGGGAGAGAGGTGTCTGATAGGTAAAGCTTATTGACAAGGCGTATGTCCTCAACCTTGTCCTGAGCCAAAATAGTGGCTTCGGTCAATTGCCTACCAGAAGAGTTGCTCTGTACCGCCTGAACCTGCATGCGGGCAAGTGCCAATATACCGATGGCGAGTATGGTGATTGCCACAAGGACCTCCAACAAGGTAAATCCTCGCTGAGGACTTCTTGAGCACAACTCGCATCGCCTACCCATGTCTTTCCGTTTCGCTGACTCCTTTAGTGAATTCATTGTTTTTTCCTCTTAACTACCTATAGAATTTCCGCCTTACCGGATGCCCAAAACCAAATTGTGTGAGTATTGTTCTTGCTGTTCCGCAAGACAATACCTTGCCCACCACCTGCGCCTTGTACGTAAATGTTTCCGTTTCTGGCAGCTAACCCCTGAGGACCAAAACCACAGTAAGATCTGAGATCCGTTCCATTTCCGGCAAAATCGAACACGGCAGACGTCAATGTCACGTGACTCGGCATGGAGGTGCTGTGGAGCATTACCCGCTCGGCAGGGTCCTGAATCCAGTCATTGTCGCTGTCCTCATAAATGACGAAACTTCCACCACCTGCAGTCGTAAAGGCGGTCGGAGAAAAAACCACCACCATTCTTACCCGGCTCCTGATCGCCCGGATTCGAGCAAGCTGCATTTGAGAGAGGATATTACTAGCAGCTCGTCTCAAATGGTAGGAAGCCGTAAAGTTCTGGATCACCGGAACAGAAAAGGCTGCTAGTGCAGCTATGATCACTACAACGACGATGAGTTCGAGAGTACTAAAGCCTCTGTCGACCCTATTTGGTCTAACTTTACTTGAAAAGTTCCATTCCATAATGCCTAGTCCTTATTTAACTCGCCTACTTGGGCTTACTTCAGGATGACTTAATGCTTACCAATGTTTCTTCAACAACAGCGCTTAATCAAATCTTTAGATTCTTTCGTCACGTATGATCACCCTTGCAATATCACTGCCAAATTTGAATTTTTCGATAAATGCTAATCGGGGAGGTTTACGTGCGTGAATTCTTAAGACGGTAATTAAAGCAGTGAAATTAGTGATTTATGTCTCTGCCATCAGCACTTTCACCTTGGCGTCCAGGACTCAATCTCTTGCTCCCTATCACAGTCCGAAAATTTGGAATTTCCCGAAAATATATTAACTTTTTTTATAGCCTTTAACTTATTTAACCAATAGAAGCCTCATCAGGTCAGGCGGACACAAGGGGTCGGAAGAATAGAAGGGGCTACCGACCTGAGCAGTCTGGAAAAGCAAATTTAGTTTTTCGCTAAGCTTACGTCCTCGCAATTTCATAAGCCAACCTTTAATCAACTATTCGCAGTCTTCCTGTATCTCTTTGTCTACCAAAATCCGAAGAGCTGATCGTTTTTGGCCGTTTAGCCAAATAGAGGCATTTGGCCAAACTCTCTGGAAACAGTATCATTCAATGCAATCTATTCTATTGAGATCATTATTTTTTTATCTAGCATATTGGTTTAAGGATGACCTTGAGGCGGCTTTCGTTTTGCCTTTTGGCCAAAGTATCTTGTCAAATGACATGGTCACAGAAATATACAAAAATAGTTAACTATCTGATATTAAATATATTTTTTTCTTTGGCATGACTTCTGCAGATATTCGAGGCGAGAAATAACATGGATATTTTATCCTGCATTCGGCCGGGAGGTAAAAATGATCCTACATCGAAAAATAGATAGACGCTTGTGTAAGGTAGCGTGTGTTATTGTTGTGGTGGCAGTTTTTATAATATTCGGAACGGCAAGTAGCGAGGCCATGCCATGGAAAGGCGTGGATTGGTATGAGTGGGGAGGTGCTTGGCTTTATCTAGATCAATCTAACGGGTACTTAGAAGTACGTCCTGCCACAACTAGTAAAGGTGAATCTTGTGCGGCTTGGCACACTACACCAAATAATTCTAGGTCGACAAGCACTCCCTGGATGATGGTAAGCTTTCTCGATGATCCGGGTAAGAGAAGCACTATTGAACTTTGGATAACGGACAACGGTAGCTTTTGGACGCAGATTGGGGCAGGGGACGGATCTCTAACTTATCGAATTTCCTACTGGGACTTCCTTACCGGAGATATGGATAAGGTTGATACTGGTATCCCCCGCTCTATCGGGCAGCACACTGTTAAACTGGGTGTGCAAGGTAATGGCAAACTCGACTACTGGTTTGATGAAACCTTAATATTGAGCACTGACAAAATTAAGCCGCAATATTTTGGAGAGATTTACTTAATAACACAATACTCCGTCGGTACTTTTGTCGACTATCAAACCGGAACTGATTACAGTCCGCCTGTCTCTGAGATCAATATTGACTTGGACATCAAGCCCGGAGGCAACACCAATAATATCAACCTGAGGTCACAGGGGGTTACACCGGTAGCCGTGTTGACGACTGGCGACTTCGAGGCTGGGAATATTAACCCTGACACTGTGCTATTCGCCGGTGCTTCTCCGGTGCGCTCGACTATGGAAGATGTGGACGGCGATGGTGACGATGATATGCTATTTCATTTCAAGACACAGGATCTGAACCTGAACGCGGACAGCAAGAAAGCCACTCTTAGGGGTAATCTTAGGGGTAAAGCCACCCTAAAGGGTGAAACCTTGGACTGGAACATAGTAGGTAGTGACTCGGTACACATTATTGACGAGGGAAAAAAAGACAAGAAAGCTAAAGAAAACTAATCAAACTTCTTTCATCTCAGATATTACGGGCGGAGTCAGAAATGGCTCTGATAATTATTAAGGGTGGTCTCCAGTTGGGGTATAGCCGTGTTGGACGAACAACCAGCATAACCCAACTGGAAGCCACCGATGAGATTTTGCTGTGTAACAGATCTTCACGCCAGGGAATCTCTCATCTGATCATAGATGACAAGGACACTACTCATTTCCGTGACACCCTTCCTAATCAGCTAGACTATTTTCTCAGCTACCTTAACAAATTCACTCCCACACCGGCCGTAGCCCCTGAAGCCATCTTGAATTGGTACTGACTGGTGGATGGGTTGCAGGATGCGGGTTTCAAAGTGAAGCTGACTCATCCTTTTGGTCAAAGGAACACCTTCCTTTGGCTAGACTTCTTCGATTAGGTATTTGGCCTGAATCCTACATTTACCCGAAAGAGGAAAGACCCATCCGAGATCGGCTCAGAAAAAGGCAGAAAACAGTCTACCTGCGAGCCACAGATTATTTTGCATTGCATCGTATGCTTGTTCAAAATACTATTTGCCATATGCCATCAACACAGATGAAGAAGATAAAGACGCACCACCTTGAACAGTACTTTTTCATCCTGCTGGTCAGTGCCGCTGCGCCATGGAACTGGAGAGAATAAAGTTCTACAGCCGACACATTGAGATCTTGGACGGGATCATCCATAGTGCGGCTGCTGTAGGGGCTGATTTTGAGCTTCTCCAAAGTCTGCCGGATGTCGAGAAAATAGTTGCTTCAATAATAATGTACGAGACAGGAGAGATCAGCCGGTTTAAACTGCCAAACAATATTGTTTATATGCCCTCTTGGTTCCTGGGTTTTTTCAGGCAAGTAGCAATATCAGACGGGGCAAAGGTTCCAAGTAAGGAAATACGTATCTAAAATCTGTCTTCGTGCAAGCTGAGGCATTGGCTGGTATATATCTAGGACCTATCAAGAGGTTTCGGTAGAAACACATGGCCAAGGGGAGGGCTAAAGCGAGAAAGCTGATTTCCATCTGCATTGTCGCCCAAGAAAAAGCGATTTGCAATTCGAAATGGGGCTTAAGCGTCAAGAGATATACAACCTTAAGGCGACTCTAGTTAACGACCATCTCAGGGTATGGAGTCTCTCAACCGGGAATCGACGAAGCCCCTCACTTAGGAAGGATGAGTTGAAAGTGCTGAATATCTACAGAGTGATTTCACTTAGCTTGGTCATGTCAATGTTTATTACTGCGCCTTTGCTTTGTGTACATCCTATCTCTTCCCAGCTCAAAAAAGAACAGAAATTAGCAGTCAAAAACAATCAGCTTGAAAAAGTGATGACTGTCTTGAAAAACCGCAACAAAAACCCCAGCCTAGAGGCTAAAACAGCCGTGCGGACAAGAGATCCATTCACCGATCGAGTAATAACAGGGCTGGGCATGAATATGAATTGCCGTTTACGAAGGTACAGTCGAATACGACCTCTGCTGTTTTTGTCGAGACGCAAGCCAACAATTGGCATGACGATAAACGGCAGGAGTGAAATACGGCTGAAGCAACTACTGGGGCTTGAGATGTAAGACCAGTGTCTAACACTTCTTTCGCTTATTAATTTAGTAATTGAGGCGGCGGCTAGGGAGATAAAAGATTTCAAAAGCAGGAAAAAATAGTTTCAAGTTGAGGTGTAAATCACCATGCTAGAATCCCCTCAGGGATATTGGAAGTGTTGCAAAAATAATCCTCAAAACTCAGTTTATTATCGAAATTTAGAGCTCATCCCTACTCTTTCTTGGCACTAAAATTGCTTATATATTGCGAAGTCACCAAGGGGGGTTGGGCTCCTTCAGCTTCGCCTCACTTGGTGCTTACTGCCCCCATCAGCCATCTGCGCCCGGTTCGATGGGGGTTTTCTTTTGAAATTACTTGGTTGCGTTAGCTTCCTCAACTCTGATAGTATCTCTGCGAGAAGATCCTTAATCTCATCAAAAACGATTACGTAAAGGCAAGGCAACTGCCAGCATATACCCGACATCCCTATTCTCCCACTAGTATTAACCCAATTGGGCACAATATATTTAGATCTGTTTAGAAACTGGTGGAGCGAGAAATGTGGTAAAACCAACAAAATAGATATTCATATGACGGAGGCTTGCAACTGGCGCGGTCACGCTAGAGGCTGGGGACGTTAAGGCTGTGGGGATAATAAGATTTGTATTAGGGATGACTAGTTTGTCCTCAACGCTCAACTCTCATCCGACTTAATCTCTTCAACTGTTATATTCAAAGTTTTTAGATAATCATCAGCCACCTTCTTCAGGCCTTGGTCTTCTAGGATGGTAACTATAAACCATCGGTCTTTGCTGGTGATGTTGAGAAAGAGAACACCCATTCCACGTGGCGAAATTTTGTCATCAGGACCGTACATATTCGACAAGACCACTTCTGCCCTGATTTGAAAAGGTGCTCGGTTGGGCGCAGTGATAGTCACGTTGATAACTTCACTTAACCTGAGGGGTTTTGAGCAGCGGATAAAGGCCCCGTTAGGAGTGGCTACTGTCATTACCCCTTCCATTTCCCCTTGGGAACCCTCTATCGTAACTGGCCATTTGATGCTAGCTTTGGGAACTCTTCGATTTTCTGTGTTCACTGTTACTCACCAAATATTATTCCTCTGGCTCTTCCTCTTGACAGTGGGTATCTCTGGATTTGAGATAACTCGAAACAAAACTAGAGATGAGGATGGACTTAACACCTATGTTATTTGGGTCATGCTCTTCATCCGATCCACAAGTTTGTAGTTGAATTACTTCGGCTGTGCTTCTCATTGGAGCATATCGAAATGGAACTCTGATAGCTAATTCAAAGACTTCTCCCAGCTCTAATGGCTCCTTGCAGTGATTCAGAGCCCCGCTAGGGCTTAGATCTACCGTTTCGCCACTTATGATTATTCTATTGGTTTCTATGAAATCGTCCATGTCACTTTAGCTCTGAGATGTAGACGTTCTTTGATTGCTTCTGCTGTATTCACAGTTATACCCCCAAGCAAGAATGACCACAGTTGAAAGCTTAGTTCTTGAACAAGGCATTCTTCAATCCACTAGGAGGGGACATATTTGTAACAGTTAGCAGTGGCAATAGTTGTGCCTAATTGTTTTCGGGAGGACTTTTCTTTGTACTTATTCAGGAACTCGCGGATGGCTTATTCAAGCAGTCGGCTCAGACGTTTACCGGCATCACACCTAATCAAAAGGGAGATTAAAAAGAAAACCCCATCGACTTGACCTGACAGAAGCCGATGGAGCGAGGGCAAGGAGCAGGGCCACAAGGAGAGGGTTAAGCCCTACACAGAAGCAATTTTATCACTGAAAAAACGGAGACCGCAACCCTGCTCCTGCCCATTTGCCAAAACAGTGCGGCATAGACTTTGCATCTCTAATCCGCAAAAACAACTGGAGGTGTAGCAAGCTTTTTCCTGGCTACGTATTTGCCTTCGTCATTGGGGTGGCAGTCGGTTTTGTCTTCTCAACTACCATACTTTTCGGCAACCACCGCGACAAACTCCCTGAGCAAATGGGCAGGAGCAAGGTTGTAGCCTCACCCTAACCTGTTTAAGAGACTTGATCGGGTGTGGCGGACCATCGAGAGAGGATGACAATATGTCGGAACAAGAAAGGCGCAGATACCCTAGAGCAAAACTAAAATGGCCTGTTTTAGCAAAAGTTGATGACGGAATAATAGAAGGAGTAACGAAAGACATTAGTGCAGGTGGGGCATACGTGCATTGTGCTAAGCCTCTGAAACTAAATGTAGTGTTTACCATGGTCATTAAAACTCCAGATAAGCAACTAAAGGCTAAAGCTGAGGTAGTCTGGTCGAACATCTACGGGCCTGATGACGCGATTAACCCTCGTGGTATGGGTGTTATATTTCTGAACATCTCAGAGGAAGACCAAAGATTCATCTCTAAAGC
>PVMK01124156.1_pt1 | contig 33421 bp, 31 predicted proteins | sample 1853481 | NCBI WGS metagenome assembly PVMK01 (sample SAMN08533507, study PRJNA380276) | Marine sediment metagenome, whole genome shotgun sequencing project.
GTACAGTCACCTTCTCCATGTTTAGTGGTTATTCCACTAAAGTACACGTCCTCTAAATAATAATAAACAGGACCTTTACTTATATCCGTGTCTATAAAGGTGTATGTGGCTCCCTGTACAGGACTGCCAGCTGCGGGAATAAGGCTTGAATTTATCTTTACAAAGTCACCGCCCCTCTTTGAAGATCGCCATAGATTAAAACCGGCATTATCGATTTCAGAAGCTGTAGACCAGTTCAGTCCCGTCGTTCCATTTAGTCTAACTGCTGTGAAAGAGACAAGCTCAATAAGAGTAGGCACAGATTCTGTCACAGTTATATCCCATAGCTGATTATCTGTCCCTCCATTTCCATCACCGGCAGTTAAATCTAATGTGTGAGGTCCTGTGTCTCCTGTACCAGGGTTATAGGTGTATGAGCTCGCAGTTGATACCTCAACACTATCCAGTAACCAGCTATATGTTATTGAGTCACCGGGATCTGGGTCTGTTGCAGTCACATTGAATGAGAGGGAGTTCCCCTCTTCAACACTCGGATTAACATTTGTGGGGGAATAGGAATCTACTGTAGGCGGCAAATTCACATCATTAACAGTAACATCCCAGTGTTGTGTGTCTGTTCCTCCATTTCCATCATTTACAGTTACATCAACTGTATGAATACCAGCATCACTGAAATCGGGATTGTAAGTGTAAGAATTGGCAGTTGATACCTCAACACTGTCCAGTAACCAACTATATGTCAATATATCTCCAGGATCGGAATCAGATGCTGTTACACTAAATCCAAGTGAGCTTCCCTCATCAACAGAGGGGGTCAGGTTTGAAGGTGTATAAAGATCTATACTGGGTGGATTATTAGGGACATTATCTATTTGTGATGATTCAGCGGTTGGTGTACTGTCATAAGCTATGCCGTCAAAGGCTCTGGCCTGTATAGATACTCCTGCACCGTTTATTGAGCCAAAGTTGATCCATAAGTATTGCCAAGTAGAAAAATCAACTCCCGTATTGGCAGCATCAACTTCAACAGCCACAGCCTGCCATGCTGCACCGTTCCAGAACCGGGCATTGTCCTGGCGCTGAAGCTGTATTTTAACAGCTATTGGCTCACCAGCACCATCAGGGTCCGAGGCCGTACCTGTAATGGTATAACTTGTAGTATCTATGGTAGCTGGTAATGCATCAACTGTTGTGTCAGGCGGGTTATTAACATTATCCACCAATGATGAATCACCAGCGGGAGTACTGTCATATAATGTACCGTCAAAGGCTCTGGCCTGTACATTTACTGTTACACTGTTGATTGAACCAAAGTTGTTCCAGCCATATTCCCATGTAGAAAAATCAACTCCCGTATTGTTTGCATCAACCTCTATAGCACCTGCCTGCCAGGCAGAACCGTTCCAGTACTGGGCATTATCCTGGCGCTGAATCTGTACCTTCACCGCAGTTGGTTCCCCTGCACCATCCTGATCAGAGGCCGTACCTGTAATGGTATAACTTGTTGTGGCTATTGTACCCGGCAATGCATCAAGCGTGGTGTCAGGTAGATCGTTAACGTTGTTTGCCGTCACTGAAGCTGTATCAGTACCTATCCCTCCATCATCATCTGTTACTCTTAATCCAATTGTATAAACTCCAGGACCTGCAAAGGTCACACTTGTGCTTGTTCCCGTGGCATTATCATACTGACCGTCATTGTCAAAATCCCATTCATATGTATGTGTATCAGCTGTGCCCGAATCACTAACGGACCCGCTTAATGCAATGGGCGTTCCCTCATTCCCTGTATATGGCCCTCCTGCATTTGCAACAGGCGCTACATTGCTTACAGTAACAGTAGTTGAATCTGTTCCAACACCGCTGTCCGTGTCAGTTACCCTTAAGCCAATTGTAAATACGCCATTATCCTGGAATGAAACACTTGTATTGACCCCTGTAGCATCATCATACTGACCGTCATTGTCCAGATCCCATTGATAGCTGACAATAGATCCGTCTGTATCTGTCGATCCTGAACCATCAAGTGGTATGGACGATCCCTCTGCTCCTAAGTATGGACCTCCCGCATTAGCTGTAGGCAGGAGATTTACATTATTTACCGTAACATCCCAATGCTGAGTGTCTGAGCCTCCGTTGCCATCATTTACAGTTGCGTCCACTGTATGAAGTCCCGACGCAAAAAAGTCTGGATTATAATTAAAAGAGCTGGAGGTTGATACCTCTATGCTTTCTAGAAGCCAGCTATATGTCAGAGTATCATCCGTATCAGGATCAGATGAGGATATACTGAAAGGCAATGTGCTTCCCTCATCAACACTGGGAGTGAGATTGATTGGAAGGTAAGAGTCGATAGTCGGCTGGCGATTAGAATTGTTAACTGTAATATCCCAATGCCTGGTGTCTGTTCCTCCGTTGCCGTCACTGACAATTACATCAACAGTGTGCACACCGGCATCCAGATATCCAGGATTATATGTATAAGCAGTTGTAGTTGATACCTCTATGCTGTCCAGCAGCCAGCTGTAGGTTAATGTATCCTCAGGATTTAAATCAGACGCGGTAACGCTAAAATCAAGTGTACTGGCTTCGTCAACATTCGGCGTCAGATTTACTGGCAGATAAGAGTCGATAGTCGGCCACAGGTTATTATTGTATAAATAGTCTTCAACCTCGCCAAACATGGCACGGCCCATCATTTCGTTCACACCACTGGTAGATACAAATCCCACATCTTCACCAAAGTCCAGCCGGAACCTTAAATAAAAAGATTTGGCTATCGATGCTGGAGGGGTAATATTATAATTTAATGCGCTGCTGTTTCCTCCGAATGTGTTCGGATCAAGTTGAACCTGCCCGATCGTACTGCCCGTTCCTATTATTTTCTCGCCTGGATCATCCCAGTCGCCATCACCGTTCCAATCAGCCCATCCGTTCAGGTATAGAAGAGCCGAGTCAAAAGCAGAATCATAACGGGCAGACGCAAGCCCTGATGTATTTACCAGAATATCTATTGAAGTTGCATTTCCCGGTTGAAATATTCCATTAATTACCACACCATCATCAAAATTATCCAGATCAACCTGAAGTGAATCAAGTTCGCCGTCAACAGATGTACCAAGCCATTCCATAGTAATATCCAAATGACTGGCACCGCTGTTTACCTCTAATGAGGGATACGTGGGATCCGGTGCATCACCATAATCAGGTGACGATGCTAAAGCTTCTACTGAAAAATTATCCTGTTTTTGAGCACCGTCGTACACGATTGCCTTAAACTGCCCTGCGTTTATGGGCACATAATTAATTGGAATATCCCATACCTTCACAGGGTGAGGGATGATATCACCGTTTAGATCAGTATTTACAAAGCCACTTTGTATAACGGGCGCATTACCACCAGTCCCGTCGGTAACCTCATACGGCAGGCTTGCATTCGGGCTCAGATTAGAACCTGCAAGCCAGACCGCCTGACCTAAGAAAAAAGAATTAACGTTCTGATTTTGCCTGAATTGATCAGTTGTCCAGATGGCACCTGTTTGTGCAAATGCATGAGAACTTAACAGAAGTGCACACAAGATATGAAACGCAATAACCTTACCGCCAACAGATAAGAAAGATCCTTTCGTGGCATTTCCCTGCTTCTCTGTTTTTTTGCTTGCGACTTTAAACAACCTCATTTCAATTACCCCTCTCTTTTCCATAACCAGGAATTAATATTTATTAAATCATTCTGATTAAATCTTTTTAATCTATTTGATTTCTTAAGTTATAAATCCATCTGATATTCAATCCGATATTCACATTTAATTTTACATTTCCATTGCGATCATTCATGTCATACAATCTGTTGACCGTTCCAGCATTAAAGAATCTGTCTTTCTCTCAGCAATATCGAATATCACCTCAGGATATAAGCGTTGCCGAAGATCGCACAAATCGTCAGTATCCAACAGATTCCCTTTATGGGAAAAGACTGTCCCAGGACATGAGGCCTGGCAAAAATTCTTCCATACACAGTCTTTGCATTTCTTAATATTATTCTCCCGTGAAGAGCACACATTTATTAATTCCAGCAATCTCTTTGACTCTAATGCCTCTTTGAGACTGATGTCATTTATATTCCCTAAATAAAAATCAGGATAAACCATGATAGAGCAGGGGTAAATGTCTCCTCTAGAATTTATAAACAGGGTCCTTCCGATATTGCACCACCTTCTTCTATTTTTTGGAATCTCAAGGAGCAGTCCCTGTAATCCTCTGCTTATTTCCAGAGAGGGGGGATACTCTTCCATATAAAGCTCATTATAAATTTGGCTGTAATCCTGATGTGTCGGTGAGATATTATCCCAGGAGGACATTGCCCTTCCTATCTTCTGAACAGGAAGAAACCGTATGGAGGGGATCGCCATCTTTTCCGCAAAGTGTAACATTTCAGATATGAAGTCCATATTATTTTTCATAACAGTCACAAAAAGGATTATCCTCTCTGCTGCACCATACTGCTGAAGAAGTTTTATTCCCCTGAGAGCTTTATCAAAACTGCCATTTCCTCTATTACTGTCATTGAGTGCAGCGTTAAATCCATCCAGACTTATTTGCAACTTAATGTCAAGAAATGAGAGCCTCTCTGCAATTTCCTCATTTATAAGAGTTGCATTTGTAGACAGGCTGGTATTAACTTTTCGGGATGCGTAAATAAGAATATCCAAGCAGTCATTATGAAGCAGTGGTTCACCACCAGATATGGCAAGTGATGCGTCTTGTTTGTGTGACAGCTCATCAATTATCTTAAAGGCCTTATCTTTTTCGATCCACGTATTATTATCAGGGCTACCCTCAACACCGCAGTGAATACATTTCAGGTTACATTGTTCTGTAATATTCAGATGGAGACGTTTTAATGAGAATGCATGTTCTTTGATATTAATATTGTTTTCATTGATTAAGAATTGATTACGGGAGAGGTCTGTTAAGAAGTTATTAATATCTATATAAACGTCGGAAGGGTTTTTACTATACTTGTCAGCTATAGAAGATGTAATCTCACTAATATTATGCTTTCCGTCACATAAGTGGATAATCTCCCATCCTAGTTCATTAATTACAATCCAGATAGGTCTATCAGGATGGAGTAAGAGATGACATCCTGCCCTTTGTTGATGATAAATACTGGACAGGACCTTCGGCCTTTCTTTTACATAGTCCACTCTCATCTTTTTTACTTTCCGATGTAAGTGAGAGTTGTACAGATTCCTCAGACTGAGTGTTTATAACACCATTAAAAATGAAAAGAAAAGCGTACAGTTACGAAAAGAATCTAATATACTCCCCCCTAGATTTATCTAACATCCAAAAACAGAGCCGGCAAAAGGGCTGCAAGCTTGAGCTGGGCCCAGTTTAGCTAAAAGTTCATCTTCACTGTACGTTATAATTTTTGGAGCTTCATATTCAGGAAGATTTTCTTGTTTGCAGGCTAATTTATTTTCCTGCTTTTCTACTTTTTCCATACTTCCTCTCTTAAGTGATTTGGAAATGTAATTAAAGCACTATTAGTTCGTATAATAATAAGCAAGAAAAGTGCCCTTTAACTATTGTGGTAAATCAAACAGTTATAACTTTCAATATTATGCGACTACATGTCAATATGGCAATACAATGCCATATTGACTGATTACTCTCGTTCAGAGTTTGCTTATCGCTCTACAACTATTATATAGTTAGAATTATATCTAGCTGATAATAGTACTATTTGAGAAGTTCTTTATCGATTAATTCATTAATGGAATGTTCAATGTCCCCTCTTATATCAGAGGCCTTACTAAAAGAAAAGGTATTCATTATCTCTTGCTCGATTTCTATTAAAGTATGTCTGCCATCTGACAAATGCCAAACAATTCTTGCTGTCTCATTTAAAATATGAACCTGCCCTGTATCTGGATCTGAAATTAATAGTTCACCATCCAGTACCTGTTCTTCTACTCCCTTTTTTTTAACAAGATTTGATAATTCAGGTTTTTCTTTCATGAGCTTTATTATATATGTTAGTTTGAAAATTATACTATGTAAATAGTAATCCATTACTAAAAATTAGCAAAGCATTATCTAAGCAAACTATAATAAAGTACAGAAAAACATAATATAATGTTTATCTTGATTTACGAAAAAAGCAATTTATCGGTGATAAATAATTAAATCAAAGAATCATCATAATGTAAAAGTAAAACTAAAACTGTGAATAGTCCGCGGATAGAATGATTTCACTACTTATAACATCTTTTTTATAATGGGCAATTAAACTCAGAGGCACAATTCAATAGCAATAGTATCCTACTTCTCAATAATATAAATCTTGTGGTCCTGGAGAAATGCAGTTGTTTTACTGCAGACAGGTGTGGTTGTCTTAAGACTAAACTTTGCACCCGGGTTTGCCTTTTTAATTAAATTAAATTTATCCAGAAGTTTCCTGCCGTCTGCCATGATGATTCTGCTCTTTCGTGATATCACAATAGCATAGTGGTTCCTGCTCACCTGTTCAATTATTGTTTTACCGATAATGCCAATTTCTTTAGGATCGATCAGGTTGTTCATGTGTAAGAGTTTCTCAAATATCAATAATAAAATGCAACTATGCAGAAAATGCCTTTTGGTGCTTTAAGGAATATATGCGATGCATAAGTAGATCGTCTTATTTAATTGAGGATTCATCTAAATTATCAATGATCCACAGTAACTCTAAAACTAAGGATTGCATCATTATTGATAAACATTGGTCAAGATAGTAGTGATGATTTCCCGTTTTAGTCAACAATAATCTCAGGCAGAGCCATTTCTGACCCAACCAAATATTATCACTCTTCTGATTTAAAAATACCATTTGCAATAAATATTAATTGTTATATACTTTTACTTATCAGGAGTTAGTCTCTGTTTTGTAATGACTATTCCAAATAGACGATCTAATGAAAGGAAAAAACAAAAACATTATTATTCTATTTATAGTCATTATCCTTTTGCAGTCCTTCTTCTTAAGCAAAACTGTCTACAGTCAGGAAATTCCGCCCCCGGCAAAACCACCTTCATGCACAGAATCCAATTGTCATTCTGACCTCATTCAGAATACATTTATACACGATCCTGTAAAAGAAAATGAGTGTGCACTGTGTCACGGCGAGTTGCCCGGGCATAATCAAAATCCAGGAGAATTTAAATTTAAAGAGATCGACGATATCGGGGAATTATGTTATTCCTGTCATGACAGTTTTGAGAACAGGTCTTTTAGACATGGCCCTGTTGAAGCTGGAGAGTGTACTGCCTGCCACAGTCCTCACAGCTCTCCTAACAAGTACCAGCTTCTGTACAAGGGCAGTGATCTCTGCTTTAAATGCCATGACCAGGATATTATGTCCAGTGAGTTTGCCCATGGACCTGCAGATGCCGGGGGATGTCTGGCATGTCATAACCCCCATTCATCTGACTATGCTAAAAATCTAAGAGATAAGCCGCCGGAGCTGTGTTTTATGTGCCATACGAACAAAAAAACAGAGTTGGAAGAAGCCAAAGTCATACACAAACCTGCAGCAGATAATTGTGTTAACTGTCACAATCCCCATTCCAATAAAAACAGATATATGCTCAGTGACAAGATCCCGGTTCTCTGTTACGGCTGTCATAAGAAAAAACAGGAAAATGTGCAGAAGGCCGCCACCAAGCACGGAGCTATTGTGGTTGGCAAGTCATGTCTTAACTGTCATGAACCCCATGCTTCTAATATTGCCAACAGGTTGTCAAAGGCCCCGATGGATTTATGCCTGGGCTGTCATAATAAATCAGTTAGGACAGATGCAGGAGATGTACTGGCAAATATGAAGGAACTTCTGGCAAAAAATAGGGACCATCACGGCCCTATTAAACGTAAGGACTGTTCAGGATGTCATAATCCTCACGGTTCTGATGAATTCAGGATGTTAAAGGAAAGTTACCCTTCCACATTTTATATGTCATTCAAGGAGGAAAACTACAGCCTCTGCTTTAAATGTCATCTGAAATCAATTGTACAAAACGCGACTACTTCTGAGTTAACAAATTTCCGTAACGGCTCTATTAACCTCCATTTCAAACATGTCAGGCAGGACAAAGGGAGGACATGTCGGGCCTGTCATGAAACCCATGCAAGCAACTTCCCCAAACACATCAGGGAAACAATGCCTTTCGGTAATTTTGAGTTTCCTGTAAATTATATTAAGACAGACACAGGCGGCAGTTGTGCCCCTGGCTGTCATAAGATAAAAAAATACGACAGGGAAGAGAAAGTCACAAATAAATGAAAATCCTGTTATTGTTTATATTAATTTTATTGGCGCCTATACATCATGCCCTTTCAATAGAAGTGCCTTTTGGGGAAACTGCGCCTGACTTCACATTAAATAATATCAAAGGTGAAGATGTAAGTTTAAAAGACTTCAAAGGCGAGAACATTGCCCTGATCTATTGGAAAGTTGATCATAACTACTCTTATAAAGCCATTGAAGACTATGGAAATATTTTTAAGATTTACAATAAAAAGGGTGTCAAGTTTATAGGTATATCCGGTGAAACAGGTGATCATGAAAAAGTCAGTAAAACAGTTAAGGACCTGAAAATTAAATTCCCTGTTCTTTTAGATCCCAACAGGACATTCCTTGGAAGCTATGGAATAAGGGTCTATCCAACAACACTGCTTATTGACCGAAAAGGCAAACTCATTCATGCCATTCCGGGACATCCTGTGTTATATAATTCCATTCTTGACGGTTACCTTCGATATATTCTTGGAGAAATTAATGAGGAGGAATTAAAGGCAGTCATCTCACCTCAAAAAACTGAAGTGGATGAATCAGAGATAATGGCCGAGAGGGAATATAACCTTTCATTGAAATTTGGTGAAATTGGCTTAACAATCAGGGCAATAAAAACTGTAAAGACAGCAATCAAGTATAAACCTGATATGATCAAGGCCCGCAATCTCCTGGGATTTTTATATCTCCAGTCAAAGGAGCCTGATAAAGCAATATCAGAATTTCAGAAAGCCCTGGATATAGATCCGAACTCTTTTGATGCCATGGCAGGAACAGGAATGGCCTGTTTATCTCAGGGTGAAATCGACTATGCAATAAAAGTCCTTACAGAAGCTGCAAAGCTAAACAAAAAATCCAGCGTGATTTATTATGAACTTGGCAAGGCATATGAATTAAAAGATGACAAAGACACTGCCCTCAGTATGTACAAAAAATCTCTCCAGATTGCAGAAGATCAAATGTTCTTCTATCAAGTGAATTCTCAATGCAGATAGGATAGTTAAATAACCTGGAAATCCATTATTTTAACCAGAGTGCATACGCCATTATAAAATATCAATAAAATGGAATTGGAAATTCCGATCATACCAGGATGACGCACCCATTATCCCTGCTTGCCAGACAAGTAATCCCTCTGTTTTAGAAAGTCATTTTTAGGGGGAATTATTTGATTGATTAATTAGTTCCTTAGTGCTATAAAAAAGTAAGAGATGTAAAGGAGGTGAAAATCATGCAAGTAAAATCCAATAAATATTTCCCATTTATAATATTTATCCTGATCACTGTAATCAGTCTGGTTCCATATGCCGACGCCATGTCAGGGAAACCTTATTCACCAGGATCATGCAGAGGTATTCAACTATGTGAAAGTCTTGAGGGTAAGGAATTTGACATGATCAGATATTCCTTCGGAGGATCGGAACTGATCATCCTATACGACAGGAGCAAATCAGGTGAGATATACCCTACCTCAATGCAGTCACTCTATGACAGATCAAGAGGTACTGTTAATGATGCAGTACTCTATCTGAGCCAAAATCCTGATTATGACAGGTTCATTATTCGCAGCGGCTGGAAATCAACCGGGTGGTTTAAAACAGAAGACCTTGATTCTGTATACCTCATATTACCCAGATATTACTCTGGTGAAATAGAGGCACCTGAATACACTTTTTTTGAGAAAGAGGGGAAATTAAAAATCTGGATCAGACCAGTAATAAGAACTCACAGTTTTGGTGATGATTAAAAAAAGAAAGTTCCAATGTAGGGGCGTTGCATGCAACGCCCCTACCCTAATATGTCCTTTTTTGCTTTTTCATACTCTTCAAGGGTAATCAGCTTTTTCTCATAAAGACGTGACAGTTCAGTTAAAGACTTAACACTGTCAGTTTCAGGCACAGCCAGTTCTTTAGGTCGCCCGGAAGATAGCTGCTTCGCACTATTATTGGGAACTGAATCACCCATCCTGAAGGTGGCCAGCCCTCCAAGCAGTTTTATTTCAACGTTCTTACCCTTCATATCCCCGACAACATTTTTCAGATCTTTACTGTCCTCAACAACCTTCCTGTAAAAAAGATACCCCCATATGGCAATAAGCACAACACCGACAATCATCCATACCATATGATTAATTATGCCGTAAAACAGAAGTATCAAAACCCCTATCCCGGCGATAAGCAGCACATGCATAATCAGAATCAGGAATGCAACAAAAATACTTTTCAATAATGGATTTTCAGCTAATCTGCCCATGAACTATTCCTTTTTATTTTCTTTCTATATAGTAGCATGTATTTTAATGATGTATGTAGGGGCGTTGCATGCAACGCCCCTACAATATAAAATGTATAATTTATTTGACTGGACTGTTCTTTATTCTTTATACTTTTTTTATAACCATAAACAAGGAGATAATTAACAATGTGTGATACAAATGCATATATAGACAAAGATGGCAATGAAGAGCTTTACCTGGAGAACGTCAATCTCATCAGACCTGAAAACGGCAGGATATATTTAAAAAACCTCTTTGGCGAGGAAAAAACCTTTGAAGGGTCCATTAAGGAAATATCCCTTAATAACCACAAAATTATATTAAAATAATACTGGTATTCAGCCTTCAGCGATCACCTGTAAGGAATATTGGTTTTACTGAACGCTGAAAGCTGAGTTCAATGCAATTCATTCGACTTATAATTCAGGAACCCTGTCATGCCTTTTTTAACATGGCCCTTGATGAGGCCATATCAGAGGCTGTTCGACAAAAGTCTTCTCCTCCTACCCTGAGACTATACGAGTGGGACAGACCTTCATTGAGTATCGGGTATTTCCAGAAAGTTTCAGACATAAATCTGGAGTATTGCGATTTAAAAGATTACCCCGTAGTGAGGAGGCAGACAGGAGGCAGGGCCATACTGCATGACGCTGAACTGACCTACAGTTTTTCATCCTCAAAAGACTCTGACCTATTCAATGGCAGCCTGTTAGAAAATTACACTGTTATAAGCAATGCCCTTCTACAGGCATTGGCACTGACAGGAATTAAAGCTGAAGCTTCCTATATAAAAAAAAGAAGCAATGGTCACAGAAATTCTGCATGTTTTAAAACTGTTTCATTCGGCGAAATAACTGTTGACAACAAAAAGGTGATAGGCAGTGCCCAAAAAAGGCATAAAGATGGTTTCCTCCAACATGGATCAATCGTCTTTGATTTTAATGAAGAGAATTTATGTGCCGCATTAAAAGGGAATAACAGTCAGGACTTTAATGGCATAGGTGCCTTAAGGAATTTCCGACCTGACTTAACAATTTCAGAGTTAAAGTTAACTATGAAGAAAGCCTTTGAAACAGTGCTTAATGTAAAGCTAATAACTGACAAACCTACCAAACATGAACTGGCCCTGGCAAAAGACCTGGAAACAAGAAAGTACTCCTCAAAGGAATGGAATTATAAAAGATAGGATCAAAGGGGCACTTAGTGGGTAGTTTTGAGTTTTTGGTTTTGAATTTTGAGTTCACACCCATTACCTCTCACTTATATCTCATAACCCGCAGAATAGACCGGATAATTCACAGACTTTATGTAATACATTATCAGTGAACTCCACATCACAATAATGAGATAACTCTGCCCAAGGGCATTCAACAGGTAAACAAGAGGCATCATGAAAGGCATAAACTGCATCGGGATCTGGAGACTGAAGAAGATCGCATTAACAATAATTATCCCGACAAAAAGGATTATGCAAAACAGGAGTGACTGCGGCTTTTCTTTGATAAAGTTGTAGGCACTTGACACGGTTGCCATTGCCCCCTCCATAGTTACAACTGAAATCACCATTGAAAAAACCGAAAATATGATGCTGGCTAATATAATAATTATGGATATAATGATTATGAATATCGTCACAAAGGAGCTGAAAAACACCTCTATTGTAGTTTCAGCGCCTGTAACAGATTTCATGATAGCAGCAGATATTCCACCGATAACAAGTGTTGCAGTAATCGATGCCAATGCAATTATCATCACCAGGGACAGTAACCGGAACAGGCGGAAAAAGTTTTTCCCCGCCTCTTTAAAAAAAGAGGAAACTTTAAATCGAAATTGTGTATTCACTGCCGAACTCCTTAACACACCCATTATCCCGCTGAAGGAGTACAAAATGAGCAACGATGAAAAGAGCATGTATAAAATCAATGCGGCTATTAAAAGAAAGATAAGACCGAGATAGCGCGAGACAACATCAAAGGGATTATCCATTATTGAGGGAAGCAGATCCTTTGCATGGGCAATATCAAACCCAAGAAAGGCAATAGCAACCAGTACAGGCAGTCCAAGGAATACCGCAAGGCTTGCCAGGTTGATAAAGGTAACAATAATACGGATGACAACAAGCGGAAGATTTCTGTTGGCAAGTCTGAAGCCGTCTTTTATGGTTTCTATAATCATTTTTATTACTGTGAATCTACAGAAGCAGTTATATTATTTCTGAATCAGCCTTTTTAATCCAGCCAATCTTTCCATCCTGTCTCCTGATCTTGAGCCAGTCCATTTTCTCCTGGACTATGTATACTTTTGCACCTTCATATATTGTGTAATGTATTGTAGCGTTTTCAACAGGTTCAAACTTTGCATCAGAGCTTTCAGAAATCAGGACGGCCTCCCTGTTATTAGATGTTATCCTGTCAGACAATGCATATAATGATATTAAAAAGAATATTATTAAAGAGATAGTAAAAATATATCTGTGCCTTATCCCGGGTTTAAAAACAAAAAAGATGAATATAAATGAAAGCAAAACTATATATGCAAATGATAATAGTATGGTTAGACCATTAATGGAAATACTTCTGTACAAGTTCAGTACTTTCCTATGGAATGGGGCAGACTTTGCAGATACCATATTTTTCACTTTAGAAAGGGCAAAATCATAATTTGATTTCAGATCACTGTCGCCTGGAATAAGTTTATTGGCCCTTTCATAATTCAGAATAGCCTTTCCAAGCTCCCCTTTTTTAAAATAACTGTTTCCTATATTAAAATAGATGTTTCCGCTTTCAAGCCCCCGCTCTGTCAGACCTGTGAATACATTAATTGCTTCATCATATTTACCAACCTCGTAAAGAGCATTAGCTTTATAAAAGATATAGGCTGGATCACGCTCCCCGTCTTTTTGAGCATTAACAGTAGATACTGTTATTAGCGTAATAAGGGAAAAGCATAACACCGTTAATTTAATAATTGATTTATTCATCGAAACCGTTTCTGTCTATCCTTATCCTGTAAGGGCATGGCATGCCATGCCCCTACCATTTAACTCAGTTCTTATGCCTTTCAAGATAATCAATTATCTCCTTCATCTCCTTTAATGCCATGCTCATCTTTGTACTATCAACACCGGAAGGCGCATATCTTACCATGTCACATTCATTAAAAATGTTTTTCAATCTGTCCATAATGTCCTTTTCTAAATCCTTTCCGGCAAGGACCCGATCTACCTCTGCAGCAGTTATCCCACCTGAAGGAATGTGAAAACGGTTACCAAGATAATCTCTTAATGTCCTGAAAACAGAATCATAAAAATCTCCCACATTGTTCTTTTGATAAAAGTCCTCTGCCAGTTTCATCCCCTTCCTGGCTTTTCTCGGCGCTGCCAGTCTCCTTGCATAGCCCAGATCTGAGCTAAGTCTTTCCTTTTTTCTATATACAACAACACCCACTATAAAAATAATGAGAGGAACTATCTGCAATGTAAGAAATAGAGGGTTGCTATAAAGGTAGTTGCCCCTGACAGTGATCCTGCCGGGAGATTCCTTAATATAAATAATGTCACGACCAATGGTTTCTTTTTTCAGGAGACGCTCAGTTACGGCATTAGAATCAAGGATGGTAATCTCTTCTTCTTTTTCGGCCTTCATAACCTTTAATGGAACATCTGATTTTACAAGAGTTATATACATGCCTTTTAGTGTATCAAAGTAACTGAATTCAATATCAGGAAGTCCTGTGACCTTTTCATCAACAGGTATAATCACCTGCTCAAAGACCTTCCTGTTTGGTTCCCTTTTAACCTGGGGATCATACAGTTTAAATCGGTCTTTACTTTTAAGTGTGGGACTATGAACAGCATCAAAGTTCCCCCTGCCTGTCACGGTCATTTTAAGTGTGACAGGATCACCCACTTTCACATTATCCGGCGATACTGATACATCTAACTGAAACTTACCGATGGCACCTTTAAAGTCTTCTGGCCTGTTTGCCTCTGGCAATGAGAGGGCTTCAATATTCAATGCATCAGACTTCAGCTCAATTGGAGTCGATTCATAGCCTCCAAAGAAATCATCAAAAACAGAAGAGGGCCTTCTGCTCCCTGTTTTTGTAACCAGATTGGCTTTAATAACTGCCGGCCCAAGATTTCGCTTTCCTGCTTTAGTCGCAAACAGCTCTGTTTTAAAATCAAGCACTGAATATCTGACACCATCCCTGTTTACCTGATACTCCCTTGGCTTCTTAAAATCATCCACAGAAAAACCATCATGGCTATATTGTGGGTATTGAACATCACGAATACTCATACTGCTGACAAACAGCTTAATATGCAAACTTGCTATCTCATTTATATAAAGCCTTGTCTTGTCTATCTCCATCTCTACAAAAACTCTGTCCTTCAGACTAATTCCCGGTGTCCTCTGCCTCCTTGAGCGGCCATGTCCCTTTGAAGCGCTGTCCAGCACTTCAACCATAATCTCATTAGATGAATATTTGTTCCCTTCATGGTCAATATAAAAGGGACCTATTTTAAACTTACCTGTTTTAACCGGTACAAGTCTGTATATATGAGTAATGGATGATGTCATTCTACCGTTCACTATTGACATCCTGCTGGAGGGGCCTGAGTAGCGAGTTCGGAACCCCTCTATTTCAGGTAAATCAAGCGCAGGAATATCTCTTGATCCTTCAAACTGAAAACTAAGCTGGGCACTCTGGCCAAGGTAAATTATGTTCCGGTCAACCAAAAGCTGAAATTTCAATGCCTTTGCATAAGCTACTCCTGATAAAACCATAAAACAAGCAATAATTACTGAGATGACTAAAAATAAGTGCATATTGCTTTTGATGTCATTCCCGCAACCTGCCTGCCGGCAGGCAGGTTCTTTAAGCGGGAATCCAGTTTTTTCACAGTGTTCTCTGGATTCCTGCCTGCGCAGTAATGACTGCTTAGAATGCTTTACTGTTGAATTCATGAGTGTCAGATAACAGAAAAAGACCCTCTTTAAATAATAATTTATATTAGCCGCCTTTCTCACCAGTTCTTCAACACCTCTCCATGACGGCCCCTCAGTTTTTTATTCACTTCTTCTCTTGCCTCATCCTGGCCATAGGCTTCCAGTAACATTCGGGCTTCTTCAGGAGACATCTGGTCTAAAGACTCATCCTCTTTCCCGGCTGACTCCATCTCCTGTTCTCCCTGTTCCTGATCAGCTCCTGGTTCTCCCTTTTCTTTTCCTTCCCCTGATTGATCTTTATCTGAACTCTGCTGCTGCTCATCTTCGCTCTGTTGTTGCTCACCTTTATTCTGGCCTTCCTGGTTCTCTCCATCTTTATTTTCATCACCATCCTGGTCCTGGTTCTGATCCTGCTGTTGCTGCTGGTTCTTCATCTTGTCCATTAATATTTTTATTTTTTGCTCAATAAGTTCATGATTATATTTTGCGTCCCTGTCTGATTCATCAAGCTCCATAGCCCTCTTGTAGTAATCAAGAGATTCCTTATAATGCTCAATTGCACCATTCAGGTCCTTGTCCGCCTGCATGCTTCCCATTTTATATTTACTGTTGGCCATATTATAAATTGCCCTTGCCTCTATTTCCCTGTCTTCAGTATTAAGTGATTTCATAAATGATTCCATGGATTTGTCATACTGTCCCTTCCTGTAATAAGCCGTACCCAGATTATAATTGGCTACATCTGAATCAGGATCATCTTCCACAGCTTTTTCATATTTCTCCAGATCCTTATCAATAGACTCTTCAGCAGACAAGGCTTGTTCCAGGTTTTTATCAGTTTCTTCTGTCTGTGCAAAAGCCACTGTATTGAGCAATATAATGCTTAAACAGCATAGCAGTATAAGTAGTATCTTTGTCTTTTTACCCCTGACTACTGACTCCTGACTACTGACTCCTGTCTTTTTCTTCCTTTCAACTATAAATGGCTCTATACAAAGCAGTATCAAGGCAAGCACTAGCGGTATCTGAAATCTCTCTTCATATCTCTTGACCATTGTATTCTTTATTTCTCTCTTCTCCATCTGCGATAGCTTCTCTTCATAAATGAGGTCAAGCCCGAACTCTTTGTTTGTTGCCTTGACATAGCTTCCTCCAGTAGTGAGAGACAGGTTCTGAAGCGATACCTCATCAAGCCTTGTTTTTACAACATTACCTTTTCTGTCCTTCAGAAATGAGACACCACCTGATACACTCCTTATCGGTATAAGCTCTCCTTCTTTTGTTCCAATTCCTATTGCAAATATTTTAATCCCTTTTTCTTTTGCTTTCTCAGCCCACTCCATTAACTTGCCTTCATGGTCTTCTCCGTCCGTAATAATCACAAGAACCTTATATTTCTTTTTCCCTCCCTCATAACTGTCAATGGCAACCCTGACAGCATCTGACAGGGACGTTCCGCCCTTAGGAATTGTATTCACATCCAGATCATCGAGGGAAAGCCCGAATCCGCTGTAATCAACTGTGAGCGGGCACTGCAGAAATGCGCTGCCGGCAAATGCTATCAACCCTATCCTGTCTCCCTGCAGCTTTTTCATCAAATCCTTGATAGCAAGTTTCGACCTCTCAAGCCTGTTTGGCTTCACATCTTCTGCAAGCATGCTGTTTGAAGTATCCAGCGCAATCAAAATATCAAGCCCGCTTCTTGTCACTTCCTTCCACTCAAATCCCCATTGAGGTCTCATCAGTGAAAATATAATAAGGATCAGAGAACCCATAACAAAATAGCCCTTCAGCTTCTGCCTTTTCCGGTCCAACGATCCTGTCAGATCATCAAGCAGATCTTTATGGGCAAAGAGTTCCATATCTCTTTTCCTCTTTTTATATGACCATACAAAAAAGAACACAATGGCAGCCATAAGCCATATAAAATGCATTGCCTGTAAATTGCCAAATTTCATAATTAAATAAAATAGGGTTCGAGGGTTCTAGGATTCAAGGGTTTGAGTGAAAAGCTATAAAACTTCATCACTTTGTAGTTCACTTGAACCCTTGGCCCCTTGACCCCTTGAATCCTGTCTTCTCAAGGTATCCTCCTCAGCACTGTATTTTTCAATACAATCTCCAACATTAAAAGTATTAGCCCTGGAATTAAGAATAAATGGAACAGCTCTTTGTATTCTGTATATCCCTTTTCTTCGATGGAAGTCTTTTCAAGCTTGTCAATCTCTTCATAAATCTTTCTCAATGATTTTGTATCGGTAGCCCTGAAATATCTGGCCCCTGTCTTTTGGGCAATCATCTGAAGGGGTTTTTCATCAATCTCTATCTTCACCTGCCTGTATATTTTATTGCCGAAAAAATCCTCTGCCGGGTATGGAGCAAGCCCTTTTGTTCCGGCACCGATAGTATAAATTTTTATATTGAGAGCACTGGCAGCCTCAGCCGCTGTAAGAGGCGATATTTTCCCTGCATTGTTTCTGCCGTCTGTCAGCAGAATGATCACCTTCTCCTTTGCTTCGCTGTCCTTAATTCTGTTAAGTGCTGAACTCATTCCTGACCCGATAGCAGTCCCATCCTCTATCATTCCTATTTTGACCCTTTCAAGGTTTTGCATAAGCCAGCCATAGTCAAGTGTAAGGGGTGCCACTGTGTAAGCCCTTGAAGCAAATGCCACAATGCCTATCCTGTCAGAATGCCTGTTACTTATAAAGTCTCTTACAACATTTTTGACTACTTCAAGCCTGTTGACACGCTGCCCGTCAAGCTTGAAATCTTCTGCAAGCATGCTTGTTGATGTATCAAGGGCAATGACAATATCGATTCCTTCACTTATTATTTTAGACTCCTCCAGCATCTGCTGTGGTCTACTCAATGCGACTACAATAAGGATTAAAGCCGCTACCCTGAAAAACTTCATCCCCTTGTAAAGAGAAATCTTAATTGTCGGTCTTAACTCCCTTACCAGTTCACCTGTAGAAAATCTGAATGAAGGGACATCCTGCTTTCTCAATACCTTTATGGCAATTACAATTACAACGACAGGAAGCAGGATGAATGCCCAGGGATTATTAAAATACATCTATCCGGTCTCTCCCTGTGATACTGTTTCTTTTGTCTGATCAACGAGATTCTTTGCTGATTCATAGCTTGAATCAATCTCATTTTTCTGGGGAAGATATTTTGCGAATTTCACCATGTCGCATTGGGACAGAAAATCTTTAACCAGAATCTTCTGTTCAGCGTTAAGCACTTCTGATTTCTTTAATGTAATCAGAAATTCTTCTGTTGTCATTTCAGGGGCCTTGAGCTGGAAACGGTCCTCTATGTAATGTCTTGCAATGTTCGAAAGCTCAAAATAAAATTCCTGTACCTGCCCGGTTGAGAGATAGTCTTTTACCATTAATTTTTTCAGGGCCTCGTATGCTATCTCATGGGCAGGTATGGATGGTATTGCAACCTCTTTTGTCTTCCTTCTTTTTTGCAGATATATAATAACAAACAGGATTAAGGCTATGGCTGCAACTATGCCTAATATAATATAAATATAAGTTTTATCCCAGTAACTGACAGGGCCTTTGATGTCCCTGATATCTCCTTCCAGAGCCTTTTCATCCAGGGAGCTGAGGACCTCTATATTTACTTCATCAGCAAGCAACTCTTTCCACTCCTTCTCTCCATCTGACCTGTATTTAACCACCACCGCAGGTATGGTGAATTTTCCGGTCTCAAAGGTGTCCAGAATGTACCACTGTTTCAATGTCTTCTTCCCAAAAAAACCACTCTCGGAACTGTCGAAATCCTTTATGGAAAACTCTGAAAGGTTTTCACCGAAATCAGGAAGGCTGACCTCAATATCTTTTCCGGTCTCAACCTCAATAAAGTACTTGATCTTATCACCAATGTATATGGCCTCTTTATCAATCCCGGTCCTGACAGTAACAGGACTGTTAAGGGCTGAATCATCGGCATCAGCAAAAGAGCTAAAAAGGATAATAGAAAATAATATTGCAAAAACAGTCCTTATTATTATTTCATTCTCCTCTCTCTCATCCTGAAAAATTTATACATCTCCTGACTATAGGGCCTGTCAGTGCGAATATCAATGTGATCAATATTTATCGATCGAAACATCCTGCTTCTTTCATCAAACATCTTCATCGCTCTCACACTATAATCCTTTCTTAGTGCATAGCTGGTAGTATCAAGAAGAAAATTCTCTCCACTCTCTGCATCCTCAACATTAACGATTCCCATCTCAGGCAGTTCCAATTCCCTCGGGTCTGTAATCGAGACAGCAACCATATCGTGACGCTTGCCCGTTACAGACAGGGGCTTTTTAAAATTGGCCGCATAAAAATCAGATATGATAAAGCTCACTGTACTGCGCGTTGTAACCCTGTTTAAATATTCCAGAGCGCCAGTAATGTCAGTGCCCTGCTGTTCCGGTTCAAAGTAGAGGGCCTCCCTGATAATCCTCATCACATGACTCAGGCCCTTGCGGGGAGGGACAAACTTTTCTATTTTGTCTGTAAATACTATAAGACCGACCTTGTCATTGTTCTTCATGGCAGACATGGCCAGAAGAGAACAGACCTCGGCTGCCAGCTGTCTCTTGAGTTTATTCACAGTTCCAAAGTATGAAGAGCCTGACATATCAAGCAGGAGCATTATGGTCAACTCCCTTTCCTCAACATATTTCTTTATAAAGGGATGTCCTGTCCGGGCCGTAACGTTCCAGTCAATAGAACGAATATCATCTCCCGGCTGATACTCCCTGACCTCATCAAACTCCATCCCCTTACCTTTAAATACACTATGATAATGCCCGGCAAAAACATCCGTGACCATCCGGGAGGTGGTAATCTGGATCCGTTTAATCTGTTTTAATATTTCTTTTGGAATCATTTTATTAAAGTAGCAAAGGGACAAAGGCACATAGGCACAAAGTTCTAAAAACAATACATAAATATTATTTTAATCTTTTTTTTCACTTTATCCCTCTGTTACTATGTGCCTCTGTGCCTTTGCCCCTCTGTGCCTTTTTTGTTATGGTACTTCTATCTCTTCAAATATTTTCTTTATAATGTCATCTGACGTCTTTTCTTCTGCTTCTGCTTCATAACTCACGATTACCCTGTGTCTCAATACATCAGGTCCTATTGATTTAACATCCTGGGGAGTTACATATCCCCTTCCCTGAATAAATGCATATGCCTTTGAGGCAATACACATATTGATCGAAGCCCTGGTGGAAGCTCCGTATTGAATAAGGTCTGAAAGATCTCCAAGTTTATATTTCTCAGGCTCTCTTGTTGCAAATACAATATCAAGGATATATTTCTCGATCTTCTCATCCATATATATCTCATTCACTACCTGCCTTGCCCTTTGAATATCATCAGGTCCCACAACAGCATTTACGTTAATTTTTCTGTCCGTATATGCCATGCTCTTCATTATCTGATGTTCCTCTTCGATACTAGGATAAGTTATATTTATCTTTAACATGAACCTGTCCACCTGGGCCTCGGGCAGCGGGTATGTCCCCTCCTGCTCAATAGGATTCTGCGTAGCAAGTACCATAAAAGGCTCATCCAGCGGAAAGGTGTTCGTCCCTATCGTTACCTGTCTTTCCTGCATTGCCTCAAGAAGGGCACTCTGCACCTTGGATGGAGCACGGTTAATCTCATCGGCAAGAATGATATTGGAGAATATGGGGCCTTTTTTTGTTGTAAATTCTCCGTCCTTTGGATTGTAAATAAGTGTTCCGATCAAATCGGCAGGCAGCAGATCAGGTGTAAACTGTATCCGCTGAAATCCTGTTTTTATAGCACCTGACAGCACTCTTACTGCCAGTGTCTTGGCAAGTCCGGGTACTCCTTCAATCAGGATATGTCCATTAGCCAGGAGAACAACCAGCAGTCTTTCGATGAGATACTTCTGTCCAATTATAGTTTTTCCAAATTCAGATATAATGCTCTGAACAAAAGCGCTCTCCTCCCGCACTTTTTCATTTATTGCGGTGATTCCTCCATCAGTCATAATTTACAGCCTCCTTTTATTCAAAATAATCATTCAATATAGGTAAGATATTAATTAATAACTAATTAATATATATAATCTCATCAGTTCATTCAAGCGTAATCATTATATTAGTGGAATATGAAAATACTATGAAAATAATTGTACAGCAGCAAAAATACGGTCTGTTATTATTAATTGCCCTAACATGTCCCCTTTTTTAATGAAAAGATCTGTCTATTTCAATCTGTCAAAGATAAATCATCAATATTTATCACGATGAAAATCCGAACCCGTCTAAGTCCACTAGCTAGTTAGAATTCCTTTACGATGCTTTGTCAAGTCGTTCAGCTACCCATACCTTTATTATAGATTGACGAGGGACACCTAAACGCCTTGCCTCTTTATCTAACATCTGTATCATCCACAAAGGAAAATCTACATTTACTCTTTTCTGTTCCTGTTCAGGTCTACGAGCCTTTGAGACATCAAGATATTTAGAAATATCCTTGCCTTCATTAAATTTTTTATCAATTTCTTTAGCCTTCATATATATCAACCTCCTCTTTCCTGGATCGTCTCACAGAAATGATCCTTATATATTCTTTTCGATAAGTAATAATTCCTGACCAATGTTTTCCTGATATGATTCCTACGACTAAATATCGTGGTTCATCAGTTGTTTTAATGGGGATTTCGATCAAATCAGGATCATCCCATAATGCCTGAGCTTCATTAAAATCAATCTTATGTTTCTTTTTATTTCTCCTGCTTTTATTGACATCAAATTCAAAATTCATAATATACCTTTATTATACCGTTTCTATACCAAATAGCAACATTATATATAGGGTCAAATCTGCAATATAACGTTGGTAATATTAGCAGGGTTTAATGCGAAGACCTGCCCCCATTCATTGTTTTGCGCCCTTCCCCTGCCTACTAACTACTGTCTTCTGTCTTCAATAATTGTATCAGGGCTTTTTTCCCTTTTTTGTCAAAGACAAATCATCAATATTTGTCACAATGAACAATCAGTCCCCTCCACTCGATATAAGATTATCAATAATATAAGAAGTTGATATTTCAGTATATGTCAAGGTTTCCTTAAATTAACCGATAATTATAACTGATGAAACTTGCCAGGCATTTAAAAAGAGGATCATGCTATGCGAAAAAATAATTTTTATATATTTGCAACAATATATATAACACTTTCCTTGCTCTTATTACTGTTTCCTCTTAATGGTTATTCCGCAAAACTGTTTCATACGATTCAAACCGCCAGTTTTCTAAGTGTTTCTGATGCAGAGAAACAATATGATTCTATTGTGAAGAAGTTGGATGATAATCAACTTGACCATTTGAGAATAGAAAAAATTGGTAAATATTACTCTGTCAGACTTGGCAAATTTATGGATAATACAGCAGCTGAAAAATTCTTCAGTACAGTCAAGCCCAAACTTCCCGGAGCTAAAGTGATGACAGCATATATAAAGAAGGAAAGAATTGCAAAGTTGTACGCCCCTTCCACCCCTGTGAAGGTAACGGCGTCTAAAGACAGAGCTTTAACATCTCCTGTCCCTGATAAAATAAAAATAAAACCATCTAATAAAGCAAATAAAAAAGCAGGGGCTGCACAATTAAGGGACAACATAAAAAGGATAGAAGCTCTGGTGAAGAAAAAAAATTATACCGCTGCTCTGGATATTACTACAGCGAACATAACAGAACATCCGAAACATCCTGAGCTTAATGCATGGCACGGCATGGTACTCCTGAAAATGGATAAACCTTTAGAGGCCCTGAATTACCTTAAAAAAGCAACGGAGCTATCACCAAATGTACCTGACTACCATAACGGTCTTGGATATTCCTTCTTCTTTCTTGACAGGTATGGTGAAGCAATTGATGAGTTTAATAAAGCCATAAGTCATGATCCAGGCCATTTAGACGCACTTACGGGTTTAGGCATTACGTTTGTAAAGATAAATGATAAGGGTAAGGCCATGGATATTTATAACAGGATGAAGAAGATCGACAGTAAAACTTCAAGACAACTTCTTGCAGTAATAGAAAAATAATCCTCAATGCAGTTTAAATAAATGTAATGCTTGTAATTGGCTCTGACGGATTAACCCTTGTCCAGTTTATTAAGCGCATCCTCACGAAAACTGGGGTATGGCGACTTACTCTTGTAAATTACTTCAACAGGTTTTTCTGTAACCTTATCATAAGCCGGGGGTAGAGACACTACCTTTTCCATGGTCTTTTCGGATGGTGATAACTCAGGTGTTTTAATATTCTTATAATAAATGGGAACAACAGCTGCGACGACTATTAAAATTACAATAACTGATATAACTAATGTTTTATTGGATCGTGATTTTTCTGATGTATTAATTTTATCTGTTGATGGTTGATCGGCATCCTTCATTACGACTGTTGTCGCTTTCTCATAAGACTCATCATTCACCGGAGCAGGAGCTTCTTCTACGTCTTTATTCGTTGCATTTCTGTCACCAGGGGACGAATCTGCAGGTTTATCGTCACCATATAGCTCCTCACCGGCAACTGGCTGTTCATTATTAATCACTTCATTAATATTCTCAACAGGAGGCTCAGGAATGTCGTTTGTGACATCCTCCGGGGCCTGTGACAACTCCGTTATTTCACTTTTACTATCATCACTGCTTATGTATTCGGCTACCTCTTCCACTGTCTCTGCAAGGCTTGAGACCTCTTCTATCTCTTCAAATGATTCCTTATCGTTTAATACTTGATCTGCTGTCTCTGCATTACTGTCAGCTTCTTGACCTTCATCTGTCTCTTCAGGTGAAGAATCTGCAGGTTTATCGTCATCATATTGCTCCTCACCGGCAACTGTCTGTTCAATATTAATCACGTCATTAACATTCGCAACTGGAGGCTCAGTACTATCTTTTGTGACATCCTCCGGTTCATGTGACAACTCCGTTGTCTGACTATTTCTATCATCAATGTTTAAGTATTCGACTGCCTCATCCACTATCTCTGCAATGCTTGAAGCCTCTTCAATATGATCTGTCCCCTCAGATGATTCCGGAACATTTAACGCTTGAGGAATAGATTCTTCACTCTTTTCTTCCCTGGCAATTTTGTCCATCTGCTTCTCATTTTCAACTACATTTGTATATTCGACTATCCCCTCAAAGTCCACTTCATCGCTTGCAGCCGCTTTATCTTCCTGTGGCGTATCGGCTACCTCCTGAACAGGCGGTTCATGTAAAGCGTAGCCAGAAACCTCTTCTTTTACGATTTCTGTATTTTGCTCCTGGTTTTCAAAACTGCTCTTATATTCACCACCTGTCTCTTCACGTACCTCCTCTGGCTGAATGTCTGATGGTTTGCCAAAAATAATTTCAAGGGGAAGCTTGGCAGGAATTTCATCTGCTCCTTTAATAGTAATGAGCCCGATAGTATATAAAGAGATAACAGCTTTAAGTGTTTCAAAGTTGTTTATATCAGAGAGAGATAGTATGGTTTTTAAAGGATTAATGCCATTGATATTAGAAAGGATCTTTTTGTCAGCATATTCAAGGATTAATGACTTGAACATAGGCATAGGGTTTTTGGAAAGATTAAATACTGTATCTATAGGTGGACACATTTTATCGATCATTGGAAAACTGTTAATTCTCTTAATGCCCTTGTATATGAGATTTGGTGTACTGATATTGAGTTTTATTGGTTCATCCATTGGAAGGGGGCCTTCTTTAAATTCAAATCTTCCTTCACCTATATTGAAGAGGCTCATAATAATCTCTTCCACCTGACGCTGGACTGAAGGGGCAAGATCACTGGGTTTCATATATCCCAGATCTATAAGGACCTGACCTAATCGCTTTCCCTTTTTTTCGACAAGATAAGATGCCTGATTATATTCTTCAAGAGTAATTTCCCCCTGAGTTAAAAGATATTCTCCCAGACGGTCATTTGTGTCTGTAGATACAGCAAAAATCTTTACCCCATTTTCTATGTAAATCTCTTTAACTGTTGATCCAATAATTATCTGAAGAACTCCTGTTTTCCTGCTCTTGCTGAGACCTAACAGAATATCGACCAGTCCATAATGTTTAAGGTTGCCCCTCAAACTGTCGAGCCGCCTGAAGCCTATCCGCTGATGGTAACCAATATCTTCTGTCCATTTCACTTCCGCTTCAAACTCAATTTCATATTCCAAAATTCTTATAGTAACCTGTGTCTCTTTTGTAAGGAGGGGGTTCTTCTTGATTATCACACCAACTCCGTCAGAGTAATCAACAACTTTAGCTTTAAATATCTCCGAACCAAGAGTTATTTCACATAATGACTCTTTTACGTAACGAGCAAACTGTCTTTCGTCCTCTTCTTTCATAACACCTTCGCTATTAATAGTATTTCAACACAACTTCGTTATATTTATCGGGATTTTTATCGGGTATGTTTAGCCAGGCAAAAAATTGAGGAGATTGTGACATCATCAAAGAAACAATTCAGCATGAAATATCTTGCTAATGAGCTACCTTTATTACTGTATCGTTGTCCTTGATTTTTCTTACTACAACCATCATTAACATAAGGATAATTACTTAAAGCAGATGAAACTCATATCGAAGGTGAACATCAATATCATATATTTATATCTCAATGTTCAAGCCTACCCCCCATTCATTGTTTTGTGCCTTTCCCCTGCCTACGGTCTACTAACTACTGTCTTATGTTTCCTTGAGCAAGTCCACCACAATCCGGTAAGCTGCGGCAACAGCCGGAAAGCAGACCGTCTGTGAAGTGTCAGAACTCATGAGCTGTTGGATCCCCTCCTCTGTGCTAAGGTCTATCCCCGTCAACTCGCGGCAGCTGATAGTTTTCATCTCGTCCTCGAAGCGACGACGGAACTCCTGTGTCACCTTCAGATTACTAAGAGCTTCTTCCATTGTTTCGGCCTTCCCCTGCTTAAGGCCGATAGCCATCACAGCACCAATGACTGAACCGCAGACGGCCCCTGTATTGCCGATCCCGCCGGCAAAGGCGCCTGCTATCCGGGGAATAGCATCGTTATCTGTCTCCATCTCAAATTCCTGGCACACGGCCATGAGTACAGCCTCTGATCATGCATGGCCTTGCGCCATAATCTCTGTTGCCCGGTTTTGTTCCATTTCTCTTCCTCCTTTTTAGTTCTCATTTAGTCCATTTATGATTTCGTATCTGTCCCCTGTCCCCTGTCTACTAACTACTATCTTAGTTTTCCTTAATATATATCTCAATTTTCAAGCCTGCCCCCACTACTTTAACCCGCGCCACCAGTAACTGTTTTCATGCTCGGTGGGAATTACTGTTTCACCAATTTCTGAAGTCAATAGTGAGATATTATCTTTTTCCGCAGCTGCAATTATTCTCTCTATCGGCTCCTGCCAACTGTGGAAGGCAACGTCAAAGGTTCCCCAATGTATGGGGACAAGCTGCCTGCCTCTGAGCATAATATGTGCCTGCACAGCCTCTTCGGGATTCAGGTGGACATCAGGCCACATCTCACCATATGCCCCCATTTTAATGAATGTTAAGTCAAAGGGGCCAAACTTCTCACCAATTTCGCTGAACTGCGGTGTGATCCCCGTATCACCGCTAAAATATGCCTTATGGTTTTTCCCAAGTATTGCCCATGATGTCCAGAGGGTTTTATCTACATCAAAGGCTCCTCTGTTTGAGAAATGTCTTGCAGGTGTAGATACAACAGTCAGTCCGTCAAGTTCAATTTCCGCCCACCAGTCGAGTTCGAAAATCTTTTCGCTCTTAACGCCCCACTTTATAAGCAGGCTTTTGATACCAAGAGAAACGATAAAATGAACCTCCGAGTTTTTGAAGTGGTCCACCACCTTCTTGTCCAGATGGTCATAGTGGTTATGGGATATAAGCACCATATCAATATGGGGTAATTCCTCCAGTGTTAAGGGAGTTGGATGAAACCTCTTTGGTCCGAAGAACCGGGTGAATGAGATTCTTTCCGAAAATACCGGGTCAAGAAGAATCCTTTTGCCCTCAAGCTCAAGAAGTATCGATGAATGTCCAAGCCAATTGTACTTTATTGCTGAACAAGGGGGCTCCTGAAATGGTTCCGGTTTAACTACAGGAAGTGTCTGTTTAGGTACTCTCCCGTCCTTACTACCAAATAAGAATATCCATCCAATTATAATAGATTCTTTTAATGAGAATTCTTTGACCGGTACGGTGTTTACGAACTTGCCGTTCTTATAGTTAACTGACTTCTTATACATACTTTCAATTAATCTTCAAAGCAAATCTCGATAAAAAAATCTCCTGCCTCAGTTTTAAACGGTACAACTATAACAGGTGTCTTGGACTTATGGTTGACAACGTGGCCGTTTCCTGAAACAACTGTTGGAATCGCCATATCAAAACGATAACCTTTTTCACTAAGTAAATTTTTTGCTCCTCCGGTCACCATATTTGTAATCTCCCCGGCCATGTCAGTTACTGTAGCATTGATTTCAGTTTGTTCCTCACCCAGCATACGTTTTGTAATCTCCAGTATCACCGGCTCGGTAAATGAAATCGCCAACGTTCCCTTTGTCTTTTCTCCTGCCATTCCTATAATGCCTGTAACTGCGCCATGTGCTATTTCACTTTTCTTATAAAAAGGTTTACCAGCCTTGGCTTCTAACTTCGCCATGGTTGACAGAACTTTCATTATTGAAGACAGAAAAGGGCTTACAAATTCAACGTTCATTATTCCTCCCAACTTGAATGTTTAGTATATTTATTGTCCGTTATTCAATGATGTTTATTATATATGTCATTAGATTTAAGTGCTACGTAAAATTTATAATTTTTAATTCTAAAATACTTCCCCCCCCTGACTGACTTATGTTTTATGGCAAAAGTGCCGAACGAATTATAGAGTGACGAATGGGCCCTTTTCACGTATTATTTCCAGGCAGATACGTTTACGTTATTAAGATAATAAAAAAGTGAATAAAGAAATAGCTGAAAAGAACATGACAAATGTCAGAAGAAAAGCAAGGTATAATTATATTTATATCACTTTGAAAGTCAGAACAGGCAAGGATTGGCATTTGATAAAGGCCGTTGACTGGACTGAGGATGGTTTTAATTTTTTCATTCAACATAAATTTAATGAGAAAGAGGTCTTCTTCAGAAAGGGCATAAATAAATTCAAAGGCAATATTATTTGGACACGCAAGAATGCTCATTACAGTGATATTCTGGAAATGATATTGAATACCATGCTTTTTGAGGAACTCGAAAAGATGGACGATAAGAAAGAGATATTTAACCGCATTGTCAATCTCATCCGTTCCAGTGAGCGTATTGAAGAGAAGAAGAAACTCCTCCTGTCATTAAACCGCCGGATAACAGTTGATGAGACAGAAATGCTTGCAAAAAATCATATTGAAGAGAATGCCCTTTACAGATACGGCGTCAAAGTTAAATCAAAGGAGTGGGCCGGGATAACCAAGTACGCACTTGAGGCATCTTCTGCAGCATATGAACTGGACAAGATCAACAGGAACCTGTCTGAATTAGCAGGGGAGATGAAATAAGAGTTTTTATTGTTATTGGGGGGATTAGATACTTACCGAAATGAAACCCAGGGTTAGTCCTTGAACTAGTACCCTGACATCTTATTTTTCCACTTTCAAGATCCGACCACATACATATATTTTAAGATATAAAAATATCTAATTTTCAAGCCTGACCCCGCCAAACTATAAAATCAATTTGATGCATACAGCCTCGCATTGGCTTTCATGGTTTAATAGTCCGTTACTATATTAATTTCGCAATTTGAAGAGCCAGTTCTTCCTGGTCTGATTCATTACAATTAACGGTAATTTCTGCATATTTCTTATATAAGATTTGCCGTTCTTCAAAAAGTTCCCTGAACGATTGATTTTTTGATTTTGCTATGCCCCTTGTTTTAAAGTTATGGATTCTTTTTTTGATTTCTTCAAAATTAACATCAAGAAATATTGCTTTTGATATGCCAAGCAAATGAGACATTGCCCTTTCACTGTACACAACACTTCCTCCCGTTGCGATCACGTGGTTTTCAATATTAATTTTCAGAATTTCTTCTTCTTCCACTGCTCTTAAGTACAGGTGGTTATTCTCATCTATGATTTGCTGTAACGGCTTTTGCCGATTAATTTGAATAAGCACATCTGTATCGATAAAACCGAGCCCCAGGTATTTTGCGAGTATTATCCCAATAGTGCTCTTGCCGGAACCGGGCATTCCTATAAGTGTCACATTTGATTTCATATAATTTCCTGTGCTCCGGAACGCTTTAATCCTGTACTGGATTACCCCTTTTTAAATAAGTTTAGTTCTTCAGCGATTGAAGGGGAGCAGGAATACGGCCGCCTCTTTTTATAAACCTATCTGCCGATACCTGGCTCACCGGCATAATCGGAGCTTTGCCCAGGAGTCCGCCAAAGTGAACAAACTCTCCTACCTTTTTATTGGGAGCAGGGATTATTCTCACAGCAGTTGTTTTATTATTGGCACAGCCAATAGCCATTTCATCGGCTATAATTGCAGCCAGAGTCTCGGTGCTTGTATCGCCCGGAATAGCTATCATATCAAGACCCACAGAGCAGACACTCGTCATTGCCTCAAGCTTTTCGAGAGTGATCGCGCCTGCCTTTGCTGCTTCGATCATGGAGGCATCTTCACTTATCGGTATAAATGCACCGGAAAGGCCGCCAACCGATGACGAGGCAAAAAGACCGCCTTTTTTCACGGCATCGTTTAACATCATCAACGCCGCTGTTGAGCCTGGTGCACCTGGCATGGCAAGACCCATGGTCTCCAGAATCTGGCCAACAGAGTCTCCTTCGGCAGGTGTGGGAGCAAGTGAAAGGTCCAGATTACCAAAGGCAACACCAAGATGTGCGGCTAACTTCTTGCCAACCAGCTCCCCGGCACGGGTAATCTTAAAGGCACACTTTTTAATTGTCTCAGCAACCTCTCCCAGGTCAGCTTCAGGTCCAAGTTTCTCAAGAGCACGACGGACAGCTCCGGGACCGCTTACACCGACCATTATGGAACTTTCGCACTCTCCTGCTCCATAGTATCCTCCGGCCATGAAAGGATTGTCTTCAACAGGATTGCAAAAAAGAACCAGTTTTGCACAGCCGATTCCATCTTTACTGGCTGTACGCTCAGCAGTATCTTTCATCACCTGACTCATCCTGTAGCAGCCATCCATGTTTATACCGGATTTGGTTGTTGCGAGAATCACAGAGGCACAAAAACGATCGGTTGTAGCGAGAACTTCCGGCATGGCTTCAATCAGGGCTTTATCAATGGATGTTTCACCCTTTTGAATCATGGCGGTGTACCCTCCGACGAAGTCAACACCAATCTCAGCTGCTGCCCTGTCCACAGCATGTGCAACCTCAATAAACGCAGACGGCTCTGCTATCGGAACAACCAGGGAGATGGGAGTGAGGCTGATTCTTTTGTTCACAATGGGGAGCCCATATTCGTTAGCGATAAAATCAGCTCCTTTACTTAAGTGTGACGCCTTAGCCAATATTTTTTCGCGGACCTTACGGGCACAGACAGCCGGATCAGGGTCGGAGCAATCAAGAAGAGAGAGTCCTAGGGTTACCGTTCTAATATCAAGTTTATCTTCTGCGATCATTCCGATCGTTTCAAGAATTTCTTCACTGGTAAATTTCATCTTCTATCCTATATTCTGTGCATGTATTGAAAGACTTCCGTGTCCTGAACGGTAACTTCAAGAGACATGCCTTTAATTGAAGCTTTGAGCTTATCAGTTATTTCCGGCAGGGGAAGATCAGATTTCACCCTGTCGGCCAGCAATGTCATGGCAAAAATTTCGTCCCCCAGTATCTTCTGATTAATATCGATAATGTTGATACTATTTTCAGCCAGAGCAGTGGCTACTTTGGCAACGATTCCGATGTCATCTTTACCGATTACCGTAACAACAATGCATTTTTTATTCTTTCCCATCACCTGTCCTTTAATTGTTAGTTAGAAAATCACATACATTGGGCAAAACAGATCACACAATGTGATAACTGTCTAATTATACTTTACTCTCATCCATTATTTCTGAATCCGGAGTATCTTTGCGAGGAGTGATTTCGCGACATGTAAAAACTCCTCGGGAGACAGTAACGGCCCCAGCAGTGCGGCCTGATCAGCCCGTCGCAGCAGACGGTCATCGAATACTGCGTCGGGTTGGCGCTTCCGAAGCTCAGATATGAGACATGCAAAATTCGCAGCACGGGACAGCTTCAGCTCAAACCCCGGAGAATCGTATACCAGGACGGTCTCACGAAATACAAGAGTGGGCAGGGTTCCGGCATAGAGATTGAAGAAACCTTCACGTTCTTCAGTCTTAATCTCACGTGTAATTTTTTTGGTGCGGCTCATAACGAGACCGCCCGAAAGCACAGTCATGCCCGGACTAAACTTCCGCTCCTTTAATGTCTCCTTCTCTGTTTTCCCTGCAATACTCGTCCCTTGCAGTATGAGGTCAACGCTTCTGTAGTCAACTCTCAGATTCTGTCCCCCCAACGATTCAACGTCAAGCGCATCATCATCCAGCCTGAATTTTCTAACAATGAACTGAGCAGACTCTGTTTCAATTTTATCCTGGTCAAGCACAATGGCATCAAAGCCCCCTGATGCCAGTCTCTCCTCAATCTTTTCGGCAGCTTCACGGTCCCGGCACAAGGCTACAACGAGGGGGCCTTTATCCGTGCCGCGCAGCCGGGAACGCGCCTCATACTCGGTGTTCCCTATAGCAGTGGCGAGGGCCATTGCAAGGTCATCTTTATGGTCCGGCAGGTTGTAGATGGCGATAATATGCATAAGTATTTCTTCTGTTGATACATATTATACTGTATGCCGATAAGGGACTTCATCTGGGCGATGCTGTCAGTCCTTTAAAATGTCCTTACTCGTTTTCTTTGTCCACTTTCAAGACCTGAACCCTATTCATTCTTCTTGTTAAATGTAAATTGAAGGTTTGACCCCGCACGATATATAACGTCTGAGTCCTCATATCGAAGTTGAACCTCGATATCGATGTAGACCTGATCCTACTTATTCAGAGGCTTTTTCATCAACACATCTAAAGGTGAGTGAGTAAACATCTTTATCGTCTGAAGTTGCTACGCTTGAATCTTTAGGTTGAAATTGCCTGTCCTGGGATTGACAGAATACTTTTGCTTCGGATATGGCCTTTTTCTGGGCAATTCCCATACCCATTTCCTCGGATTCAACAGTTACAGTAAAAGTGTCCGGGCCAAAAGGCATTACTCCGGTGGAAGTTACACAGGAGGTTAATATTATTACTGTTCCAATGAACAATAAAACTTTTTTCATTCCCCCCTCCTTATGGTGTACTTGTCTGTCAATAACAAAACATCAATATTTGTCACAATTAAAGACCCCACTCATTAGTTAACATAATTAAGAACGTCCCCAATGATTAAACAGGCAATTCAATGATCTGCTTACATGTTATCGTTGAGATAAGAGGATAAAAAAGGTTGAGGAACAACAGTAGAAAGTAGTAATAAATAAGGCCCGGAATTAACCAGGCCCCTTCCTAAATGCTATAAAGCTAAGTGAGTCGTACCGATCCGACCGGCAGGGACCCTGTCATTCTATTTCACGACCCGGCGAGACCAACAGTTATTTCCTTAGCATGCCAGGCTATGCTCTTGATCGCGTCGAGCATGTTTATATCAAGCGATGATGCGACGGGAACGCACACACCCTTAATCAGGCGT
>PVMK01150544.1_pt1 | contig 33408 bp, 36 predicted proteins | sample 1853481 | NCBI WGS metagenome assembly PVMK01 (sample SAMN08533507, study PRJNA380276) | Marine sediment metagenome, whole genome shotgun sequencing project.
AAGAAGATGAAAGAACTCTGCGGGAGCATTCAATCCATTGGAAAAGAAGCTTTTGTAGAAATAGTCGAGTATGATGAGGATAAGATACTCGAACCGGCCAGGCAGGCAGTTAAGCTTGGTTTTGATTATCTTATGGGAACTGTATTTTTTCCTTCAGTACTGGATATAATAAAAGGATCCGGTATAAAATACATGCCTTTCTGCGGGGAAATATATGACAGGCCTTCAATACTCGATGGCACAATTGAGGAGATAATAGCTGATGCTCAAAGAATAGAGGCTGAAGGGATTGATGGCTTTGACCTTCTGGCATACCGATATAAATATCCTGAAAAAGTAGATGAACTTGTAAGGACACTTGTAAAGAGCGTAAAAGTACCGATTGTATCTGCAGGCTCTATAAACAGCTTTGAGAGGCTCCAGGATACAGTGGACCAGGGTGTATGGGGATTTACCATCGGGGGTGCTTTTTTTGAAAAGAAGTTTGTCCCCGGGGGATCTTACAGGGATAATGTTGCAGCAGTAGTAGACTTCCTGAAAGAATTAAAATAAATTGCTTTTTAAAAATGATATTCTTTATTTAAATCTTGCAATGAATTTCTTTTTATTTTCCCGAAATCGGGAGGGATCATGATGCTGTAGTCTCTTTATTCATTTATCATCTTCATTTTTTGATCTGTCTATCACTAAAATGACATTAATAGTTTTTAGGATATGCCAATCGGATTCTTTAAACAAGTACCATAAATGCGGTATAATCATAATAATAAAAAATCTATAAGGTGGGCGTCATGAAGAAAAATAGATTATATATTATTCTTGCGATACTTATCACAATATCTCTTTTTGCGACTTCTGCGATCTGTACCCAGTGTTCAGGAAGTGGTCTTGGTGAGCTTGAGACTTCCGGGGGAGAGGATTCCGGGAGTGAAGAAGAAGTTGCAGAGGAAGATACAGATGCTGAAGATACTTCAGGGAGTGAGGAAGAGGAAGTAACAGAAGATGAGGAATCTAGCGAAGAGGAGGAAGAATCTGCTGAAGAAGAAGCCGAAGAAGAGGAGGAAGAAGAACAAACCCAGGGTACATTTGAAGAACCTGCTATAGAGCTTGAAGTCTATGAGGGTCCCATATATTCTCAGGCAGATGATGTGTGTTACTGGCGGGTCAGGGCGATTGTAACTGGAGAACCCACGCCGGTTGTTGAGTTTAACAGGGATGACAGTAATGGTGCATGGGGGTCAAAGAAAGCACAGATAAACCTGGTAAATCCTTCTGATAGCTTTAACCTGAGTGCTACTGCTACAAATTCAGAGGGTGTGGCCAGTGATTCCATACCCCTTACATGGGAATGTAATAGACTACCGGAGATTTCTGAGATAATTTTTATGGGGGACCATTTTACCGGGATAGAATATACTTTTTCAGCTGTTTCAACTGATCCTGATGGAGACACCCTTAGCTATTCCTGGACCGTAGAAGGTGGTTCAATACTGGATAGCACCATAAATCCCATAAAGTGGACCATGCCTGCTGCTGTGGGAGATTATGATATAACTGTTATTGTTGATGATGGAAATGGGGGAACGGCAACACTTACTGAAACAGTTGAAGTCACTGCCATGCTTGGACCTCCAATAGCAGCCATGGATGTTCCTATAATTGTCTCAGAAGGCGGATACATAAATGCTGCAGGACCATATGCAACCGGTAATTACAATCTTGTAGGGGATGAATTAAATGATGAAGCAATCAGGGCATATATAAGTTTTGATATAACCGGACTTTCAGGAGCTAATATTGCCAGCGCAACACTCACATGTAATACCTATACAACAGGTGGAGATCCTATACTTTTTACACCTCTTTGGATTTCTTCAGTCAACTGGGAACCAGGACCAATAGTATCACCAGGTGATTATAATCTTAGTGGTGACCTTATAGATAATTTTAGCCTGTCCAGTTTTATATGCGATTCACCCAATTTAAGGCTATATTTACAGAATGCTATTGACGGTGGAAGAAATAGATTCCAGATAATGATGTTTTTTACAGGGTTGGCATCGGATGTTGATGGAGCCAGCGATTATTGGGGGTATAGGGACGATTCTGTAAGCCTGATTGTAACATACACTCCATAAACTTAAGATTTATGGTTTATTCTGTTTAGTATATTAATATAAATATGTATAATAAGTAATATGGCAGCATTATTGGTAATAATAACTATACTTGTCGGTGCAATCATTGGATTGTTTCTTTACTGGCGGGAAAAACCCAAAGTACTTCAAGAAGAAATTGAAAGGCTCAGGAAGTCTGTAGTATCAGGGGGTCTTGATTTTGAACAGATAGAATACAGGATTTTGAGCATAAAAGATTCGATCTCTTTAAAAAGAAAAGAGTTAAAATCTTCAAAGATTACCGGAAAAGATATGGATAAATATCTTGTAGATATGGAGAAGAAGCTGGACAGGATCATTGCAGAGCTTTTTAGCGGTAAATCCGTAAAAAAGAGTTGAAGTAGACAGGTAATTTAGATCAATGGTGATCCACAAACAAACACTTGAGGGCAGGGTCAAAAAAGCCAGGGGAAATAATGATCTTATCAGTACCCTGATCTCAGAATTCAAACCTTTCATAGCAAGCATTGCCCAGAAGAGGGTTGGACGCTATCTTCATTATGGCGAGGATGAGGAACTTTCCGTTGGCCTTATAGCCTTCAAGGAAGCCATAGATTCATTTAAACCCGACAAAGGTAAATTCCTTTCATTTGCAAGGATGGTCATCTCCATGAGGCTTATTGACTATTACAGGAAGCCTGGCAGGGGAACTTCTTTTAGTGTGGTTGATGATGAAGAAGATGCGGAACTTGCCTGGGACCGGCAATCCATCGAACAGTATCAGGCCGATGAAGATAGTGAGGATCTAAAAGCGGAGATCATCGGATACAGTGCTGCATTATCAAAATGGGGTATTAGCCTTGACGAGCTGGTGGGCGTCTCTCCGAGAAGGGAAGAACTCAAGAAGCTTTACCAGGATATCGCGAGAAGAATTGCTGATAATAAGGAGCTGCTTGACAGTTTAATGGAAACAAGGCGGCTTCCGATAAAAGAAATCGGAAAAGTAATTGAAATACACCGGAAAAAGATAGAACGCGGTCGAATATATATAATAGCTATGGTCCTGGCCATAAGGTCCGGCCTCAGCTATCTTGATATGTGCCGGGATGAGGGTTGATATGAAAGCTGTAGTAATTGAAATACATAAAGACTATTGCATAGCAATGACCCCTGATGGGATGTTTGTCAGGCAGGCAGTACCAGCAGGTGAGCTGGAAATAGGTGATGAAATAATAATAGAGGAAGAGACTTTTACAGCTCCCGGCAGGGACTGGATAAAGACTTTTGCGATTGCTGCTGCTGCGATACTTGTAATAGGCTTTGGCTCTTATGGGATATTCAGGGTATTTAGCGGGTTCACCAGGGGAGGCGGCGAGACTGCAATGGTCGCTGATGCCGAAATGCTTACAGAAGAGAAAGCAGATGATGAGACTTTTGCGTCTGCTGCAGAAGAAGAGGTGGCAGAGGAGCCTGCTGAAAAAGAGGCTGAAATGGGTGCAGTAGAAGAAAGTGAGGACTTTGCGACTCCAGTGGACCAGGTAGAAGGTGTTCCGGTTGGCCCGGGGGAAGTAGATGTGGAGTTTGACCTTCATATCTCAAGTATAGGAGAACCTATTGAGGTAATAGCCGGAAACCTCCTCTTTTTATACTTTGCCCGTGAAGGTGATGAGGACATGGAGCTCCTGGTGGTATTGGAGATGCTTGATCCGGATCTTAAATTTACAGGAAAAATAGAAGCATCTGTTTTATTTGATGATGGGGAGACTGCCGGCAGGGGAGTATTCGATTTTATTAATTTTTCCCGTGGCCAGAAATCACAGAATTTCATTGGATTTTTACCTGATGCATATACACTTCATATAAAGATTGCCGGAGTATTTGAATAATAACTTTGAATAGTATCTCTGAGTGACCCCATTTTAATCTTTTTTTATTCGTATATATATTATGGAATTGCAGTGATAATATTTAAAACCGGGCAGGGAGATAAAGATGAAAAAAATAGAAATAGTTATAATCATAATAATAATCACAACACTTCTTCTGGCGAGTATCCCCATTATTTCCTCATGCGCAAAAGACAATGGTGATATAAGGATAGTTCCGGTAGTATCGGGCGAGAAATCAGATGAACTTGCAAATAAGGTCGACCAGGGCCTGGTAGGTTCCAATACTGATTTTGCCTTTAATATTTTTAGCAGGCTCATAATAGAAGACAGCGGACAGAATGTCTTCATATCGCCACTTTCAATACTCCTTGCCATTGCCATGACATATAATGGCGCAATCGGTGATACGAACCTCGCAATAGCTGAAGCAATGGAATTTAGCGGTATGGATATGGAAGAGCTAAACCAGGGTTTTAGCGATCTCATGATAAGTGTTCTAAACGGTGATCCTGATGTACAGATAAATATTGCAAATTCCATCTGGCCAACTCTGGATCTGATCCGCAAGAGGACTTTATAGAAATAAATAAAAAGTATTACAGCTCAGAAGTAAAGGAACTCGATTTCTCAGATCCCGGTGCAGTTGATACCATAAATGGCTGGATAGAGGATGCAACTGAGGAAAAAATTAAGAAAATGCTTAAAGAAATACCCCCGGATGCAGTGATGTACCTTATAAATGCAATTTACTTCAAGGGTGACTGGACCTATCCTTTTTAAGCAAGAACTACAGTCGCTGAGGACTTTAATCTTGAGGATGGGAGTACAAAGCCGGTGCCGATGATGCATATTACAGAGCATTTTGACTATATGGCCGGAGATGGATTTGGGGCAGTCAGGCTTCCGTATGGAGAAGAAGAGAAGTTTTCAATGTATATGGTGCTCCCTGGTGAAGGTGTGAAAATTGACGGGATACTGGAAGGTTTTGACGGTGATAACTGGAGTGACCTTGGCAGCGGGATGTCTGATATGGAAGTCAGGCTTGCCATGCCAAAGTATAAGATGGAATATGGTGTGAAGCTGTTAAATGATGTACTTACAGATCTTGGCATGGGTATTGCCTTTGGCCCAGAGGCTGATTTCTCGGGAATAAATCCTGATATATTTATTTCAAGAGTGATGCATAAGGCAGTTATCGAAGTAAATGAGAAGGGCAGTGAAGCAGCTGCCGCAACTGTTGTGTAAATGGTCGAATCAGCCATGCCGGCAGGAGAGATCATAGAGTTTATAGTCGACCGTCCATTCTTTTTTTGTCATAGCTGATGACAGGAGCGGGGCCATCTTGTTTATGGGCAAAGTCGTAGAGCCATAGGATCCGGTTACAGGGCAGGCTCCCCGGAACAGGATAAAAATAAGTACGGTATTGATCTATATATTAATATATTTAAAAGTTTAAAATATTATTTACAGATACCGCTATTTGTACTATATGATTATCTGTTCTATAATGAACTCGCTATTAATTAAGGCAGTAGGGATTTTTAGTTAAAGATTTTAGGTTACATAGGATTTATTTTTTTGGTTTTACTCCATTCTAAATTCATTAATCAATTATTTAATAAGATATGCCTGTGCCCGTATTAGATAGGAACATTTTTTATACTGAAAGGCGAAAGTAATGAACAAGAGACTGTATGTAGGAAACCTTAACTATGATGTTACTGAAAAAGAGCTCCAGGAACTTTTTGGAGAATTCGGTGAAGTGGCTTTTGCTAAGGTGATAAACAGGACTGACGGAAGATCCAAAGGTTTTGGTTTTGTAGAGATGGCTGAAGAGGATCATGCAAAGGCAGCTATGGAAAAACTTAACCAGTCTACCTTTATGGAAAGGACAATTGTAGTCAATGAAGCCAAGGAGCAGGAAGCCAGGCCTCAAAGAACCGGTGACGGAAGAGGCGGATATGGTGGCCGTGGTGGCGGAAGAGGCGGATATGGCGGCCGTGGTGGCGGCGACGACCTGAATTCTAAATTGAGACAGCTCAGAAGAAAATTTAAGTAATTCTTGGAAACGGCTTGAATTTTTACCTGAATTAACCTAAAGTTTGGTTAGTAAAATTTAATATTAAACCTTTAAAATAGTCCGGAGAGGCTAAAAAGGCATGAGAGATAAATTATTAATACAACTTAATAATATAGATGAGGAAACCTTCTTACATTTTTTGTAAGAAGGTTTTTTTATATGGCAGGTGATGACTATGATAGAAAAAGCAATAATACTTAATCCGGCTGATGTGGACAGGGTTATAAAGAGGATATCCCATGAGATCCTTGAGAGGAACAGGGGAAGCGGTGACCTGGCGATCATCGGTCTCCGGAAGAGGGGTGTACCTCTCGCAAGGAGGATAGGTTTAAATATTGAGGAATTTGAGGAGAGCAAGGTACCGTTCGGGATGCTTGATATCTCATTTTACAGGGATGATTTCGGCCAGAAGATAAAAAGCGAGATAGGAAAGACCGAGATTGACTTCGATGTGACTGACAAGAATGTAATACTTGTCGATGATGTCCTTTTTACAGGAAGGACGATAAGGGCGGCCCTTGATGCAATAATAGATCTCGGGAGGCCGAAGTCCATACAGCTTGTGGTCCTTATTGACAGGGGACACAGGGAACTTCCCATAAGGGCCGATTATGTCGGGAAGAATTTGCCGACATCCCGCAGTGAGATGGTAGAGGTAAAGCTGGAAGAGACCGATGGCGAAGATAGTGTAATACTTGTGGAAAAGGATGAAGATGTTAAATAAGACGAGTATATTAAGAGTCGACGATCTTTCAGTCGAGGATATATTAAAAGTAATGGAGACTGCTGATTCTTTTACAGATATTTCAAAAAGGGAAATAAAGAAAGTGCCTACACTCAGGGGAAAGACAGTAGTCAATCTTTTCTTTGAGCCGAGTACAAGGACAAAGACTTCTTTTGAGGTGGCTGCAAAAAGACTATCAGCAGATATGATAAACTTTTCCGCATCTTCTTCAAGCCTTAAGAAAGGCGAATCCATAATGGATACCCTGAGGACCATACTGGCAATGCAGGTTGACCTTATAGTCATCCGCCACAGTGACAGCGGAACAGTCAAAATGGTCGATGATTTTGTGGAGGTACCCGTAATAAATGCAGGAGACGGAAAACATCAGCATCCCACCCAGGCGCTGCTTGACCTTTACACAATAAGGAGCAGATTTGAAAAGTTTGAAGGCCTTAAGGTAGCTATTGCAGGGGATTTTTTAAACAGCAGGGTAGCAAGGTCAGATATTGCGATTTTTGAGAAGATGGGCATGGATGTGAGTCTGGTTGCACCTTCGATGCTTCTTCCTGAGGATTATTCAGGATTTAAGGTCTATCACACCATAGACGATATTATAGAAGAAGTGGATGTCCTGTATCTGCTCAGGATGCAGTTTGAGAGACAGGACAGGAAGTTCTACCCATCCATCCAGGAGTATAACAGGTTTTTAAGCCTGGATATGGACAGGCTGGGGAAGATGAAGACAGGGGCAGTTGTCATGCATCCCGGTCCTGTTAACAGGGGGATAGAAATAAGCGATGAAGTAATGGGTGAGAGGAAGAGCCCTTCAGACAGGATACTTATAGAGGAGCAGGTCACAAGTGGTGTAGCTGTCAGGATGGCTTTACTTTACCTGGTATTGGGTTAGAGGACATATAAATATATACAAAGATAGGCATAAATATGAGTGAAATTAAGAGAAATAAAATACTAATAAAAAATGGCCTAATAATAGACACAATTAAGAACAAGGAATATATAGCTGATCTGTACATTGAAGATGGCAGAATAGTTGACATAAAAGATAATATTAAAGTTGATGCAAAAGAAGTATTTGAAATAGATGCTAAAGACCATAGTATACTTCCAGGCCTTATAGATATGCATGTGCATTTGAGGGATCCCGGTTTTGAGGAGAAAGAGACCATCGAGACAGGGGCGCGGGCCGCACTGGCAGGAGGTATAACATCTATTGCATGTATGCCGAATACTGAGCCGGTGATAGACAGTCCTTCTCTTGTAAGCTATATTACCGGAAAAGCTTCGGGTACCGGATGCAATGTCTATCCTGTAGCAGCGATGACAAAGGGACTTGAAGGCAGGGAGATAACAGAGATGGGTCTTCTGGCAGAGGCGGGAGCTGCAGGTTTTTCAGATGATGGGCGCGCTGTAACCGATGCAAGGCTAATGTATGAGATCATGAGGTATTCAATGCAATTTGAAAAACTGCTTATACTCCACGAGGAAGTCTACAGTTTCTCAAAATACGGAATAGTACATGAAGGGGAGTATTCAACAAAGCTCGGCCTTGAAGGCATATCGAGGCTTTCGGACGACTTGATGGTAGGAAGGGACATAGTGCTTGCCAAAAAAACCGGGGCCAGGATACATATTACTCATATAAGTACGGCAGGAGCCGTTGATATGATAAGGACCGCAAAAGCCGAAGGGTTGGATATAAGCTGCGATGTCACGGCACATCACCTTTTCTTTAATGACAGTTGCCTGGAAAGTTTTAATACGAGCTTAAAGGTCAAGCCTCCCATAAGGAGCGCTGCGGACCAGGAAGCTTTAATAGAAGGTGTGGCTGACGGGACGATAGATGCAATAGTATCCGATCACGCCCCTCATCTTGATACTGAAAAGAATACGACATTTAAAATGGCCCAATTCGGCACTACCGGGCTGGAGACACTTTTTGCTGCAAGCTATACAAAGCTCTGCAGGGAAAAGGATATCCCGCTTTTAAAGCTTGGCGGACTTCTGGGAAAAGGACCGGCAGGGATACTTGATATTGATGCCGGCAGTCTAAAGGCGGGCGGTACCGCAGATATTGCGGTGATAGATACAGGCAAAGAGTTTACAGTAAATGCAGGAGATTTCAGGTCAAAAAGCAGTAACTCTGCATTTATAGGCCAAAAATTATTTGGACAGATCATATACACCATAAGTAATGGAAAAATAGAATACGAAAGCGGGTAGGATATTGAAAGCAATATTGATGCTGGAGGACGGGAAAGTATTTGAAGGAAAGAGCTTTGGTTGTGATGGAGAAGTCACGGGAGAAGTAGTTTTCAATACTTCCATGACCGGCTATCAGGAGATCCTTACTGATCCTTCCTATTGCGAGCAGATAGTCACTATGACATATCCCCAGATAGGAAATTATGGGGTTAATACTGAGGATATAGAATCTTCCAAAGTACAGGTAAAGGGCTTTATAGTACGTGAATACCTTTATCACTATAGTAATTGGCGGGCATGCAAGAGTCTTGATGATTATTTAAAAGAGTACGGTATTATAGGGATATCGGAGATAGACACCAGGCAGCTTACCAGGCATATAAGGGAGAGCGGAGCTATGAAGGGAATGATCTCCACAGAAGCAGGCGATCACTCCGAGCTCAGGTCCAGGCTAGACAGTTTCCCGGACATGCAGGGGAGAAACCTGGTCGACTTTGTTACATGCAGCGAACCTTATAGATTCAATCCATCAAAGAAAGATTATAAATACAGGATAGTGGCATATGATTTCGGGATAAAATTAAATATCCTGAGGTGCCTGGATTCTGCAGGATTTGATATTACTGTGATGCCTGCAGATACTCCTCCGGATAAAATACTCGAGTCCGATCCTGACGGAATACTTCTATCTAATGGCCCGGGGGACCCGGCTGCTGTCAGTTATGCGATTGAAAACATCAGGAGCATTATCGGGAAAAAACCAATATTCGGGATATGCCTCGGACACCAGCTACTATCGCTTGCACTGGGGGCAAAGACTTATAAATTAAAATTTGGCCATCACGGGGCAAATCACCCGGTTAAAAACCTTGATAACCAGGAAGTAGAGGTCACGACCCAGAATCACGGTTTTTCTGTAGATGCCGGGTCGCTTGATGATATCAATATCACTTCGCATAAGGTCACGCACCTGAACTTGAATGACCGGACCATAGAGGGGATAGAATATCCTGAGATATCTGCATTTACGGTACAGCATCATCCCGAGGCAGGTCCGGGACCTCATGATTCGAGGTATATATTTAATCGTTTTGTAAAACTGATCGATGATTTCAAGAACTAGAAACCGGTAGTGGGAATTATTTAATGATCGACATAAATTTAATAAGAGATTAACAGACAGGGTAAAAAAATCTATGCCAAAAAGAGATGACTTAAAGACAATAATGCTGATAGGCTCCGGACCAATAATAATCGGCCAGGCCTGTGAATTCGATTATTCCGGTACGCAGGCATGCAAAGTACTGAAGGAAGAGGGCTATAAGGTAGTTCTTGTAAATTCGAACCCGGCCACCATAATGACTGATCCCGAGTTTGCAGACAAGACATATATAGAGCCCCTTTCACCTGAGTTTGTTACAAAAGTAATAGAGAAGGAACGGCCCGACGCCCTCCTTCCGACACTGGGCGGCCAGACCGGGCTGAATATTGCGGTAATGCTTGCCCAGGACGGAGTGCTTGATAAATACGGGGTAGAGCTTATCGGCGCTGATGTAGATGTCATAATCAAGGCCGAAGACAGGGAAAAGTTCAAGGATGCCATGGCAAATATAGGGCTGTATGTACCCCCGAGCGGTTATGCGAACACATTGGCTGAGGCCCTGGGGTTTGCAGATGAACTAAAGTTCCCGCTTGTCGTAAGGCCATCATTCACGCTTGGAGGACTTGGCGGCGGAGTGGCGTTTAATAAGGAAGAATTTACAGAGATAGTCACAAGGGGAATCGACCTCTCGCCGGTATCACAGGTACTTGTAGAAAAATCAGTTGCAGGATGGAAAGAATATGAACTCGAGGTGATGAGGGACAAAAAAGATAATGTTGTAATAGTATGCTCAATAGAGAACTTTGACCCCATGGGTGTCCATACCGGTGATAGCATAACTGTTGCGCCTGCGCAGACCCTGACTGATGTAGAATACCAGATAATGAGGAATGCATCCCTTGATATCATCAGGGAGATAGGTGTCGAGACCGGAGGTTCAAATATACAGTTTGCGGTCAATCCTGAGGACGGCCAGATGGCTGTTATAGAGATGAATCCAAGGGTATCCAGGAGCAGTGCCCTTGCCTCAAAGGCCACCGGTTTTCCCATAGCAAAGATAGCCACAAAGCTTGCCGTCGGGTATACCCTTGACGAGATACCAAATGATATCACCGAAAAGACCCCGGCATGTTTTGAACCCTCGATAGATTATGTCGTAGTCAAATTCCCCAGGTGGGCCTTTGAGAAATTTGTCGGTACAGACACCTCACTTACGACCAGGATGAAATCTGTCGGCGAAGCTATGGCAATCGGGAGGACATTTAAGGAAGCACTGCAGAAATCCATAAGGTCACTTGAAATAGACCGTTACGGGCTCGGCTCAGATGGGGTAAATGATATAAAGGAAGAGCTTTTAAATGATAAGCTCTCTATCCCGAACCAGGACAGGGTATTCTACATAAAACATGCTTTCGAGATCGGCAGGACAGTAGAGGATATCTTTAGCTTTACGAAGATAGACCCCTGGTTCTTAAATAATATTGCACAGCTTGTCGAGTTTGAGAAAAACTTTAAAGACTGCGGGTTAAAAAATATCAGCGCTGAAATAATGCTGGAGGCCAAAAGATTCGGGTATTCTGATATGCAGATAGCCCATCTCTGCAATTGCAGGGAAGATGATATAAGGAGTTTGCGTAAGAAATTAAAAATACTGCCGACCTTTAAGACTGTTGATACATGTGCGGCAGAGTTCGAGGCTTATACGCCTTATTACTATTCTACATATGAGACAGAAGATGAGATACTCCCGACCGATAAGGAAAAGATAATAATCTTAGGAAGCGGACCCAATAGGATAGGACAGGGGATAGAGTTTGACTATTGCTGCGTCCATTCCTCTTTCGCACTTCATGATATGGGTTATGAGACCATCATGGTGAATTGTAATCCGGAAACAGTAAGTACGGATTATGACACTTCCGACAGGCTGTACTTTGAGCCGCTTACCTTTGAAGATGTCATGAATATTGTAGAGGCTGAGAAACCCAAAGGAGTTATAATACAGTTTGGCGGGCAGACACCCTTAAAGCTTGCCTTAAGGCTCCAGAATGCTGGGGTAAATATTATCGGGACCTCCCCTGATTCGATAGACCTGGCTGAGGACCGCAAAAGATTCGGGAATATGCTGAAAAAATTGAATATCCCGCAGCCGGAAAACGGAACAGCCTTAAATGAAGTGGATGCGGTAAAAATAGCTGCAAGAATAGGATATCCGATTATCGTACGCCCGTCTTATGTCCTGGGCGGGAGAGCCATGAGCATTGTATACAATGAAGAAAACCTTGTGAGTTATGTCAAGAATGCTACGGAGGTCTCGAATGACCGGCCGATACTTATAGATAAATTCCTGGAGCGGGCAATAGAGGTAGATGTGGATGCCATTTACGATGGAGAAGAGCTCTTTATCGGGGGAATAATGGAACATATAGAAGAAGCCGGTATTCATTCAGGCGACAGTGCCTGTGTAATACCGCCCTATACACTGGGACCAGAAATAATCGGAAAAATAAGGGAGTATACTTATAAGATGGCCCATGAGCTTAAAGTAATAGGACTCATGAACGTTCAATATGCTGTCAAGGATTCAATGGTTTATGTGCTGGAAGCAAATCCGAGGGCTTCGAGAACAGTTCCTTTTGTCAGCAAATCCATAGGGGTACCCATGGCAAAGATAGCATCCAGGGTCATTGCGGGGATGAAGCTTGCGGACCAGGATTTCGAGCGGGTCGATCCTACAAAACTTAGTTATTTCAGCATAAAGGAAGCTGTTCTTCCATTTAATAGATTTCCCGGAGCGGATACACTACTGGGACCTGAGATGAAATCTACCGGAGAGGTGATGGGTATAGATCCTGAATTCGGGATAGCCTTTGCCAAGTCACAATTATCCGTAAACCAGGTATTCCCGACATCAGGTTCGGTATTTATATCTGTAAGCGACAAAGATAAGGACCTGATAGTGGATATTGCCTCAAAACTTATTGCGCTGGATTTTAAGATAATCTCTACAAAGGGAACCGGTGATATGCTTTCAGAAAGCGGTATTAAGACTCATAAGGTACTAAAGATAAGGGAGGGCCGCCCGAATGTGATAGATATGCTAAAGAATGGTGAGATAGACCTCATTATCAATACCCCTGAAGGAGGCAGTGCGCGTAGTGACGGATACTATTTGAGGACAGCGGCCGTGACTGCATAATGTACCGTCAATAACTACATTATCTGCAACAGCAGCGCTTCTGCAGGGGATATCTGAAATGAAAAACACTAGCAATATAAATGTAAAGGCCATACAGGATTATTGATGAAAATATTAAAAGGCGAAATACTCTCAAATGAGTCATATGGTCCCGATATATATAAGATGGAGGTGTTTTCACCCTATATTGTAAAAAATACCGGTGCCGGGCAGTTTGTAAATATAAAGTGCACGCCTGAAGGCGTGAGGGATCCCCTGCTGAGAAGGCCGTTTTCAATCTTTGATATTGAGGAAAGATTCAATGTCTTTTCCATCCTCTACTTTGTAAAAGGAAGAGGGACACAGTATATGTCTAAACTCGATAAGGGGGATATGCTTGATTTTTCCGGACCCCTTGGAAAACCTGTGGACCTTGCTGTCAGCGGGAACAATCTGCTCCTTATAGGGGGAGGTATGGGAGTGGTACCATTAAACCTCCTGTCAAAGCTTGGGCTGGACGCTGGAAAGAATGTCCTTATCATGGCAGGTTTCAGGGACAGCAGCCTCCTGAGATGGGAAAGGGACCTTGTAAGGATGGGTGTCAAATACAGGATATTTTCTGAAGATGGCATATGGGGCGAGCAGGGGCTGGTAACTGACCATTTATTTGATGAATATAAAGTTTTTGCCGACCATGATGTATTTTGCTGCGGCCCCACTCCAATGCTTGAGGTCCTGCAAAAAAGGCTGACAGGTGAAAATATTGATGCCACTGTATTTCTTGAGGAAAAGATGGCATGCGGTATGGGGGCATGCCATGGATGCGTAATAAAGGTAAAAACAGCCAGTGGTGATTTTGATTATAAGAGGATATGTAAAAATGGTCCCGCATTCAAATTGTCGGAGGTGATATTTGATGATAGATAATATGGATAGAAATGCCTATAGTACCCCTGACCTTTCAGTAGAGATAGGAAGGATAAAACTTCCAAATCCGGTAATTACATGCTCGGGGACATTTTCACACGGAGAGGAACATCAGCCTTTTTTTGATATATCGGTCCTTGGCGCTATTACTACAAAGAGCTATTCACTTAAACCAAAGAAAGGTAATCCTGCTCCGAGGATATGCGAGACCCCGTCAGGAATGCTTAATTCCATAGGACTTCAAAATGATGGAATCGACAAATTCCTCAAATCACACCTTGCCTGGATGCAGGAAAGGGACATAAGGATAATATTAAGTATTTTTGGACAGGATCTTGAAGAGTTTAAGAAGGTGGCGCTCAAAGTCCTTGATATAAAGTCGGAGATACTGGCACTTGAGTTAAACCTTTCATGTCCAAATATAGAGCAGGGCGGAAAGGCATTCTGCTCAATGCCCGAAGAAGTTGAAAAAGTAGTGGACGGAGTAGTTTCCCTCCTGGATATTCCGGTCATTGCAAAACTCTCCCCCAATCATGATAATATTGTCCAGGCTGTACAGTCTGCGAAAAAGGGCGGGGCAGAAGCGGTATCCATTGTAAATACAGTCGTCGGCATGGCAGTAGATATAGAGACAGCCAGGCCAATGCTTGGAAATATAACCGGAGGTCTTTCCGGACCGGCCATAAAACCCATCGCTCTTGCAAAGGTATATGCGCTTTCCCGTGAAAACGTATTACCGATAATCGGGATGGGAGGGGTTTTTGACCACATTGATGTACTGGAATTTATGATGGTGGGAGCATCTGCAGTGGGTATCGGTACCGTAAACCTTATAGACCACGATGCCGGGATAAAGATAATCTCCGGACTTAAAAATTATCTTAAAGAGAAAAATATTGATAGTATAAAAAGTTTTACAGGAAGGTTAAAGATTTGAAGACAAGGATCCTAAAACCGGAAGACAGGCTGATCGTCGTGATCGACGTCAATAAGAAAAACATGCTGACCAGGCTCCTTTCTGCGGTAGGCGGAAAGGTCACTACAGTAAAGCTGGGGCTGGAGATGATCTATAGTGTGGGGACAGGCATTGTAGATACGGCGAAAAGTTTCGGGTATAAGGTAATGCTGGATGCAAAGCTGGCAGATATTCCAAATACGATAAAAGGAGCTGCGGGAGCAATAGCGGGACTGGGTCCATCTATTGTCACGGCACATACGCTCGGAGGCAAAAAGATGCTCGAGGCGGCCGTCAGCGCATTGGAGGAGAGTTCAAAAAAAGATAATAATATAAGGCCGCTCCTCTTTGGGGTCACAATACTGACAAGTCTTGATGATTCCGACCTTAGCGCTATGGGTTTCAGCGAAGGATACCTTCCCACTGTTAAAAAACTGGTAGGGATGGCCCTGGATGCAGGCATAGACGGGATAGTCTGTTCCCCGCAGGAAGTCGAACCATTAAGGGAGCAGTTCGGCGATGATTTCTATATAGCTACTCCTGGGATAAGACTGGCAGAAGATAGCAGCGGCGACCAAAAAAGGGTCAATACGCCTGAAGAGGCCATATCTTCAGGAGCAGATATGATTATTGTTGGAAGATCTATAACCACGAAGGAAGATATTGGAGAGACAATAGATACATATCTTAAAAAGATAAAGTGCGTGCTTTGAAGCTTTACCGGTGTAATTTAGGTGAAAGGGAAATTTGATGTTAAAAATAATCGAACAGGCAGAAGGAATCGATGTCTTTAATATATTCAAGGAATCCGGAGCAATATTTGAAGGCCACTTCAAATTGACGTCCGGCCTGCATAGCGGCGTATACATGCAATGTGCCAGGCTTCTCCAGTATCCCGACAAGGCAGACAGGATCGCAAAAGCTGCTGCGGGAATACTCTCAAAAGATATTGATATTGAAAAGGTAAATACAGTGATATCTCCTGCTGTAGGGGGCATACTCTGGGGATATATGCTTGCATTCAGGCTGGGGAAGAAAATGATCTTTACTGAGAGGGCAGATGGAGGAATGCTGCTCCGCAGGGGTTTTGGCCTGGAGGAGGGCGAGAAAGTCATAATAGCTGAGGATGTGATAACGACCGGGGGTTCCGTAAAGGAAGTCATAAAGATATGTGAAGACAGCGGTGCGGAAGTGGCCGGGATCATAAGTATCGTAGATAGGAATTCAGGTGTTGATTTCGGATATCCTTATTATAATATGCTGAAGATCAATATAGAGATATATGAGCCGGGGCAATGCCCGATGTGCAGCGAGGGACGCGAAATAGTGTACCCGGGCAGCAGGAAATAACCGATCTTTCCAAAAAATTATCCAGAATAATATCTTTTCATGTCTTTTAGGAATAATTTCATTGAAAAAGAATTTATATGTTTGTATACTTTAAGTTATCTTGTCCAGTGATAATCATAAGGAGCTTGAATGACTTTAACCAACTTAAGTGATGAGGCCAGAAAGAAGGGTCTTGAAAAAGCACGGTTGGTAAGGAAGAAGCGGTCCGAGATCAAAGAGCAGCTGAAAAAGGGAAAGACCAGTATAAATAAACTCTTTAAGGACCAGGAGTTATTTGAAAACTATATAGCAGGGATGAAGGTCTTGAATATTATAAGCTCACTCCCCGGCAATGGCAGGATGCATGCTGCCAAGGTCCTGGAAGAATTGAAGATAAGTCCCCACAAGAAAATAGGGGGCCTGGGTAAAAACCAGAAAGAAAATTTCTATAAGCATTTCAATATCACCTAAACCTTAAAGTTTTATATAGATGACGACAAAAGCCAGCTTATTTGTTATATCCGGACCATCCGGATCAGGCAAAAGCAGCCTGATAGCAGATGTCTTAAAAGACCTTAATAGCTTTGAAAAATCCGTTTCTGCTACTACAAGGTCCATGAGAAAGGGAGAAGAGGATGGCATTCAGTACCATTTTATCTCTAGAAGTGGCTTTGAGAAGCAGATAGAGGACGGCAGTTATCTCGAATGGGCCGAGTATTCCGGTTATTACTACGGGACCCCTAAAAAATTTGTAGATGACAGGATTGAAGCAGGCATCAATGTCATACTGGAAATAGAGGTCCAGGGCGCCATGCAGGTGAAGGAATCAAGCACTCCTGCCTATTATATATTTATTATTACCACTACTACCGGGGAACTGAGAAGAAGACTCCTTAAGAGGGGAACAGACAGTCATGAGGAGATCGAAAAAAGGATGGTAATAGCAGAGGAAGAACTTGAGTATAAAAAACATTATGATTGCATAATTGTAAATAATAACTATAATGAAGCTTTGCAAAATCTAAAAGACGTGCTTAATGGTACGGTTGGGAGAAAGTAAAAAATGAAAGTACAATTTGTTGATGAATTTAAGGAAAATGTAGACAGTAAATATAAGATATGCCTGGCTGTTTCCAAGAGAGCCAGAGAGCTTGGTGAATATCTTTCAGCTGAGAGAAATATGGAAAGGGTAAGTATAATAAAGCCGCTTGTAGATATTGATTCTTATGACCCTCTGGAGATTGCATTCCAGGAGCTGAAAGAAAAGAAGATAGCATTTGAAATAAAAAAAGAGGAAGAAAAATAATCTTGGATCATGACAGTTCAATTTTTTTTAAAAAAAAGATTGTACTGGGAGTAACCGCTTCGATCGCTGCTTATAAGGCAGCTTATATATGCAGCCGATTGGTAAAATCAGGTGCTGATATAATTCCAGTAATGACCCCCCGGGCAATTAACTTTATAAACCCCATCACATTTAGTTCACTTTCAGGCAATGAGACGATAATTGGCCAGTTCAAAAATCAGGGCCGGATTTACCATATATCACTGGCACATAGTGCGGATGCATTCCTTATTGCCCCGGCAAGTGCCGATATCATATGTAAGCTTGCGGGAGGGATATGTGATGATTTCCTGACAACATCTGCTCTTGCAGCCACCTGTCCGGTACTTGTGGCGCCTGCTATGAATGAGAGCATGTATCTTGACCCTAATGTAATTGGCAGCATTGAAAAACTGGAAAATTCCGGTAAATACCAGTTAGTGGGCCCTGCGGCCGGAGAGCTCGCCTGTGGGGAAACGGGGACAGGCAGGATGGAAGATGAAGAGACAATAATCGAAAGACTCTCTGAACTGCTAAAAAAAAGCAGTGAACTGAAGGGTAAAAAGATAATAATAAGTGCAGGCGGCACAAGGGAATATATAGATGCTGTCAGGTATATATCAAATGCTTCCAGCGGCAAGATGGGCCATGCTCTTGCAGGGGAGGCTTATTCCAGGGGAGCATCAAAAGTCATCCTGGTAAGTGCAGCCAGGTCTTTGCCTGCTCCTTATGGTGTGGATATCCGCTTATGTGGAAAATACAGCAGATATGAAAAAAGAAATACTAAAGGAATTTGAGAGTTCAGATATAATAATAATGGCTGCAGCGGTAAGTGATATTGTAGCTGAGAAGAGCTTTACAGGAAAGATCTCCAAAGAAAGAAGGACTTCTTTCAAAGATTAAATTTAAATTAAATGAAAACATTTTAGAGTTTCTTTCGACAAGGAAAAGTAAGGAACAGTTTTTGGTGGGTTTTGCTGCCGAAAGTGGATATGATACCAGGAGCCGCTGCTGACAAGATGTCCGGGAGAGCGGTAGACATGATAGTAGTAAATGATATCTCCAGGAAAGACATCGGGATGGAAAGTGACTTTAATGAAGCCGGTATAATAGTTAAGTGGCAGGGAGACTCATTAAATTGAAGAGAGCAAAAAAGAGGATAATAGCCGCCGGTATCTGGGATGAGATAGTAAAGAATCGTAAATGAATATAGAATAATAGGATATGTAAGATCCTAGGATATTAGAAAGTACAAGATATAAAAAAGAAAGGGCAGAGAAAGAAATGTCAAAAAAAAGAGATTATCTGTTCACATCTGAATCAGTTACCGAAGGTCATCCGGACAAGATGGCAGACCAGATTTCAGATGCCGTGCTTGATGCGATCATCGCTGATGATCCCAAAGCAAGAGTGGCCGTAGAGACGCTTTTAAAGACTGGTATAGTAGTAGTTGCGGGAGAGGTCACAACTGATACATATGTCGAGATCCCTACTATTGTAAGGGGAGTAATAAAGGACATTGGCTATACCCGTGCAAAATTTGGTTTTGATTATGAGACATGCGGCGTAATGGTATCTACTTGGCAGCCAGTCTCCAAATATAGCACAGGGTGTCAATAAAGCATTTGAATCAAGACTCGGTAATGGATATGAAGATGAAATAGATTCACAGGGTGCAGGGGACCAGGGAATGATGTTCGGTTATGCCTGCAATGAAACACCTGAATATATGCCCCTTCCTATAATGCTTGCACATAAGCTGGCCCACCGTCTTTCAGAGGTCAGGAAAGCAGGAATACTTCCATACCTGAGACCTGATGGAAAATCACAGGTAAGTGTAAGATATGAGAAAGACAAACCGGTAGCCATAGAGACAATTGTCGTATCTTCACAGCATGCTCCGAACATAGATATAGAAACACAGATAATGCCCGATGTAATGGAATATGTCGTAAAGCCGATCATACCGGAGAAATATATATCAAAGGATATGAAGCTTTTTGTAAATCCTACGGGTGAATTTACAATAGGTGGACCGATGGGCGATGCTGGTCTTACAGGAAGAAAGATAATAGTAGACACTTATGGCGGAATGGCCCGGCATGGCGGCGGTGCTTTCTCAGGAAAGGATCCTTCAAAAGTTGACCGTTCTGCTGCATATGCCACCAGGCATGTTGCTAAGAACCTGGTCGCTGCCGGTGCTGCTGATAAAATAGAGCTTGAAGTAGCTTATGCCATAGGAGTATCACATCCTGTGTCAGTCATGGTAGAGACTTTCGGTACCGAAAAAGTCGAACCTGAAAAGATCGAAAAAGCAATCAGTGAATTATTTGACCTCCGTCCGGGAGCTATTGTAAGGGATCTTGACCTGCTGAGGCCGATTTACAAAAAGACAGCGGCTTATGGACATTTTGGCAGGCACGACAGGGACTTTACTTGGGAGAAGCTTGATAAGGTCGATGCAATCAAGGATTTCCTGGGACTGAAATAGGTAAGATCCCGGCAGAATTTATCACATTATTTATAATAGAGCATATCAAACCAGAGTATTTGCATGCAATAAATAGCTTTTTAAAATAAATGGAAAGCTAAACATAAATGATACTATAGAACTATTCTTATATGGAATCCGGGCAAAAATATGCAGAAGTCTATATTGATATCAGGTCACTTGGCGCTGACCGCCCATTTGACTACCGCATACCTTCCGGTATGGCGGACAAATTGGAGATAGGGAGCGTGGTCCTTGTCCCTGTAAAGAGCCGGAGGGAAATAGGCTATATTGTGAGCCTCAAGGATTCAACAGATATCGACCCCGGGACCGTCAAACCCATAACAAGCATTGTTGACATCCCCCCTTTATTTGATAATGGACGGATAGAGCTTGCCAGGTGGATGAGTTCATACTATATTCAACCGCTTTCAAGTGTGCTCAGGCTGTTCCTGCCTCCGGGCAAAAAAACCAGGGCATCTCTTGAGAATAAGGGTATCGGGTATAAATTTGAGGCTATTGTGAGATTGTGCGGACTTTCTTCAGACCATCCGTCAGGTAAAGGATCAGGAGAAGATATACTTAAAGATCCTCTGCTTAAAAATTCAGCGGCCCAAAAAAGAATAGTTGAACATCTTTTAAAAGCAGGAAAAGAGGGACTCAGGAGAACCGACCTCCTGGCCGCAGCTGCTACTTCTTCGGAAACAATAAGAAAGCTGGTTGAAAAAAACATAGTCAAAATAGACATGGAAAGAGTAAGGCGCAGTTTTAAATACGATACGGCTCCCGACACGTCTACTGAAAAGATAGTCCTCAATCAATACCAGGAAAGGGCGGTGGAAAAGGTCCTTGCAGCAATTGATGAAAACAGCGGACAAAAATTCTTAATACAGGGAGTCACCGGAAGCGGAAAGACCGAAAGCTATATGGAGATATGTGAAAGGATCCTTGAGCTTGGAAAGAAGGCCCTGATACTTGTCCCTGAGATATCCCTCACCCCCCAGCTATTTGAAAGATTTGAAAAAAGGTTCGGGGCCAGGGTCGCGGTATATCATTCACATATGAGCGATGCGGAAAGGTATGAGAGATGGATGGAGATACTCGAGGGCGTGTGGACCTTATAATCGGTACCCGTTCGGCCCTTTTTACACCTGTAACGGATCTGGGAATAATAATCATGGACGAAGAACACGACCCCTCATATAAGGAAGGTTCCCGGGTAAGGTATAATACCCAGGATGTGGCAATAAGACTTTCAGCCATAAAGAATATTCCTGTAGTGTTTGGAAGTGCAACACCATCGGTAGGCACCCGCTACCAGGCAGAAAACGAAAAGGGATTTACACTTCTTAAAATACCTGTGAGGGCTGCGGCTTCCAGTGATGTGGAAAGGGAAATAGTAGACCTTAAGAAGATTGACAGGAGCAGGGAAGATGAATTCATAACTTCAAAACTCTTTATTGCGATCACCGAAGAGCTCGGGAAAGATAATAAAGTAATACTTTTTATTAACCGCAGGGGGTTCTCAAACTTTGTCATTTGTACTGCCTGCGGTGAAGTGCCAAAATGTCCTGCTTGCGACCTTTCATATAATTATCACCGCGATGTCGGAAGACTTATTTGCCACCATTGCGGGAGGGAGGAAAAATATACCGGAAAATGCATGTCCTGCTCCAAAGGGACCCTTTTTCTTGCGGGCACCGGTGTCCAGAAGGTGGAAGCCAGGATAAGGGACAGGTTCCCGGGAGTGCCTGTTCACCGGATGGATTCAGATATTACAAGCAAGAAGAAATCACATCAGAAAATTATCAATGAATTCTCTGCTCCGGGAGGATCGATCCTTGTCGGTACGCAGATGATAGCAAAGGGACTGGATATTTCAGATGTGACACTTGTAGGCATCATAAATGCAGACGGCATGCTGTCGCTTCCCGATTACCATATGAATGAGAGAGCTTACCAGCTTATAACCCAGGTCTCCGGGAGAGCAGGTAGAAAAGAGAAAAAGGGAAGAGTAATAATACAGACATACAGGCCCGATTCGGGTGTTATAAAGCATTTCATGGATGAGGATTATGAAAAATTTTATAATGAAGAACTTGAAAGCAGGAAGGAACTTTCCTATCCGCCCTTTACAAACCTTATAAACATGATCATCTCAGGATTAAAAGAGGAACCGGTCCGTGACGAGTCTAAAAAATTATTTGATAAAATAAATAAAGACATTAAAATGGATATGAAAATACTGGGACCGGCTCCGGCCCCCTTCTACAGGATCAACCGCTTTTACAGGAGGCATATCCTTATAAAAACGGATGACATCGATATGATGACGGTGGAACTGGGTAAAATTTTACGGAAGTATAAAAAGAACAGGGATATAAGAATAATAGTAGATGTCGATCCGGTATGGATCTTATGATCAAAGGTAGAATATGGCAGTTAAAAAAGTAAGGAAAATAGGTGACCCCGTACTCAGGGAGACCTCAAGCAATATCGAGAAGATAGATAAACCGGTGCTTGACCTGGTCTCGGATATGCTGGACACTCTTGAAGAAGAAGGAGGTGTCGGACTTGCGGCACCACAGATAGGAGTCACCAGAAGGATCATACTGGTAAGGTATGAGGATAAGGTCGAGACATATATCAATCCTGAGATAGAAATCATTGAAAATAAAAGGATCGAAGGAGATGAAGGATGTCTTTCTGTATATTCTATCCAGGGATTTCAGGTAAAGAGATATCCCAAAGTCAGGATAAGGGCCAAAAACCTCAAAGGAAATACTGAAGAGTTCATTGCAGAGGATCTTCTTGCGAGGGTCATCCAGCACGAAGTGGACCACCTGGACGGCATAATGTTCATTGACCACCTGAACGCTGCATCAAGGCGTGAATTATTTGAAAAAATAAATGAGTTAAAATCAAATTAAAAGATATTTTGTATAAAGGGGAGAGATAATCTTGAGAATAGTCTATTTCGGCTCTTCTGAATTTTCAGTACCATTTTTAAAAAAAATAATCGGGTCCAGGCACCAGGTCACCGCTGTATTTACAAATGCAGACAAGAAAAAGGGAAGGGGACGCAAGCTTGCCCCAAATCCTGTAAAGGAAGCTGCAATATCGGCCGGTATTAAAGTATTTGAAATAGAGAAAATGGATGAGGAATTCATAGAGGATCTCTCGAGAATAGAATTTGATCTTTGTATAGTGATCTCATTCGGGATGATACTGCCCGGGAAAGTATTTGAGAAGTGGCCCGGTAGATGGGTGAACCTTCATCCATCAATACTTCCGCAGTACCGCGGGCCGTCACCTATGATAAGTGCACTTCTTGATGGTGCAAAACAGACAGGCATTACAATAAATGATGTAGTCGAAAAAGTAGATTCAGGCATGATTTTTGACCAGGTAAAATTCAATATTGAGTCAGATGACAATTTGGAATGTCTTGAAAATAAAGTCATACGTTTTGGAGGACCACTCCTTATAAGTGTTCTTGACAGGATAGAGGATGAGGATCTCAAACCTTTTCCCCAGGGAGAGGATGGTGTTTCTTATACAAAGAAGATCTCAAAGGATGACCTTCTGATAGATTGGACCGGTACTGGAGAGGATATTGTAAACAGGATACGGGCCTTTTCCCCCTTACCTGGGGCATATGGATTCCTCGGTGGGGAGAGGATAAAGATCCTCAGGGCATCTTTACAAGCATCAGCCCAAGTATCTTCAGACACTAGCGCTGAGGGTGGAGACGGTGATGAAAAAATGATTGAATCGGCCGGGACCATAATAGCTGCCGGAGCAAAGCAGGGACTGCTTATAAGATGTGGCGGAGGAGAGATTATCAGCATAGAAACATTACAACCCGCAGGCAAGAAACCAATGGATCATAAAAGCTTTATAAACGGCTACCATCCGGGTGCAGGAGCAAGATTTGAAAATGAATAATGTGAATTCTCCAAATCCGCGAAAAACAGCTCTTGAGATACTGGACAGGTATTTTGAATCAGGGACCCGGCTAAAGATACTCTTTAGTGAGATACTTGATAGTTCGGGACTATCGGGACTTGACCGCAGGTTTGCGTTCAATCTTATAAAAGGAACTGTAAGATATGTGATAAGGCTTGATTTTATCATTTCCTTTCTTTCAAAAAGAAAACTTGGATCTATTGACCCCGCGATCATGAATATTTTAAGGATGGGTATTTTCCAACTGCAGTTTATGGACAGGGTGCCTTCGTATTCGATAGTCGATGAAAGTGTAAAACTTGCAAAAGCAAAGAGTCCGTATGCATCAGGATTTGTAAATGCAGTGATGAGAAAAGCAGCATCGATAGATAATCCGGGTATTTTCCTGGAGGGCCTGCTTAAAAAGAAGAAACTTGACCAGGTAAAAATAATAAGCATACGTTATTCATATCCTGAATGGATCATAGAATACTGGATAAAACATTTTGGCAGGGATAAGACAATTAAATTGTGCCGCTATCTAAATAGGACGCCTGGATTTTATTTAAGGATAAACAAAATTCTTGCTGGTATTGATAATGATATTACTGAAAAACTGGGATCCATTGATGCTTCAGCAATAGATATCAGGGCTGAAAAACTTGGGGATCTCCAAAAGGATTTTACGAAAGTTTTTGGACCTGTTGTATTGCATGCACAAAGGGAGGAAGATAATAAATTATTCAGCCAGGCAGCATCAATATCGTCAACTTTCGGATTGGAGAAGACAGGATTATTCCTGGAGGGCCTGGTCACGGTACAGGACCTTTCCTCACAGATGGCTGTCAGGTATTTTTTAGACCCCCGGCCCGGCGAGAAGATACTTGATGTATGTGCCGCTCCGGGAGGAAAAACATCATTTATGGCTGAACTCATGAAAAATGAGGGAGAAATAGTAGCTGTGGATATAAGTGAAAAAAAGCTTAAACTTCTCCGTCAAAATATTTCGAGGATGAAGTCCGGGATAATTAAAGCATTCAGGGCCGATGCATCAGCGAGCGGTTTCCTTGAAGATGAAAAGTATATAAATTATTTTGACAGGATATTCGTGGATGCTCCATGCAGCGCACTTGGTACAATATCCAAGAATCCTGAAGTGAAGTATAATAAAAAAAGTGAGGATCCTGCCAGGCTTTCCAAAAATATGCTTGCTATACTGTCTGCATGCGGACCGTATCTAAAAAAAGGAGGAAGGCTGGTCTTTTATACATGCACCCTGTCACCTATTGAAAATCAGCAAACAGTTAAAGATTTTATTAATAATAATAGTGAAGAATATATTGTGGAGAAAATAGATACTAGTGCTTTCTCCCGTGATCTAAACGTGGAGGAGACTGAAGACCTTACAGATAATAAAGATAATTTTGTAAAGATGCAGCTGGAGATAATGCCTTATTATCTCGGGAGCGAGGGAGGTTTTGTGAGCGTATTTAAAAAAGCAGGTCCGGATACAATTCCCGGACAGGTCCCTAAATAACTTTCTTTATTTTATTAGCCTTCAAGCAGCTGGTACAAATACGTATATTCTTTACCTTACCATCCAGCTCCACTCTTGCTTTTTGAAGATTGGGCTTAAAGACTCTCCTGGTTTTTTTATGTGAATGGCTCACATTATTTCCAAAAGCTGTTTTCTTTCCGCAGATGTCACATATTCTCGGCATTTTATGATCACTATTTCCTTATCTTTAAATATTTATTTTCCACTACCGGTAAATAATGGCTATTATATTTTCAAACCTTATTATTATATAATAAAAAAACTTCAAGGCATATTATCATTTTATTTTATTATTTTCAAGGAAAGCGCAAACAAATCCTTTATGGTAAAATGCATTCGAACAAGCAGGGAGACAGGTATTTCCTATATAATATTGTCCGGGGAAAGGAAACAATTCAGACAGAAAATAGTCAGTGATTAATGAAAAAAGATTATAAAAATAGCCGGCCAGCAATTTACGGCCAGGGTCTTTAAATAATAAATTATTAATTTTTATCTGTTATAATGTTTAAACTATTTTATGTAGTCATTTTGAAAATTAATTAAAACGGCGGTTGAAAATATGCTGGGGAATATTGAAAAAAAAGTCCTGGAAGATATTATCGATGTGATCATTGATAATTTCAAGGAAAATGAAGCAAAAATAAATGATATGAATGTCTTTCCCGTACCTGATGGAGATACAGGGACAAATATGCTCCTGACCCTCAGGTCAATAAAGGAAGAAATCTTAAAAGCAAAGAGTACCTCAATGAGGTCCGTAATGGAAAATGCTTCAATGGGTGCGCTAATGGGCGCAAGAGGTAATTCCGGTGTCATACTCTCACAGATCCTCAGGGGATTTTTTGATATCCTTATCAGGAGTGATGAGTTTGATCTTGATACAATAAAGGAAGCCCTCAGATCCTCAAGGGATGTAGCATACGCGTCCGTCCAGAATCCTACGGAGGGCACCATGCTTACAACCATTAAAGACATATATATACATGTTGGGGACCTGATTGAAAAGAATGAAGAAATCAGTATGGAGGAGCTTCTGGACAGTATAATCGTTGCAACTGAGAAGTCTGTAGAAAGAACTACTTTCCTTCTTCCGGTACTTAAGCAGGCTGATGTCGTAGATGCCGGTGCGCAGGGAATACTGGACATGCTTATAGGCCTTAAACTGGCATTTTCCGTGATTGACAGTATAAACGGGAATCTCAATAATAAATTAGCAAGAGGCAGTGGGGACAGGATAAAGAAAAAAGTAAAAGTTGGAGCTGCAACCGGTAATCCCGGTCAGGGTGAGGATAAAAATAGTGCTAAAGAAGATAATAGATCCTCTAAAACAGCAGGAAGTCCTGGCAGTAATAGGGGACTTGATGAAGTAAAGATGAAGTCTGAAATAAAATATACTTACTGTACTGAATTTGTTATAAAGGGTAGCGGGATAAAACTTGAAGGATTGAGGGAAAAAATGGAATCCTATGGTGACAGTGCCATGGTTGTCGGAAATGAAAACCTCGTAAAGGTACATGTGCATACAAATATTCCACAGAAAGTCATAAAATGTGCAATAAGGGAAGGAACCCTTCATGATATTGACATCAATAATATGGAGGACCAGAGAATGGAAACTATTGGTGCCGTGCATACTACTGAAGGAAAAATGACAGACGCTCCTTTAAGAAGAGCCCTGGTAGTTATTGCAAACGGTGCCGGTATTGAAGAGATATTTAAAAGCATAGGAGTCGATGCGATCATTAGTGGCGGACAGAGCATGAATCCCTCTACATATGATATAGTCAAGACAGTGAACAAAATTGATGCAAAAGAGATCATACTATTTCCAAATAATAAGAATATTATCCCCGTAGCAAATCAGGCAAAGAAGCTTATTAAGAAAAAAACCATAACAGTTATACCGACAAGGACCATACCGGAAGGGATATCTGCAATACTGAATTATAATCCGGATGCAGGCATGGAAGAAAATGCATATAATATGGAGCAGTCTATTAAGGGCAGTAAATGCGGTGAGGTCACACAGGCTGTAAGGGATGCAAACCTCATTGTCGGAAAGATAAAAAAAGGTGCATATATAGGACTTAATAATGGAAAGGTAAGAGTTGTAGCAGATAATGTCATTGATGCTTCAATGGACCTGATCAGGGACATGATGGACGGGGATGAGGAAGTCATAACCTTTTATACCGGAAAAGGTGCCACGCAGGAAGATATAAGATTAGTAAGGGAAGAACTTATGAAGATCTATCCCGGTTTGGATATAGAGATGCATAAAGGCGGACAGCCGTTATATCCCTTAATATTTTCAATAGAGTAGTTTATATGGTGATGTCTTATCAGGATAATTTCAGGAAAATTTAAGGGAAGAAAAATAAAGCCCCCTTCCGATTATAGTATACGTCCGACTCTTGACAGGGTAAAGGAAAGCATTTTCAATGTATTGGGCCCGCGGACCATAGATGCTGCTGTCCTTGACCTTTTTTCAGGAACAGGTTCACTGGGGCTTGAAGCATTAAGCAGGGGGAGCAGGCTGGTCCATTTTGTTGATATAGATATTCAATCTATAAATCTAATAAGGTATAATACTGGAAATCTTGTAGATGGAGTCCAGGATGCAGGTGAATATAAAATAATCAATAGCGATGTCCTGGATTATTTAGAGTTTTGTAAAGATATAAAGTGGGATATAATCTTTTTTGATCCTCCTTATAAGATCGAAGAGGATATCATGAGGAGGGCATTCGATATAATTGCAGAAAAAATGCTTACCAGCGAAGATGCCGTGATCATATACGAGTTCTTTTTTAAGAAGGAAGTAGAAGAGGAGATCAAGAATTTAAAAAAGGTGAAAGAATCATTTTTTGGCGATAAGAAGGTAATTTACCTTAATACTAAATAATTGCTTTAAGACCAGGAATATAGAGAAGCAAGGACCAGGAGACCAATGGAAAAAACGGCATTATGCCCGGGCACATACGACCCGCTTACGGAAGGACACAGGGATGTAATAATCAGGTGTTCCAAAGTCTTTAAAAAAGTAGTGGTAGCTATTTCAAAAAATACAAGAAAAAAACCGCTGTACAGTCTTGAAAAAAGGATGGATTTTGCCGGCAGGGTATTTGGTAATATTAAAAATATTGAGATCATACCTTTTGAGGGACTTCTTATAGATACTGCAGAGAGCAGTGATGCCCAGGTCATAGTAAAGGGTTTAAGGGCCATATCTGATTTCGAGTACGAGTTCCAGATGGCCCAGATCAATAAAAAACTTAAACCTGATGTTGAAACCATGTTTTTAATGACTAATCCCAAATATGCATACCTGAGCTCCAGTGCCGTAAAGGAAGTAGCAAGGTATGGTGGTTGCATCACCGGGCTTGTCCCGAAAGAGATAGAGAAAGATATAATCGAAAGTTTTAAAAGCGGAATAGATATGGAGAAAACAGAATGAATGCATTGGAGATCATAGACCGGATAGAAGAACTCCTGGATGGCAGCAAAAGAATACCTTTTTCTGCAAATATTATAGTGAATGGTGATGAGGTATATGACCTTATCGAAGAGCTGAGGAATGTATTGCCTGAAGAGTTTAAACAATCCCGCTGGATAGTAAAGGAAAGAGAGAACATGATCTCAGAGGCAAAGAGACAGGCCGATAAGATCATGAAGGATTCTGCTGATAAAGCAGAGGTGCTGGTCGGCGAGACTGAGATAATGAAAAGGGCAAACAGAAGATCTGAAGAGATAATGTCATCCATCGAAGCAAAAGCAAGGACCATACGGTTGGAGGCAGAAGATTATGCTGATGAAAAACTGGCAAACCTTGAGGCTGTTTTGCATAAACTCCTTAATGCTATCGAAAAGGGAAGGGACCAGTTCAAGAATACCATTTCTTCCGGAAAATAGTATTTTTTATTAAGCATCATCGAAGGTTTCCATGCAATAAATTTTGGTTTATATATTAATGCATTTATGATATATTATTGAGCTTGTTGGGCCTATAACAGGTTTGTAACAAAAACATAGGAAGGAAGATACAAGTGGCCGTACCAAAGAGAAAGACATCCAGGACTAATAGGGATAAGAGAAGAACGCATGACCGTATAAAAATTGTAAATATAGTCGAATGCCCCCGATGCCATAGTAAAAAATTGGCACATCATGTTTGCCAGGCCTGTGGTTATTATAAAAATACAGAAATAATACCGCAGGAAAAGGAAGCAAAAGGCAAATCTAGGGAAAAGGAAGCGCCTGCAACAGAAGAAAAAAAGACTGACAGCAAAGAAAAAAGTCTTAAAGAAAATAAAAAATAGAAAATAAATCGGGACGGACCGGGGGGTACAGGTTTTGAGTTTAAATGATTTTTTTTGCCCTGATTCTGTGGCAGTGATAGGGGCTGCCAGGGAAGAGGGTAAAGTAGGACGTACCATTTTTGATAATATTATCGGATCAGGTTATAAGGGAAAAGTCTTTCCGGTAAACCCGAGAGCCACTGACATAAATGGCCATAAATGCTATTCGTCAATACTTGATATCAGACAGGATATCGTACTTGCAGTAATCGTAATACCGGCTGAATTTATTTCTAAAGTGCTGGAAGAATGCTCAGAAAAAGGTATAAAGTATGCCATTATTATCTCTGCAGGATTTAAAGAGACAGGTATAAAAGGAGCCAAAAGGGAAAAGCGCCTTATTGAAAAGGCGAAAGATTATGGTATCAGGATACTGGGACCGAATTGCCTGGGTATGATAGATGCATCCTGTCCCATAAACGCATCATTTTCGGCAAATATGCCCTCAAAGGGAAAGATCAGTTTTATCTCACAGTCAGGGGCACTTCTAACTTCAGTGCTTGACTGGGCAAAAACTTCAAAAACAGGTTTTTCAAAAGTGGTCTCCCTTGGGAAATAAGGCAGACATTTCTGAAAATGATTTTTTCGAAGTCTGGAAAAATGATCCCCATACAGATGTGATCACGGCCTACCTGGAAGGTGTCAGCAATGGCAGGGAATTTATAAGGATCTCCTCAAAGACATCAAAGAAAAAACCCATCATAGTAATAAAATCTGGTAATACGGATGCAGGGAGCAAGGGCTGTATCTTCACATACCGGAACTCTCGCAGGTTCAAACAAAGCCTATGAAGCTGCGTTTAAACAGGCTGGAATAATAAGGGCCGGAACCATAAAAGAACTATTTGATTATGCAAAGGCATTTTCCTATCAGCCATTGCCTGAAGGAAAAAAAGTTGCAATAATTACTAATGCAGGTGGTCCGGGAATCATGGCTACTGATGCATGTGAGAATAATGGGATACAGCTTGCCAGTTTTAGCAAAGAAACCATTAATAAATTAAAGGATTGCCTTCCTGAAGCAGCAAATCTTTATAATCCCGTTGATGTTCTCGGTGATGCTCTTTCTGACAGGTATAAAGAGGCCTTTGAAATAGTTATCCAGGACAATAATGTGGATGCGGTAGTGGTCCTTCTTACACCACAGGCTATGACGGAAGATCTTGAGACAGCCAGGGGCATATACGAAATAATAAAAAAATCAGGAAAAAAGATACCGGTGATAACCAGTTTTATGGGCGGAGGTGAAGTCAAGAAGGGGATTGATTATCTTACAAGGAAAAAGATACCTAATTTTGACATACCGGAAGCCGCAGTCAATACATTAAAAGTCATGATGGACTACAATGATTGGAAAACCGAAAAGAGCCACCCGGTAATCGAGTTCAGTGTTGATGAGGAAAGGGTTAAATCAGTATTTGACAGATGCAGGGCTGACGGTAGATTAGAGCTTGGAGAACTGGAAGCCAGGAAAATACTTGAAGCTTACAGGATACCTGTTCCGAAGGCTGAGGTCGCCTGTGACATTGAAGACGCAAAAAAAATAGCAGCCGGCATGGGGTATCCAGTTGTTTTAAAAATAGTATCACCAAATATTTTGCATAAAACAGATGTCGGTGGTATAAAAGTAGGAATAGAAGATGAAAAGGAACTTGAAGAAAGCTATGATGATATCCTTTTCAGTGTAAAAAAATATATGCCTGGTGCCAATATTTCCGGGATACTTGTCCAGGAGATGGTAAAAGATATAAAAGAGACCATAATAGGCATAAGTGATGATCCGCAGTTCGGGCCCATGATAATGTTCGGACTTGGCGGCATATATGTGGAAGTCTTAAAGGATGTGTCTTTCAGGATCGCACCAATAAGTGATAAGATCGCAAGGGAGATGATCGGGGAGATAAAGACGATCAAGCTCTTGAAAGGTACAAGAGGTGAGTCGCCGTCAGATATTGAGAGTATTATAGATGTACTGCTCAGGATGTCTCAATTAGTCACTGATTTTCCTGAGATAAAGGAAATGGATATAAATCCTTTATTTGTTAAGAAGCATGGAGAAGGTTCCATTGCTGGAGATGCAAGAATAAGAATAGGAGGTTAGGTTATGGTTCCTTTATATTTCATTTCGAACCAGCCATTTTCGGGTAAAAGTTCTATGTGTGTGGGTGTCAGCAAAATACTGATCGAAAAGGGTCTCAAGGTCGGTTATATGAAACCTGTAGGAACACTTCCAACAAGAGTTGGCGGTGTCACTACTGATGAAGATGCACAGTATATATCAAATATCCTTGATTCCAGGGACAACCTGGAAGATATATGCCCCATAGTCGTAACCCAGCAGTATCATCGTGAAGGTCTTAAAGACGATAATTTTTCCAAAGGTTTTATTGAAAGAATTGAAAAATCATATAAAAGTATAAACAAGGGCAAGGATATAGTAATACTTGAAGGTGCAAAAAGCATTAAGGACGGTTATTTTCTTGGCATATCTTCACTTAAGATATGTGAAAAGCTAGGCGCCAAGGCTATAATGGTCGTCAGGTATAATACCGATATTGTGGACCTGATACTTCATTCAAGGGATGTCCTGGGAAATTGTTTTGGCGGAGTGATAATCAATTGGTTGCCCAGGAGCCAGCGGGAATATGTTGAAGAGCTGGTACTTCCATATCTTAAAAAGAAAAAAGTAGATGTTTATGGTTATGTGCTCTCTGACAAGATCCTTTCATCCGTGAGCGTCAGGGAGATGGCTGACCTTCTTGGGGGACAGATAATCTGTGCCGAAGACAAGGCAGATGGACTGGTGGAGACCTTTATGGTAGGGGCAATGGGCCAGGAACAGGCCTTAAAGTTTTTCCAGAGGAAAGCAAATAAAGCTGTAATAACCGGTGGAGACCGTGCCGATGTACAGTTAGCTGCACTTGAGACAGATACAAGATGTCTTATACTTACAGGTAATTTTCAACCTTCTTCGGTGGTGCTTGGAAGAGCTGAGGAATTGGGGGTCCCTATGGTACTGGTAAATTATGACACGCTGACAGCTGTAGAGAAGGCCGGGGAGATAATCGGTCATGTCAGGTTTCATGAAATCAAAAAGATAGATAAGATCGTCGATGTAGTGAGAGAATATATCGATACTGACAGCATACTTGAACTTTCAAAAAAATAGCTAGGCTCCAGGGTTTTATAAGTGAAAGACA
>PVMK01189123.1_pt1 | contig 33406 bp, 35 predicted proteins | sample 1853481 | NCBI WGS metagenome assembly PVMK01 (sample SAMN08533507, study PRJNA380276) | Marine sediment metagenome, whole genome shotgun sequencing project.
AAAGTCGAGCAGTCGGCGGAGCAGGTCTTTCTTGACGTCGCCGTAGCCGAGCCCGCCCGCGCCTGCCCTTTCGAACATTCCCTTGCGGTCGTCGGCTGTGGCAAAGAGAGACCAGATCTCGAATACGGTCGATTTCGTGTCTTTGGGATCCTCGACCGGTGTGGAATCCGTCACGATGCCCATCACGGCCTTCTTGATCTGCTTCTCGGTCGCGAACATCGGGATCCCGTTGTCGTAGGACTTGCTCATCTTGCGGCCGTCGGTGCCGGGCACGACTGCGACGTCGTCGAGGATCTGGGGTTTGGGGAGTGTGAGCACTTCACGGTCATAGGTGCGATTGAAGGCCTCGGCCATATCGCGCGCCATCTCAATGTGCTGCTTCTGATCGCGGCCCACGGGCACGAGATCCGCGCGGTAGAGCAGGATGTCCGCAGCCATCAAAACCGGGTAGGCGAAGAGTCCGTGATTGGCGCTCTGTCCCTGAGAGACTTTGTCCTTGTAGGCGTGCCCACGCTCGAGCAGCCCCATCGGGGTCACCGTCGAGAGATACCACGCGAGTTCGCAAACTTCGGGAACATCGGACTGGCGAAACAAAATCGCCTGCGCGGGATCGAGACCACACGAGAGGAAATCGAGCGCCACCGCGTTGCTGTAACAACGCCGCTGCTCGGCGTCGCGAACGCTGTTCATCGAGTGCAGATCGGCGATGAAGATCAGCGTCTCGTATTTCTGTTGCAACTCCACCTGCTGACGCAGCGCACCGAAGTAGTTGCCGATGTGCAGGTGCTCTTGAGTCGGTTGGGTGCCCGAGAGAACTCGCATCGTCACGCGCCCTCGACGTAGGTGAGCCAGCGATCGAACTCGGCATCGCCGCCTTGGGTGATCGTCTCGAAGCGCTCCCGCAATGCGAGCGTCTTCGGGCCCGCAGCGCCGTCACCAATGGTTTCGCGGTCGATCTCGACGACTGGGCAGAGTCCCGTTGCGGTTCCGGTCAAGAAGACCTCGCGGGCCCGAAACAGATCCTCGGCCGTGACGTTGTCTTCGCGAACTTCGTGACCGTCATGCCTGGCGATTTCGATCACCGCACTGCGGGTCACGCCAAGCAACACATTGCGGTCGGGCGGCGTCTTGAGCGTGCCGTCGGCGTCAAAGAAGAACACGTTGGTGGTGGGTCCTTCGGCGATGTAGCCGTCCTGATCCTCGAGCAGGACATCATCATAACCCTGCCGGCGCGCTTCCCATTTCGCGGCCATCGGCGAGACGTAGTTCGCGGAGACCTTCGCCTGGGGATCGATGATGTCGCGGCGCCGGTTGCGGCGCGTCTTTTCGATCCAGAGCCGCAACGTCGCGCTCGCGGGCTTCTGCCCGCCCGGCTTGCGGGCCGCGATGTCCGCGCCGGGGTCGTAAGCGGCAATCGCCACACTCACGCGATCGTCCGCGGGCACGACGTCGACCTCCACGGAGCCGATGAACGCGCTGATTTTCACGTGAGTCGCCCCGGGGTTCGCGCGAACGGTCAGCACGATCGCCTCGGCAATCTCCTCGGCGCCCATCCGCAGCGGCAGGCCGACGAGCTCGGCCGAGCGCAGCAGGCGCTCGACGTGCTCGCGCAAACGGAAGATCGCCGGCCCCCGCGGAGTCGCATGAACGCTCAGGAAGTCGAAGATCAACGAGCCGCGCTGCAGGCTGTGGGACAGGATATGGACGGTCGCGCGATCCCAGGGCACGAGTTCGCCATCCAGCCAGATTCGGCGGTCGGGGGGCGCTTCGGAGGCTTGCTCAGCAGCACTGGTCACGAGCGGGACTGTATCACGGGAACCCCGGCCAGACGCCCTGGCTCTCGCGCATCGACCCACCCGAGACCCGAAAAATCACCATCCAACGGGAATGCATCCAACCGGCAATTCAGTCCGGCGCGTATCGATCCGATCCTCAATTTGACCCGGGAAGCGGAGCCGATTTCAGGCTAGACTCCGTCCTCCGCGTCACCCGTGGCGGGCAATGCCGACGTAGCTCAGCTGGTAGAGCAGCGCATTCGTAATGCGCAGGTCAGCGGTTCGAATCCGCTCGTCGGCTCCACCCCCGACCCTCCTCGGTGTCACTCCGACCAGTGTCGCTCCAAGCCATTACTGGATTTTTCCAGTCCCATTTCAATCCACTAGCCGAGCCAGGCCACTCCGGAGCGTCTCGCGATATTTCTAGATCGAAGCCAATGAGGGTTAAACCCTATCGGGTAAAACTCCGAAGAGCCTCCCGATGATTACACTAGGTTCCACGCTCTCTCTGACCCGTTCTGGCCCCACGAAGCAGGGATTCACCTTGGTCGAGCTCGTAATCGCACTTGCGATCATCGGCGTGCTCACGACCACCGCACTCCCGAGCTTTCTCCGTTACCAACTCCGAGCGCGCTCCATCGAAGCGCTCGTCAACCTCAGCGCGATCGCCACGACCCAGGAGATCTATTTCGCGGAGCACGGCGAATTCCTCGGCATAGAGTCTCCCGTGCCAGCCAGCGCCCCGGGCAGCAGCCGAAGCGCCTGGCCGCTCGGCAGCAACTTCGACACGCTCGGCTGGGCGCCCGAAGGCACCGTTCAATTCCAGTACCAGGTCGTCGCCGATAGCGGCCAGGCTAAATCTGTGCGCTTTACCGCCGAGGCGAGGGGAGACATCGATGGAGACGGCCAACCCAGTTTCTGGGGCTTCATCAAGCCGGGCCCCAGCGGGGGCCTGAGCGGAGCCTTCCCGGGGACGACGTGTACCGGATCCGGGGTCGTCGCGGGCAGCACCGTCAACGCTGTCGATACCCCGGGGCCCTGCGATAGGTCTTCGGGGCGATCGGTCTTCTAGAAATCGCCGTACGCTCCGCCGCTCGCCAGCTTCGGGACCCGCGGAGCCATCGGACGCTCACGCGCCCAGCCTGTATTCTCTCGTTTGAACTCTGGCGGGCCCCACTCACGTATGATTGCCTTTGCAAATTGGTTTCTGATCGGATTCGCGCTCGACGGCGCGATCTCTGTGCTCGACGATCTTTCGCGAGCCGGGCCGGACCCGACAACGCTTTCGGTTCTGCGCGCGGCGATCGCACTCGCAGTCTGGTTCGCGGCACTCGGGAACTTCTTCCTGCTCGCGCTCAGCCCTCGACTGCCCAAGAGAATTCTGCTGCCCTTGATCGCGTTCCTGGTCTGGTGCGTGCTAGGCGCGTACCCGCTCGCGATCGGGCTCCAGCCATCGAAAACGAGCGTGCTCGCGCTGTCGGGGATCCAGCTCGCGCTGGCGCTCGCCACCCTGTGCTGGATTCGCCTCCGCTCCGCCACCCACCACTGGCTGCTGCACGCGAGCGACCTGCCAAGAAGGCGACCTCGGATCGGCTACACGCTGCGCTTCGCGGCCGCGACCGCGCTGATTGCCCCTCCCCTGCTCGCCGGCATCGCGGGATTGTCGTTGTCCGCACAGATCGAGCGCGCGACCGCAGGGTTCATGACCTTCGACCTCACCGGCATCAACTCGACGGCGCGCGAATACCACCGCGAAGGTCAGCGGATCGATCTCGTCGGCATGGCGCACATCGGGGACAACGACGCCTATCTCGATCTCTTCGAATCCTTCGCGGGCCAATCCACGTTGCTCCTCGAAGAGGGCGTGACCGACGAGGATGGCCTGATCGGAGACGGCCTGCTTTACGAAATGCTCGCGGGCCGCATCGGACTCGACGTTCAACCCAGCTTCGAATCCATGCTGGCCGAGATGCCCTCGAGCGACGCGGGTGTCCCGATGCCCGAGATTCGCAATGCGGATATCGACGCGAGGGCGTTCGAGAAAAACACGATCACAGTGCTCGGCGCGGCCGCTCGGTTGTACCGGAGCGATCGGCTCGCGCCGGCGCTCAAAGAATTCCAGGCGACCCTCGACGAGCTTGGACCCGAAGCCACCGAGGCCGCGTTTCGAGATCTGATCGACAACCGCAACACCCACCTGCTGGGCGAAATCCGGGCCGGGCCTAAACGACTACCAGCGGATCGTCGTGCCCTGGGGTGCGCTGCACCTGCCCGGCATCGAAGAAGCAATCCTCGATTGGGGATTCGAGCAGACCGCAACGAGCCAGCGCCGGATCACCGCCTACCAGACGATTCTCGCGGCGTTGTTTTCGCGCAACGAAGCGCGCTGATCCGCTACTCGAGGCTGATCGTGGTGGTGTTCATCAGCAGTTCAGCGCTGGTGCGCCCACTGCTCGAGCCGCCCTTCTCGAGTTGCTGCACGTTCTCCATGCCTTCGACCACTTCGCCGAAGATGGTGTGCTTGTCGTCGAGGTGAGGGTGTCGGGACGAAGGTGAGGAAGAACTGGCTGCCGTCGGTGCCGGGTCCCCGCGTTGGCCATGCTGAGCAGGCCGGGCCGGTCGTGGCGAGCGCTGCTCGAAAACTCGCCATTGTAGTTGTAGCCGGGCCCGCCGATCCCCTGCCCGAGCGGATCACCACCCTGGGCCATGAAACCGGTAATCACTCGATGGAAGATCACACCGTCGTAGAAACCCAGTCGCGCGAGGTAGATGGTGGAGGAGACATGCATCGGCGCGATGTCCGGCATGAGCTGGATCTTGATGTCGCCGATATTGGTCGCGACGTTCCAGAAATAACGCTTGGAGGCGTCGAATTCGACCTGCGGAGGTTGCGGCAGGCTGGTCTTCCAGCCGTCCTTGCTGCGGTCGATGGACTGTTCGGCGATGAAGCTGTCGATGGCCGCGATGGCGACGTCGTTTTCGGGCACGAAGATCTCCTTGGGATTGCTGTGGGGCCCGGATCCTGCCGCATCGGAGCCGAGAGTTCAAAATAAAATCCGATCCAGCGGCGAAGAGCCCTTGAAACCAGACGCGGCTAGACTCCGCGCCCCTGGCCCACAATGGAGGCTTCATGTCGAATTCCCAACCCGGCATCCTCGCTCCCGTCCCGCCGCTCGCGCGATGCCTCAGCTTCCAGCTGTTGCCGGACGCAGACCCGCTGGCCGCTCTCGGGGCCCTGGCCGAACGAAGCTTCGGAGACGATCTCGTGGTCGGGATCGGCCAACCACTCGCTCTCGCGCTGCAGTCCGATATCCCCGGCCTGCGCGGCTTCACGGCGCTTTGCGGGCCCGGCCTCTCGATCCCTTCGACCCAGACCGCTCTCTGGTGCTGGCTGCGGGGAACCGACCGAGGCGAGTTGCTGCACGCCGGCCGCGCGCTCGAAGCAGGGCTCGGATCCGACTTCGAGGTCGAGCAGGTGATCGACACTTTTGTGTACGCGGGGGGCCGCGACCTGACCGGCTATGAGGATGGCACCGAAAACCCGACGGGCGATGACGCAATTGCCGCCGGGATCCTCACAGAAGCGTGCCCGGGACTCGCCGGTTCGAGTTTCGTCGCCGTCCAGCAGTGGGTGCACGACTTCGAGGCCTTCGAAGACATCCCGCTCGCAGAACGGGACGACCTCATCGGGCGCCGGCAAAGTGACAATGAGGAGCTCGGGGATGCGCCGCCCTCTGCGCACGTGAAGCGAACCGCCCAGGAAGACTTCGCACCGCCCGCGTTTCTGGTGCGCCGATCGATGCCGTGGGCCGACGATGACGGCGAAGGCCTGCTGTTCATCGCATTCGGTCGATCTCTCGACGCGTACGACGCCCAACTGCTGCGCATGACGGGCGCGGAAGACGGCATCGTCGATGGACTCTTCCAATTTACCCGGCCGATTACGGGTGGCTTCTATTGGTGCCCGCCGGTGATCGATGGAAGGCTCGACCTGCGGGCCATCGACGCCTGACCGCCCGACCCACGAGAAACCCGACGCCCCCAGTCGCCTATTCCGACGCGTCGCCCCCCGACGGGCTGCGGTCTCGCGTTCGCGCCGCTCGCTCGCTGTGCTCGAGTGCGCTCTTCTTGCGATGACACGGAACGCAGAGCGTTTGCAGATTCGAAAGATCGTGCGTGCCGCCGTCGATCAGCGGAAGCTTGTGGTCGAGTTCCCAGAGCGAGCGCCGCGGCACGAACCCCTTCTTCCGCATCCGAGCCCACATCCCACGCCCCTTGAATCCGCGGCGCAGCTGGTAGGTGTCCACGCGACACAGCGCGCAGACACCGCGGTCGCGCCTGCGAACCCGCTGCCGCAGCATGCGAGGATCCGTCGCGTTGTAAGTGGCCACACAGACGGGGTGCCAACGGCGGCGGCGGTTGATCAAGCCGCGTTTCTCGCCGGATTCGTGCCGGATCGACTCGCCGCACCAGCGGCAGGTCCCGCGCGGGGCATCCGTAAAAGGGATCTCGGGGCGTCGGTGATTCAATTTCGTTTCGCACCATCCATGCGCGTTCGCAGCATGCGGCTGCGGTGAGTGCTTCAGCCTTCGGGTTCAGTGCCGACTCTCGTATCTTCGCCAGGCTTCGCGATGGGCGTTGATCGGAAGATCGACCCGCGCGGTTTCTGGAAGCTTCACGATCGCCGCCTTCCAATGGCTGACTTCGAGTTTGAAACTCGTGTCCCAGAGTTCTTTGGTGCGCCTGCGCGGTTTGTAGCTGGGGCCTTTACCGGGCGCGACCGCCGCTTTGCCAATCGCGGCCGCGAGTACATACAGTGCTCCGGGTTTCGCACTCCATTGCGTCGTACTGTCGGTCGTCGACTCGGCGGTCGTCGTCGTCGCAGACAGACCCCGATCAACGGTCTTGCGCGAGTAGTAGCTGACCTTGATCTCGTACTCACCGGGCGGTGCCTCGATGCAGGCCGGGTAGTGCCACGCTTCGTAACGAGCCTCCACGGCAACCGGATCTTCGATCCGACGGATCGAGGCAACGTGGGTCGTGCGATCGAGGTGGCAGAGAATCGCGACCTCTTCCTGCGGCCGCATGGGTCCGTCGTAGAAGCGAAACCACTTGACGTCGGGCTCCGCGGAAGAAGATTGTCCGGGGCGAATCGAGTAGAAGGCCAGACCGCCCGCGGCCATCACGGTCGAGCCCGGCCCCGTGTACAAGATCCGCAGACCATTGGCGTCGACATCCCAACCCTTTTTCAGGGTCTCGGAGGATCGCTTCGCGGCCTCGGGCAGTGCACAGGCCGTCAGGCCGGCCACGAGCACCACCGCGAGCACAGATGCGAACGATCGTTGACACCTCATGGGGGGCAGAGTGTCGCAACCTGGGCCGCAGTTCCACGGGGCCGAAGAATCGGTACCCTCGCGCCTCGAATCCAAGGGCTGGCTTGAGGGCCAAAAAGGTGCACTTCTGTTGAGTCGTCCGTCCACCACGATCTTCGCGCTACTGGGCTTCCTGATTGCCCCGTGGGGATGTTCGACACCTCCACCGCCCAGTTCAAGCCTGCCCGGCAAGCTCGCCGTCGAATCCACCGGATCGGTCGATCTCGTCACCGCGAAAGCCGACGACGTCGCGGTCCCCTCGGCCGCGCAGCCCCAGGAGGGGCAGACCCGGCTCCCCAAGCCGGATCCGGATGACGGCGCGGGCACCCTGCTCGTCTATACGGCGATTACCGGCCAGCAGGAGCCCTTCAGCTCCGGATTCTCGCGATCGGTGCCCTCCGAACCGGGGCGCTGGACGGCGGAGGGTGAGGAGAGCCGCGGGCGTTCGCTCGAGGCCCAGATCGAAGAAGAACTGCGACGTCAACAACTGGCGATCGAAAGCCTCGACTCGGATCTGTCCGAGCAACCGACCGTCGAGTCGCTGATCACCGGGCAATCCACCGCAGAGCGCGCCAACCCGCGGGTGGCACCGGACGCTCCGCAAGATCGCGAACTCCCGCTGTCGGTCTTCGATATGGAGCCGGTGACGATCGTGGCGGGCAGCTGGGACAACGAGGAGACCATCCGGGTGACCCGCGGCGTGCTCGACGCCGACCGCGACGGCGTTGCCGAGCAGGTCCGCTTCTTCGAGCCGGGACTCGATGCTTCTGCTTCGCCTGGAGCAGGATTCGAACTTCGATGGAAGCCTCGACATCTGGAACACCTACACGGACGGCAAACTCACCGCGCGGGTACGGGACACCGATGGCGATGGAAACGCCGACGTCTGGGAACAATACGAAGACGAGCGCATGACCCACCGCACGATCGATCGCGATCAGGACGGCGTCGCCGACGCCTTCTACATCTATGGGGGTGGCATCCTCGTAGAGGAGCGCCACGACGCCAACAACGACGGCACCGTGGATCGATTGATCAGCTACCAGAACCTCTTCCGCGTTCGCGCCGAAGAAGACCGGGACCGGGACGGAAACATGGACGTGTGGACGATCTACGGCGTATCCCACGGCAAGGAGGTCATCGAGCGCGTCGAGCAGGCCACCAAGGGAAGCGGACCACCCGACCGAATCGAGACCTACGAAACCAGCACAGGCAAGTCACAGCTCTCCAAACTCGAAGAAGACCGCAACGGCGATGGAGAGGTGGACGTCACTTCGCGTTACGAGAATGGAAAACTCGTTCAGCGCGAGATCTCCGATCCCGACCTCGCACCGCTTTGAGCCACCGGGCCATTCGAGGCGTGCGTAACGTGCGCCTACCGGTACCGAGGAGAAGGCCGACTTGAGCCATCAGCCGAACAGCGCGCGCATTCCCGTGATCGTCACCCTGTCGCTGCTGTGGCTGCTGTCGCTCGTCGCAGGCTGCACGTTCGTGAGAACCGATACCGGGCGGCAGCTCGTGAGCGACGACGATCCGATATTCGACACGCGCTTTCGCGAACTCGATCCTGCCGACCTCGACCTCTCGGATTTCTGGGTCGACGGAACGCCACCTTCCGACGATGCGATCCCGATCAACCACCGCACCTACGCAAAGATCCTCGCTGCGGTGAGTGACGGCATCGTCAATATCTACACCACGGTGCTCGAAGAGCGGGAGGCGCGCATCGGAATCAATCCGGGTGACCTTCTGCCATTCCGGATCCCGATCGTGTCACCGGTGCTCGACTTCATTCCGTTCAAGGTGCCGATCCCGTACGAGGAAGAGGGCTTTGCGCTGGGCTCGGGATTCCTGATCAACGATGGTGGATTCATCCTCACCAACGCCCACGTGATTCGCAATGCGACCGACATCCGGGTGGTGCGCGCGAAGAGCAAAGAGGAATTCCCGGCGCGGATCATCGGCGTCGATCCCGCGACGGACTCCGCGCTGATCCGCATCGAACCCCAGCCCGACATGCAGGTGCTGCCGCTCGGAAATTCAGGGGCGCTCGAAGTCGGCGAACTCGTGATGGCCGTGGGCAATCCGCTGGGCCTGAATCACACGGTCTCGTCTGGCCTGATCAGCGCCAAGGAGCGGCTCGTCTCCGAAGACACTGCCTCGCTACTCGATTACCTGCAGACCGACACGGCGATCAATCCGGGCAGCAGCGGGGGCCCGCTCCTCAACCTGCACGGTCAGGTTGTCGGCATCAATACCGCGATCGCCTCCGATGCCCAGAACATCGGTTTCGCGATTCCGATCGACACCATCAAGACCGTGATCCCGATTCTCGTTTCTGGAAACCCCGAGCGCGGCTGGTTCGGAGCCGCCGCGCGCCCCGCTTCACCCGGAGAGGCCGCTGAACTCGGACATTCGAATCCAAGTGCGGTGATCATCGACGAAGTCCTCGACGCCAGTCCGGCGTCGAACGCCGGTGTTCGCGTCGACGACCTGATCCTCCGCGTAGGCGACCAGGAGATCCCAGATTTCGTCGCGTTCCGACGTCAGCTCATCCGCTTGCGCCCAGGCAGCCACCTGGAACTGACGGTCCTGCGGGACGGCGAGCAGATCGAGATCGACAGCACGTTGGTGGCTCCACCGAAGCACTAGGCGCGAAATCAGAACCCGGTCTCATCCGCACGCCGTAGATACTCGGCGGCCTCCTCGCTCCGCCCCGCGGCGCTCAACATCTCGCTGTAGGCGCGGTAGGTCTTGCTCAATTGGTGGCTCGCTTCACCCAGGCCCTCGCGCAGAATCGAAATCGATTCGCGATAGAGATTCTCGGCTTCGCCGAACCGACCTTGATGGGTGTAGAGCGTCGCAAGATCGCGGGTGAATACGCCGATATCGGTATTCCGCTCGCCGACCACCTTGATCGACAGCCGGATCGCGTAGAGATGGTTCCTCTCCGCGTCCTGCATCCGTCCGGTCGCAGCCTGCAGCAGAGCCAGGTTGTTCTGGGCGATGGATGCATTGCGCCAGTAATCGCGCCCCGCACTCGAGTAGATCGTGAGCGACCGAATCAACAGATCCTCTGCGACGGGATAATTCCCTGCGCGTCGCTCCGCGTCTCCGAGGTTCTGCAACAAAGCGGCCACGTAGGGATGATCGCCACCGTAGATCGCCACCCGAATATCGACCGCCTCGGCGAGTAGTGCCTCGGCTTCCGGGATGCGGTCGAGGTCGAGATAGAAGACCGCAAGGTTGTTGAGTGCGTTCGCGAGTCGGTCACCGTCCCTCGGGGAATTCGAGCGCTCCGCGGCGATGACCTCCTGATAATCCTGCTCGGCGGCTTCGTAAAGCCCCTGGCTGAGGCGAAGCTCGGCGCGCTGGCTGAGGGTCTGCAGCGTCCGGGGATCTCCCGGCGGAAAAGCCTGACTCGTCGCCAGCGCTTTTTCGTACAACTCGCTTGCCGATTCGATTCGCCCCTGCCTGTGAGATCGCGTGGCCTGGGCCATCTGCTCTTCCCAGAGCTCAGCGGAGTCACGCGCTTGCGCGGAGGGATCGACGACGGTTGCCGTACAACCGAGCACTCCCGCGAACAGCGCGAAAGCCGCAATCGTTCGCTTCGCCGCCGGGCTCAATGGAGACGATCCGAAGACGTCGCCTCGGAGACCCGCCGGATCGCGAGCGCCGCGTCGAGCGCTTCTCGACTGTGCGCGAGCAGAAGCCCCGGCTCGACGCGCGCAGCTGCACCCGGATTCTCGGCGCTCAACGGAAACATCAGAGCATCCTGCGCATCGGCAGGCTTGGGCCAGCCACCGGGAGGCGCATCGAGACGAAACAGAAACGGCCGCAAGCCTCCCGGATCGAGCGAGAGTTCCCGCCGAATCTCCGCGAGCGCGCGCCGCAACAAACCGATCGCGATGATACCGAGCGTGAAGCGTGCGTTGAATTCGACGATTGGGCGCAACTCGACCCGACCGGGCTCCAGCTCAAACGCGAAGGCGTCGACTCCACAGGGTCCATGGTAGCCGGCGGCTGCCGCGGCCTGGGCGATTGCGACCGCCGCCTCGCGCAGGGCCTCGTCGTAGCGGTTGCCCGAAGTCACGCGGCCCTTGCTATCGACGAAGCCGCGATGTCCGCGATAGAGCCCCGAGCCTTCGACGAGCAGTTCAGTGGTTCCCAGCAATACGATTTGCCGATCGGAGCCAATCCAGAGCTGCGCACTCAAGTCGCAAGTTCGTTTGAGCCAGGGTTCCAACATCGCACCGCCCGATTCGGCCAGGCGCGCAAAACCGCCACTCGCCTCGGCAACACGGCCCGCGTTGCCCGCGACGCGCCCTCGACCGCTGGTACCAAACCGCGGTTTGAGGGTGAAGCGACCCGCAGTCCAATCGGGCCATTGCGCGAGTTTCGCTTCGATCTCTCGAATCGCGGCGTCGGGATCTCGCAGAGCGTCGGATTCGAGCACCGCAATGCAGGGCGCGAGACACGCGGGCAACAGCTGTTCCTCAACGGCAATCCGGTGAGCAAACGCCTTGTCGTGTACCGTTCGAACGACTTCGGGATCCGCACCGAACAGGCGGCACTCCGACTCTCTCGCAAATTGTCGTGCGGCGGGCGTATTGAGCCAGGCGACTGCGCAATCGTGCACATCCAGCTGGGAAAAGGCCGCGTGCGGGTTTCGAACACCGAGGCCCTTCGGCCAGAACGCGTCGCCCGCATGCTCCGATTCGCCGAGGCAGCGCGAGCCACTCGCAAATAGACTCTGCCAAAGCCAGGTTGCGACGCGCTGCACGATCTCGTGCGAAGGCCGCGAACCCGTCTCAGCCTCGCCGACCGGTCGATAGGCGGGTTCTCCCCAGCCCGCACCTTCTTCGGCGCCGAAGTTGGGAATCAGCAGCACAGCACCCGCCATCGCGATTTCGATCCGCGTTCGGGGGTTTCTCCTGCGAAGAGCGAGCGCTGTGCACGAACGCGATGAATTCCTCGCTGAGGCCTGCGCGGCGTCAGTTTCACTTCCAGATTTCCGGATTCGACGATCTTCCGGCAAAATTCGCGCAGCGTCACCGGCCTTCCTCCTCGGTTTCCGGAGATCCATCCGCGTAACCCAGTGCGCGCAGGGCCTCCCGATCCGCATCGGTGATCTCCTGGCGGATTTCGGGCACATCTGGACCCAGGCTGCGCATCAGCAGATCGAGTCGCTCGTTCATCGCCCGCCTAATTTCCCTATTTTCGGATTTGACCGCGGAGCCGCGCTGCCCGACCCGAAATAGCGTTCCGTTCGAAACATCGCCTCGCTCGGAAACGATCCACTTGTATTTCCCATCGACGATTCCGTATCGCCGCTCCTTCGGCGCGCCGCGCGTATCCAGATACGGAACACTCGCGCGCTCCGCCGCGCCCTCAGCCAACAGATCGCGCCCCCGATGGGTGGGCGCGTCCGATTCACCGGTGAGTTGCCGGAGGATGGTCCCGTAGAGATCGACCAGCGAAACAACATCGCTGCGGCGCGCGGGAGCGCGTCCGGGAATGCGCAAGAAGAACGGAACCCGCACGAGTACCTCGCTCAAATAGTCGCCGTGTGCAAACCAGTAATTTCCTTCGCCCAGGGATTCTCCGTGGTCCGCTGCAAAGACGATCAACGCAGCTTCCATCAAACCGCGTTCCTCGAGGCCATCGAGCAGGCGTCCGACCTCTTCGTCCAAATAGCTGATCTCCGCATCGTAGCCAGCGCGGTAGAACGCGACCTCTTGCTGCTCGTCGATGTACTGGTATTTCGGGATGCCACCGATACCGTTCGTTCCCGGATTGACGGGCAGGATGCGCCGCCCGTCGACGAGTTCGCGCTCGATCGGCAGAAAGCGCGCACGACGCTCATCGGAAGCCGTGTAGGGGCCGTGCGGATCTTGATAGTGGATCCACACCAGGCAGCGACTGTCGTCGCCCTCCCTACACAGGTCGATCATCGCGAGTCCAGCGTCCGTGGTGTCAGTGGCCGTCCGCTCCGGCAAACCGCGCACGGCTTCGCGATCTCGGAACGAATCGTCGTAATGATCGAATCCCGCGTCCAACCCCGATCCCCGGCGCAGCACGAAATTGCTGACCACCGCATAGGTGTGCCAACCGCGACGCTTCAATTCGCGCGCCAGAGTCGGCGTCGCGTCGGGCAGACCGGATTCGTTGAGCCAGATTCCGAGTTCCGAAGGATAACGGCCCGTCATCATCGCACTCACCGATGGCAGGGTAAAAGAGGTGGGCGCGTAGGTGGACGTGAAGACGGTGCTCTCGTCCGCGAGTGCGTCGAGATTGGGAGTGAGTCCGAGATCCCCCCCGAAGGCGCCGAGCCGATCGGACCTCAGCGTGTCGACGGTCAAGAAGATCAACAGCGAAGGCCGATCGACTTCGGGCCGGCAACTGATCAGGCCAGCCAGAAAGGCCGCCAACAGCAGCCCGATTGGCAATCGCCTGCGCGCGTTTCCGGCGCCCGCTGTCGATTGATCTTCGCGTTTCATTTCGACCCCGGCCGCTGACTCATCCACCCATGCCCTGTTCACCGGATTCGACTTCGGCGGCGAGTCTTTCCCACTCCCGGTAGAGCTCATCGACGCGGCTGCGAATCTCGTCGCGTTCGGCCTCGACTTCGCGAATCGCGTCGGGATTTCGATGAACCTCGGGGTCCCCGAGTCGCCACGCGATTTGTTCGAGACGCCCTTCGCTCTCGCGGATCTCTTCCTCGACAGCCGCCAATCGCTTCGTCGCTCGTTTGTGTCGTCGCGTGAGCTCTCGTTCTCGCTCCCGCGCGGCGATTCGATCCTGCTTGCTGAGCGGCGCGGCCGACTGCGGGGCCGCTTGCTGGGTGGGAGTTTGCGGCGGCTCGAGCTTCACCGCTGCGGGCTCAGTCTGCGCGGAGCTCGTCTTCTTGCGGAGGTAGTCGTCGTAGTTCCCGGGATATTCCCGCAACTGGCCGTGATCGACTTCGACGACGCGATCCACCAGAGCGTTCAAGAAGGCGCGATCGTGGGAAATCAGCAGAAGCGTGCCGCCGTAACCGACGAGGGCGTCTTCCAGGACTTCGCGGGATGTCAGGTCGAGGTGATTCGTCGGCTCGTCGAGCACCAGAAAGTTCGCAGGGGCGAAGCAGCAGCTTCGCCAGGGCGAGGCGCGATTTTTCGCCACCCGACAAAACGCTGACCTTCTTCTTGACGTCGTCTCCGGAGAAGAGAAACGCTCCCAGATGCCCCCGCAGTCGGGGAATGTCATCGATCATGGCCGAAGCCTCGAGCTCTTCGAGGGCGCTGCGTTTCGGATCGAGCACCTCCAGCTGATGTTGCGCAAAGAAGGCGACCGTGACGTTGTGGCCCAGCGTCCGCTCACCCGCGTCGAAAGGCAGCACACCGGCGGCGATTCGAAGCAGTGTCGACTTCCCCGCGCCGTTGGGCCCCACCAGGGCGATGCGGTTTCCGCGCTCGATCGACAGGTCGACGCCCTCGTACACGACGGTGTCGTCATAGGATTTCTGGATCCCCTCCAGGCTCAGCACGCTGCGCCCGGCGCGCGTCACCGACGGAATCTTGAGCCGCATCTTCGAAGTGCGCTCGTCGGCCAGTTCTACGCGTTCGAGCTTGTTCAACGCCTTGACGCGACTCTGAACCTGCTTGGCCTTGGTGTTCTTGGCGCGAAACCGCTCGATGAAGCGCTCGGTCTGGGCAATCTTGCGATCCTGGGTGCGCTTGTTGGCGATGAGTTCTTCGCGCCGCAATGCCTTCTGCTCGACGTAGCGATCGAAACCCCCATCGAAGACCGTCAGCCCGGTCCCCTCGAGTTCCGCGACCCGGTTCACGTGGCGGCGCAAAAAAGTCCGGTCGTGCGAGATGATCACGACGGCGCCGGGGTAGTCGGCCACGGTCTCCTCGAACCACTGGATGGACGGGAGATCGAGGTGGTTGGTGGGCTCGTCGAGCAGCAGGACATCGGGGCTCGACAACAGGAGCTTGGCGAGCTCCACCCGCATCAGCCAACCGCCGCTGAAGGTATTGAGCGGCCGCTCGATCCGCTCGGCGTCGAAACCCAGCCCCTCGAGGATGCGCTCGACGCGCGACTCACGCTCGAAACCTCCCCCAAGTTCGAAATGGGTCCGACAGTCGCCGTAGCGATCCGTCAAGTCCGAGGGGATATCGCGGCCCGCGTGCGCGAGTTCTTCCATCTGGTGCTCGATCTCGTGCAGTTTCCGCTCGAGTGCCGCGAGTTCGGTAAACGCTGAAGTCACCTCTGCTCGCACCGAGCAGCTGCGATCGGGATCGATCTCCTGGCGCAACATCGCAACCCGCGTACCGCGGGGCATGGTCACGCCCCCCGAGTCCGCGGATTCGAGACCGGCCGCGATCTTCATCAACGTGGTCTTGCCGGCGCCGTTGGGGCCCACCAATCCGATTCGGTCCGTGCGGTGGATGGTGAGCGCAACGTCGCGAAACAGCGTCCTTCCGCCGAAGCTACGCGCCACACCTTCTACTCGAAGCAGCATTCCGGGACGGTAGCGTGTGCGGACAGCCCCGCTGCGTCGATGCCATGCGATCGCACCGAGTTCCGATCTTGATTGCAGCGATCGAATCAACCGCGCACTCGGCGGCCGAGGCGGTCCACACCGAGAATTTCCCCAAATACTCGCGGGCCGAGAAGTGGGGCCAGAAACCAAAGCGCCCGAAGCCAACTTGCGGCTTCGGGCGTCCCTGGGAAGGGAATCTTTCAACGATACACAGGAGATGTGGCCACCCGATCGCACAGGTGGCACATCCACTCGAATTTTCTTGAGATTTTTGCCGCGCCCCAGCAAAGCTGCAGCCCGACCGGAGCTAATCGCTCTTGTATTGGGGCTCGATGCTCACCACGAGCTGACCGTCACCGTGGGAGGGCCCGCCGATCACCAGCAGGTGGTTGCTCGGCGCGCGCATATCCATCATCACCTCGCCCTCCCAGCCGACCGCCATCAACAGGCCTCGCTCGCCGACGTTGAGCGGCTGCACCCGGAACATCCGACCACCCGGGAGCTCCACACTGCCGACCTCGTCGAGTGCGAGCTTCAAGCGCCGCTCCTTGATCACCTTGAGACTGTTGTATTTGAACTTCTTGCGGAGATTGCGGTCGAGGCGTTCGGCGCGCGCGTCGATCTTGCCCTCGGCGTCGGAGATTTCGGCGACCGTCACCTTCACGCTGAAGCTGCGCTCCCCCTCACTCCACGCGGGGCTCCCGATGAGCAGCACCCCAAAAACGATCCCGACCCATAGACCGAAGTTAAACCGCTTCACGCAACCCCCCTTCTGAAGCCCCAGCTTCGGGCGCTTCGAGCAACCAGACAATCGTGGCGTCACCCTGATCCTCCAGCACTATCACGCTGCGCCCCCCGGTATCCAACCAGCGAATCATGCCCGGCATCGGGGGCGCAGTGTCCTCCATGATGCCGAGGAACAGCGCCAGCGCCAGTGCGGCGGCGACGGCGACCGCCGCGATGGGCCGGGAGTAGGCGGCCAGCCAGTCCATCCCGAGCCACGCCCGCGGCTCCTGCCACTCGTCGCGCCCCTCCCGTTGATCCTCACGCGTGGCGTCGATCGCGGGCAGTCGCAGCGCGACATCATCCCATACATTGACGCGCGGCGACTGCGGATCCAACTCCTGGACCCACTGGGACACCCGCTTCAGCTCTTCGAGTTCGGCGCGCAACCGGGGCGAGCGCGCCAGCCGGCGCTCGAAAATCCAGCATCGCAGACCGCTCAGCTCGCCATCGTGATAGGCGTTGAGACCGCGCTGCTCCCTTCCGACTCCTTCCGCACGCGTTGAATTCACAGAACCTCCTCGCCGAACTCGTCAGCGTCCTGCTCGGAGAGCAGAGCGCGAAGCCGACGCCGCGCATGGTGCAGGCGGCTCATGACGGTGCCCTTCGGGATCCCCAGCAACTTCGCGATCTCCGAATACGTCAATCCCTCGACCTCGCGAAGCACCAATGTCTGCCGCGCGTCGTCGGGCAGCTTTTCGATCGCGCGCTGGAGGGTCTCGCGAAGCTCCGCGCGCTCCAGATCGCCGGCGGGCCCCTCCGCCTGTTGGCGGGCGGGATCGACCGCATCGAGTCCGGTCCCAACGGGCGTCTCGAGCGCGTGTGTCTCGTCCCATTCCACCGTCCGGCCCGCTGGCTGGCGGCGCTTGGCGTCGATGCAGAGATTCATCACCACCCGGTAGAACCACGTGTAAAAGCTCGAGCGGCCTTCAAACCGGTCGAGCGAGCGATATGCCTTGAGAAACGCGTCTTGCAGGACATCTTTTGCCTGCTCCTCGTCGCGCATTACCCGAAGTGCCAGCCCATAGGCGCGATCCTGATATCGCTCCACGAGCACCCGAAAGGCCTCGTGATCCCCTTTTGCGGCTCGGGTCACGGCTTCGAGGTCGGTCGGGTCCGCTTCGGAACGCTCACCCTGTTTCGACGCAGGAGCGGTCCCAACTATTCGCCCGGTCGGCGCCCTCGAGTCGCTCAATGGGCCTCCCGCCAATTCGCGCCGACGCCCACCTCCACCCGAAGCCGCACGCGCAGGGGCCACACCCCCTCCATCCGTTCGACCACGAGCGCGGTCAGCGCATCCACTTCTGCGGGTGGGGTCTCGAAGACGAGCTCATCGTGAACCTGCAAGATCATCTCGGCGCGCAGGCCCGCCTCGTCGATCGCCGGGGCGAGTTCCACCATCGCCTTCTTGATCAAGTCCGCGGAGGTCCCCTGGAGCACGCTGTTGACGGCCATTCGCTCGGCGGCCTGGCGCAGGGTTCGGTTGCGCGAGGCGAGATCGGGCAGGTAGCGGCGCCGCCCCATCAGCGTCTGCACGAACCCGCGCTCTCGCGCGCGCTCGATCGTCTCGTCGATGAAGGTGCGCACGCCTTGATAGCGCGCGAAATAGGCGTCGATCGTCTCCTGGGCTTCCGCGCTCGCGATGCCCAGTTGATTGGCGAGCCCAAATGCGGAAAGTCCGTAGATGATGCCGAAATTCACCGCCTTGGCGTGCGCGCGCTGGTCGTCGCTGACGTCCTCTAGATCGATGCCCGCGACTTCGGCCGCGGTCCTGCGGTGGATGTCGTCCCCACACGCGAACGCGTCGACGAGGCTCCGGTCCTCCGAGAAGTGGGCGAGCAGGCGCAACTCGACCTGCGAGTAGTCGGCCGAGAGCAGCACCCTGCCCTCCGCGGGAACGAACGCCTCGCGGATCCGGATGCCCTCGTCGCTGCGGATCGGAATGTTCTGGACGTTCGGATCTGCGGCAGAAAAGCGCCCCGTCGCGGCGCCGAGTTGATGGAAGGTCGGGTGGATGCGACCCGTCGCGGGATTCACGAGCGGAGGCAGCGCATCCACGTAGGTGCTCCTGAGTTTCGCGAGGCGCCGGTAGGCGAGAATTTCTGCGGGCAGATCGTGTTTGGAGGCGAGCTGCACGAGCACGCTCTCATCGGTCGAATAGCCGGTCTTGGTCTTCTTGATCGGCTCCAACTTCAGCTTCTCGAACAAGATCTTCTGGAGCTGCTTGGGCGAAGAAATCAGAAACGACTCGCCGGCGAGTTCGTAGATCTTAGTTTCGATTCCCTCGAGCTGCTGACCCCACTCTTCTGAAAGCTTCGCGAGCATCGGTTCGTCGATGCGCACCCCGATGCGATGCATGCGCGCGAGCACGCCAGTCAGTGGCAACTCGACCGTGTCGCAGAGGGTCGCGAGGCCGTCGTTTTCGAGGCGATCTGCGAGCACGCCCTGGAGAGAGCGGAGCGCGCAGACCTGTTGGGCCGCCCAGTTTGCGATGTCTTCGACAGCGAGTTCGCGGATCGGCTGGGCCTTGGCACCGCGACCCGCGAGATCCTCCCAGCTCGCCACCTTGCGGCCGAGTTCGCGCTGCGCGAGCGCGCTGACCGAATTGGCACCGGCGGGGTCGAGCAACTGGCCCGCGATGCCCAGATCGAATGCGGGCGTAGGAAGCGCGAGCCCCGATTCGCCGAATACGATCTGGCTCTGCTTGGTGTCGATGGCGCTCCAGCTACGAGCGTCCACTCCCTCGAGCAGGGTGCGCAGCCCGCCGACGACGTCTTCCATCGAAAGCCCGCCCGCGTCTGCGCCGATCGGAAGATAAGCCGCGCGATCATCGGCGAGACCGAACGCGAGCCCGGCGAATTCGCCTGAGAGCGGCGCATTTTCGCCGAGGACACAGATCAGCGAAATCATCGGACCTGCGCGCAATTCGGCCGCGAGCGCGTCGAGCGCCGCGGCGTCCTTCACCCACTCGACGCTCACGGCCGTCTCGGAACGTGGCTCCGCCGCAGGGCCGCCGTCGGCATCGATCGCGTCGACGAGGCGCACAAAACCCAGCTTTTCGAAGAGCGCGCGGAGAACGTCGCGGTCGGGGGTCTCGCGCACGACCTCGTCGAGTTCGGCCGGGACGGGCGCATCCGTGCGAAGTGTCGCGAGGCGCTTCGAGAGCCGCGCTTCATCGAGCTGAGACTCGAGTGCGTTTCTCGCCCGAGTCGCCGAAATCTCCGATCGGTGTTCGATCAGGTTTTCGAGTGAGCCCCATTCGTCGATCAACTTCGCCGCGCCCTTCTCTCCGATCCCCTTCACCCCGGGGATATTGTCGCTGGGGTCTCCGACGAGCGAACGCAAATCGAGAATGCGGTCGGGCCCCACACCGAATCGGTCCTCGACTTCCGACGGTCCGTAGCGGCGATCTTTCACACCGTCGAGCAGCGTGACGCGATCGCTGACGAGCTGCATCAGGTCTTTGTCCGTGGATACGATCGAAATTTGCGCGTCTTTCGGAGCGCGCTCGACGAGCGTGGCAATCACGTCATCGGCCTCGAAGTCCGGCACCGAAACGACGGGGATCCGGTAGGCGTCGACGAGCTCGCGAACGATCGGAAACTGGACCGCGAGGTCCTCGGGTTGGGCTTCTCGATTGGCCTTGTAGGCGTCGTAGAGTTTGTGGCGGAAGGTCGGACCGCGCGCGTCGAACACGACGATCACGCGATCGGGCGCCTCTTCGCGAATCACCTTCATCAGCATGTTGACGAAGCCGTAGGCGGCGTTGGTCGGAGTGCCGTCGGGTGCGCGAAGCGGGGGAATCGCGAAGAACGCGCGGTAGAGGGAGTTGGTGCCATCAACCAGAAGAATCCTGGAAGGCGCGGCCGCGGACCCGGCTGACATCCCTACTCCCTTCCGCCAATTCGCCGAATCGGGAAAATGGGGGTACGCGAATCCGCCGCAGCTGCGCCGGGCCCCTGCCCTCGCGGCATTCAGCCGACGTGTGACTCCACGAAGCGCTGAATGTCGCCGATCGTGCGCATTTCCTCGACGGCATCGTCGGGGAACTTCGATATCGAAGGCTTCCTCGAGGGTCATCACCAGTTCGACCACGTCGAGCGAATCTGCTCCAAGATCATCGAGGATGCTCGCGTCTTTCGTCACTTCGACGCGTTCGACTCCGAGCTGGTCAGCGACGATCGATTGAATCCGATCGGACAGATCGTTTGCCATGGATTCAGCTCCCTCCAGAAAACTGCGATCAAACAACCCAAACCGGGAAAACCAAAGTGGATCCGTTCAGACGCCGATGTCGTCACTGCCCTCGTAACGATAGGGCTCGAACAGCTTCGTCTGGATATAACGCTCGCCGAAACTCGGAATGATCACCACGATCAGCTCACTGCCGCTGCCCGCGCCCGACGCGTATTTGATGGCCGCAACCACGGCGGCACCCGATGAGATCCCGCAGAGCAAGCCTTCCTCCGTGGCGAGTCGACGCGCCATCTCGAGCGACTCGTCATTGCCCACCTGGACGATACCGTCGAGAAGATCCTTCTCGAGCACATCCGGCACGAATCCGGCGCCGATGCCCTGAATCACGTGCTTGCCGGGTGAGCCACCCGAAAGCACGGGACTATCCTCGGGCTCGACTGCGATCGCCTTGAACCCGGGCTTTCGCTTCTTGATGGCCCGCGCGATTCCCGTAATCGTCCCGCCGGTTCCAACGCCTGAGATCACCGCATCGACCTTGCCGTCAGTGTCCTCCCAGATCTCTTCTGCCGTGGTCCTGACGTGCACCTCGGGGTTGGCGGGATTCTGGAATTGCTGCGGCATGAACGAATTCGGTATTTCGGTGAGCAACGCCTTGGCGCGATCGATCGCACCGGGCATGCCCTTGGCGGGGTCGGTCAATACGAGTTTGGCCCCGAAGGCGCGCAGGACTGCGCGACGCTCGGGACTCATCGACTCGGGCATGGTCAAGATGCACTGGTAGCCCTTCACCGCGGCCACCATCGCAAGCGCGATGCCGGTGTTTCCGCTGGTGGGTTCGACGATCACGGTTTCGCCGGGAGTCAGCGCGCCCGCCTTTTCGGCGGCCTCGATCATCGCGAATCCAATCCGATCCTTGACGCTATTTGCGGGGTTCTGACTCTCGAGCTTCGCGACGATCATCGGCGAGACCGAAGAGGCCACACGGTTGAGCCGGACGAGCGGGGTGTGGCCGATCAGATCCGTGACGCAATTGGCAATTTTCATCGGTGGATCCTCCTCTGCGGGCCTCAGAATAACCCGGCTCGCGGCTGAATGTCACCCGCAATGGCTTCGGGGCCCACCTCCGGCTCTTCGCCCAGGACGGCTCGGATCAACACGGTTGCATAGCTTCCCGGCGGGAGCTCGAAATCCAACCAGAACCCGCCCGAAAAGTCTCGTATTCGCGCGTTGTTCGGTCGCACCCGCAACGCGCGCCGAGCACCTCGCAGGCGGATGCCGCTGGGCGGGCGGAGTTCCGCGAGGCAGATCCCACGCGACTCGAGTGCGGCCTTTTCGCGGATTGCGACTTCACCCGCGGGCTCGATGACACGGTTTCCGAAGATGGGGCCGGTTGGGCTGATCTCGAAGGCCACCGCCCGCGGTTGCTCTCGCTCGACGTCTTCGACCAGGAACTGCCCACCTGAACCGTGAAGCATCGCGACGTCGCCGAGCTCGAGTTCGCCGATGCCCGCCGGCCTGGTGTCGAGTACGTCGTTGAAAACCGCCGACTGCAATGCAGAGATCGCGAAGCGCGCTTTGCGCCGATCCTTCAAGCGGACCTCTCCGCGCAGCAGGCGAGCGCCCATCTCGACATTCCGACCCGCGCGTCCGAAGCGCTGAGGCCCGAACGAGTTGGCCATCCCGGCCCGGCCGATCTCGTCGAACCTCGCGCGCGCCGCTTCGCGAGCCTCGTCGTCAAAACCGCGTACGGCAATTTCGAAGCGATTTCCGAGCAACTGCCCGGTGCGCAATTTATGCCCGTGCGGGATCGCCTCGAGCACGCGAACGCCCTCGAGCTCGAAATCCAGTGCCCGCTGCGGATCGAGGCCCGGCACGGAAAGCCACTGGGTCGCGACGGCAATGCGGTCTTTGCGCCCCGCGTAGCCGACGTCGCGCGCGCGCACACCCGCGAAGCGCGCGAGCGCGCTGGCGACTTCTTCGGTGGTGACGAGTCGCTTCTCGACGCGCACGAAGGTGTGCTCACCCTCTCCGCTCGGCGGATACAGCGGCAACTCTTCAACGCGAAAGTCTTCGGGTTCTGTGCGAATACGCGTCATCGGCGGTCAGCGAACGAGTGCTCGCGACACCGGGGCGAAGGAATGGCGATGCGCCGGGCACGGACCGAGGCGATCGAGCGCGGCGAGGTGCTCGCGCGTTCCGTAACCCATGTGGCGACTGAATCCGTAGCCGGGGTAGCGCTCGTCGAGCTCACACATCCACGCGTCGCGGTGCACCTTCGCGACGATCGATGCGGCTGCGATCGACGCGTCCAGCGCATCTCCGTGGATCAACGCGGTTTGCGGTACGGCGAGATCCGGAATCGTGCGCGCGTCCACGAGCACGTGACCCGGTTGGAGTGGCAGGCCAGCGATCGCGCGTTTCATCGCCGCGAGCGACGCGCCGTGCGGATTGAGCCGGTCCACGTCGGACGACGAGATTTCGGCGACGAAAACCGCGGCCGCCTGTTTGCGAATTTCGCGATCCAACGCCTCGCGCGCCTTGCGCGCTACGCGCTTCGAATCGTCGAGGCCACTGAGCGCGCCCAATTCCACCTCGCGTGGAAAGACCACCGCTGCGGCCACCAGAGGTCCCGCCAGCGGCCCGACACCGACTTCATCGACACCCGCGACGAACTTCACCCCCGATTGAAGCAACTGCTCTCGGCGGGCGAAAAAACGCACGAGCCGCTCGCGTTCGGTGCGGCGCGCACACTCGCGGCGATCGATCGCATCCCCCAGCAGGCGCGCGCCACTGCGCGGATCACTGCGCAAGATCGCCGCCATCCGCTCGCGCTCTTCCGAAGAGGAAACCGCCTCGAGGCGCGCGCGAATCTCGGCCAGGGGCAAGCGCGCAAATTCGCCGATCATCGGCCCGCGCCACGCGAGCGAGCGAAAGGCCCCGAGGTGAGATTTGAAATTCCAGGCCGAAGCCGGGTGGCCCGTCGAGCCAGGCCGATCGACCGCGGGTCCACGGTCAGCGTGCGAGAAGGACCGCCACCGGCGAGGTCCTCACCACCGCGGCGGAATTGCTTCCGAGGAAATAGTCAGTGATTCGATTGCGCCCGTAGGCGCCCATCACGATCAAGCCCGCGCGTACCTCTCGCGCCGAGTCGACGATCTTGACGTCCGGTCGACCCAGGGTGGAAGAGATCTCGCGAACGGGCACCGGGAGCGATCCTGCGAGGGCGCGAACCTCTTCGAAGCGCGCGATCGCGCGCCCCTTGTCCTTCGAATCGACGAAGACGTGAATCGGTTCGCTGAGCCGGGTCGCGATCTGTACGGCGAGACTGGCGCCGAGCCGGGATCCCGCGGAACCGTCGAAGGCGAGCAGGATGGGGCCCGAGAGTTGGGCGCTGCTGGGAACCACGAGGGCGGACTTGGCGGTCTTGCGAATCACGCCACTCGCCGTCGAGCCGATCAGTCCGGTTCGGTATGCGGCGTGCTGGCCATCCCGGCCCACGGCGATGAGGTCGGTCTTCTGGCCGCGCTCGACGATCCGATCGTCGGCGATCCCCTGGAGGATCTCGGTCGTGCACTCGACCCCGGCCGTACTCGCGCGCTCAGCAAGACGTCGACCGGCCGCTTCCGCGCGGGCTCTCAGGTAGGTGGCCATCGGCTCCGCCGGAGGCGGTGTGACCCCGAGCCCGTCTTCTGGCATGCCGCGCGCGAAGCGATCTTCGACGACGCAAACCCCGACGACACGCGCCGTCAGGCGCGCCGCAAACTCCGCCCCGAAGCGCTCTGCGGCAGCAGCAGCCTCTGAACCGTCCGTCGCAATCAGGATCGATGATGTCATCCCGTGTAGCCCCTTGCGGCCGCGTCGATCCCGCCGGCGATTGCCATTCGGGAGCGTCCGCGCTCACAGCGTCCCACCATCACCACGAGATTAAGGGATCCCCGCGGGAATTGCCAAACCAGATTTGACCTTTCTCGGCTTGCTCCGGTCTGACCTCGGCTCGGGCAACCACCCAGCAGGATTTGCGGCCGAGCCAGCGGAGTCACCTGCGCTGAGCGGTCAGAGCCCCGGGTACCAGCTGCCCGCGATGTATCGGAGCACATCGGTCTCGGTCAGCAGGCCGACCAGCTTGCCTTCTTCGACCACCGGCAGACAGCCGATCCGCTTTTCGGCAAGCAGCCGGGCGGCTTGCCCGATCTCGGCGTCTGGGGAAATGACGACCGGCGGAGTCGACATCACACGGGCGATTTCCACCACCTGGAGGAACGCACGCCGCTCTTCGTGCCCGAATCCGGTCAGATTCGAGAGTGAGGCCCGCAGCAGATCCCGCTCGGAGACCACGCCGACCAGAGTCCCGCCACGAACGACCGGGCATGTGACGCAGGCCGCCGAGGGTCATGATATCCTCGACGGTCGACAGCGTGTCGCCGGCGCTGATGGTCACGATGCCGGTTTGCATGATGTCCCGGACGCGGATTTCGCTGTCGGCCGGCACAGATACGGGCTCAATCATCATTTCACCTCCCACAGGAGAATTCTACTCCATGGCGCAGTCCCGAGGGAAGCAAAGAATTGAGCCGAAAAAGAGTGCCGACGAGCCGGTAGAGCGGCAAGACGCGGAGGAGCAGGAGCGCCTCAGCGCCATCCCCGAGCTGATGCGGCGGGCCATCGCGCTCGGGCTGACCGGCTTCTTCACCACGGAGGAGGCCGTACGCAGGGCTCTCGGGGACACGGTTCCCAAGGACTGGACCGATTACATCTCGGAAAGCAGCGATCGAACCCGCAGCGAATTTCTGGACCGGCTGAGCCGTGAAATCGCCCAGACCCTGAAAGACATCGACCTCGCCGCCGTCCTCCAGCAGCTGCTCGACGGCCGAACCCTGAAGGTGAACGCTGAATTCAAGCTCAGCGACGATCCGAGAAACGGCAAGAAACCGGCAATTCAGATCGAGACGAAGGGACAGCACCGAGGACCTCTGACGGCGCCCCTGGACGCGATCAGTCGCCGGCCGAATCCGCGAGCTCTCGCTTGAAGGTCACGAACGCCATGCAGGGGCGGGGCGAAGAGTCTCGCATCGCTAATTGGAGACCGTCGTAGATCCAACCCTGGGCGACCCACTCGTTGAGAACGGACTCGATGGCCTCGTCGGTGACGGCGGTGATTTCGACGACTTTGTATTCGACGGACACGGGACTCCCTGAATGCTCGGGGTCGGGATTTACGGTTTCAAGCGGCCGGCAACTTCAACCGCTGCGTAGGTCACGATCCAATTCGCACCGGCGCGCTTGATGGCGATCAACGACTCGTCCATCGCGCGTTCGCCGTCGATCCAGTCGCGTTCGGCGGCGGCTTTGATCATCGAGTACTCGCCCGAAACCTGGTAGGCGGCCAGCGGGAGATCGAACTCCCGGCGCGCATCCGCGAGCAGGTCGAGGTAGGGAAGCGCGGGTTTGACCATCAGCGCGTCCGCACCCTCTTCGAGGTCGAGGCGCATCTCGCGCATCGCTTCTCGCCGATTCGGGGGATCCATCTGGTAGCTGCGCCGATCACCGAACTGCGGCGTGCTCTCCGCGGCGTCGCGAAACGGGCCGTAGTAGGCGCTCGCGAACTTGGCCGCGTAGGAGAGAATGGCGACATTCGGAAAATCGTTTCCGTCGAGCGCAGCGCGAATTGCTGCGACCCGCCCGTCCATCATGTCCGAGGGCGCGACGATGTCCGCGCCGGCGCGCGCGTGGGACAGCGCGGTCAACGCCAGCCGCTCGACCGAGGGATCGTTGTCGACATCCTCATTGACGATGATCCCGCAGTGACCGTGATCGGTGTACTCGCAGAGGCAGACATCGGTCATCACGCAGAGATCGGGCTCGGCGGCCTTGAGCGCCCCGACGGCGCGCTGAACGATGCCGTCGACTGCGTCGGCCCCCGAACCGCGCGCATCTTTGACGTCCGGGATCCCGAAGAGAATCACCGCGTGGATCCCGGCATCGCGAACCCGCTTCACTTCTTCGACCACCGTGTCCACCGAGTAGCGGAGCACACCCGGCATCGAGACCACCGGCTCGCGAACGCCACTACCCTCCACGATGAACAACGGCAGGATCAGTTCGTCCCGCGACAGCCGCGTTTCGCGGAGCATTCCGCGCAGCCTCTCGCTGCCGCGCAGGCGGCGCATCCGCGTGATGGGGTAACTCATCGCTCGTCTCCCTCTGATTCGCGGCCCATCCGAGCCGCCAATCCCTCGGCCAACCGCTGCATCGTCGGCTCGTCGGGCACATAATCCGGCTCGAGGCCCAGGCGTCGTAGCGCGTCTGCGGTCACCGAGCCAATCGCGGCGATCGTACAGTCCGCTGCGGCCTTCAAGCTCTCTTCGTCCAACAGCGCCACAAAGTTCTCTGCGGTCGACGGACTCGTGAAGGTGAGTGCATCCAGTCGGCGGCCGCAGAGTTGCTCGCGCAGGGCCTCGGCGTCAACTTCCGCGGCGACGGTCTGGTAGACGGTCACTGCATCGACCGATGCGCCGCCCCCTCGCAGACCTTCGGCCAGTTCGGGGCGCGCGGCTTCGGCCTGGGGGAGCAGAAAACGCCGACCTCGCGGCGGCCAGTGCTTCGAGACCGCCTCGAGCAGGCCAACGGCGTCGCGGCGATCGTCGGGCACCAGCTCCACCGAAAATCCCGCTCTTCGCGCCGCATCGGCCGTGATCGGCCCGACGCAGGCGGCCGGCGGTGCATCTTCGAGCGTCGAGCGCCCGATTTCCCCGGCGCGCGCGACAAAAAAGCGCACGGCGTTCGCGCTGGTAAACAAAAGCGCGTCGTAACCCGCGAGCTGGCCGAGGGCGGTATCGATCTTGGAAAGATCAGCCGGCGGCGCCAGGCGGATCATCGGAATCACCACGGCTTCGGCGCCGAGCTCCCGCAGGGCGCCGGCGATTTCCTCCGCTCTGATCGGCGGCGCGCGTGACGAGCACGCGAGAACCGAAGAGCGGCCGCTTTTCGAACCACGCGAGTGAATCCCGCAGCTGAACCACATCGCCGACGACCACCGCAGACGGGGCGCCGAGTTTGGCTTCGCGCACTTTTCGGACCAATTCCGCCAGCGGCGCGACCACGACCTGCTGGTTCGGCAGGGTCCCGTTCATCACAGCCGCAGCCGGTTTCGACGCCGCGCACCCACCCTCCAGCAAACGCTCGACGATCGACTCGAGATTGCGCATGCCCATCAGGATCACGAGTGTGTCGGAAGCCGTTGCGAGTTCCTTCCAGCGGGTTTCTTTCGACATCCGGGTCGGATCCTTGTGACCGGTCACCACCGAAAATGACGCCGAATGGCGCCGATCCGTGATCGGGATCCCCGCGTAGGCCAGAGCTCCGATCGCCGACGAAATCCCGGGGATTACCTCGAACGCGACGTCGGCTTCCGCACACGCGGTCGCCTCTTCACCGCCACGGCCAAACACGAAGGGATCGCCGCCCTTGAGCCTCACGACCTTCTTGCCCTCGCGCGCGAGGCGGACCAGCAACGCGTTGATGTCGTCTTGCGATCGGGTGATCTCTTCGTGGCCGCGCTTGCCGACGTTGAAGCGCTCGGCTTCGGGCGGGGCCAACTCCAGCAACTCGCTCGACGCGAGCGCGTCGTAGACCACGGCGTCCGCTTCGCGCAGCACGGCCGCACCGCGCAGCGTGATCAGATCGGGATCGCCCGGACCGGCGCCCACCAACCAGACTCGGCCGAGGGGTCGCCGATCGGCGGTCACGCCCCGGCCCCGGATCGAATTTCGGCGAGGATGTCTTCGCCTCCACTCGCGAGGATCCGCTCGGCGAGTTGGCTGCCACCGGCAGCCGCCTCGTCGGGTGAGACGTCGAGTTCTCCGCGTACGATGCGAGTCCCATCTTCCGAGGCGACGAGGCCGCGCAGTCGCAGCATCCCACCGGCGGCGTCTTCCGCGAGGCAGGCAACAGGGACCGTGCAGTCGGCTCCGAGGCGAGCCAGGAAGCCGCGCTCCGCGAGGACGGCGCGCTCCGTCTGTGCATCGTTGAGCGCAGCGAGATCGTCGCAGAGCTGTTCTCCACCGCGCGACTCGATGGCCAGCGCGCCCTGAGCGACGGCCGGCAACATCACGTCCGGCGAGATCCGCTCCTCGATCTGATCGCCGAAACCGAGCCGATCGAGGCCCGCGCAAGCCAGGATCACCGCGTCGAGATCCTCATCGACGAGCTTCCTCAACCGCGTGGGCACGTTGCCCCGCAGCGGCATGATCTCGAGATCCGCGCGATGCGCCTTCAGCTGCGCGGCGCGCCGCGCGCTGCCCGTACCCACGCGAGCGCCCTCGGCCAGCGCGGCCACCGTCGCACCGGTCTTGCGGGCCACCAGCGCATCGCGATAATCCGCGCGCTCGGGGAATGCGGCGAGTGCGAGACCGTCGGCGAGAACTGCGGGCAGGTCCTTGGCGCTGTGCACAGCCACATCGGCGCGGCCATCCGTGAGCGCCTGCTCGATTTCCTTCACGAACAGACCCTTGCCGCCGATCTTCGCGAGAGAAATGCTCTGGATCCGATCGCCCGTGGTCTTCAACGGCACGATCTCAGTCGACGCGCCGAGCTCATTCTCGAGCCGAGAGGCCACGTAGCGAGCCTGATAGAGTGCGAGATCGCTCGCGCGTGTAGCAATTCGAATTGTGGTCACTTGTCGTCCGATTCGTCGTCGAGTGCAAAGAGAACTCGAGCGGTTTCCAGGTAAGCCATGCCCCCTTCCCGCTCCGCTTCTTGCTTGAGGCGCGAGACCGGAGCGTGCAGGATCTTGTTGACGATCGCCTTTGTCAATGCGTCGACGGCCGATCGCTCTTTGTCACCGAGTTCGAGTCGACCAAGCGCCTTTTCGAGTTCGCGCGTGCGAATTCCCTCCACGCGGTCGCGCAGGTTGCGAATCGTCGGAACTGCGCGCAAGGCCGAAAACCAGCCGTCAAAACGCTGCTGTTCCTCGACGACGATCGCCATCCCCCGCTCCGCTTCGCGCTCGCGATGCTCGGCGTTCTTGCTCGCCACCGCGCCCAGATCATCGAGGTCATAGCGGTAGAGATTGTCGATCTCATCGATCGCGGGATCTGCATTGCGCGGTACCCCGATATCGATCACAAACAGCGGTCGGTTGCGCCGATTCTTCATTGCCCGCTTCGCAAGATCGAGCGTCAAGATGGGTTCGTCGCCACCAATCGAGGTGATCACCACGTCGGCGTCCCCAAGCAGCGCCTCCAGTTCGTCGAGTCCGTGGGCCGTCGCGCCAAACTGTTCAGCGAGCGCCGCGGCGCGCTCGGGGGTGCGATTGGCGATGGAAATCGACTCGAGGCCGTGTTTCCTCAGCGTCTTGAGCGCGGTTTCGCCCATCTCTCCCGCGCCGATCAGCAGTGCGCGTTTCTCGTCGAAACGCTCGAAGATCTGCTTCGCGAGATCCACCGCAACGCGAGCCACCGAGACCGGGCGCTCGGCGATGCGGGTTTCGGTCTTGACCCGCTTGGCGGTCGAGAAGGCGTGCTGAAACAAACGCCCGAGAATCGGGCCCGCAAGCGCCGCACTCCACGGCGAGGCGATAGGCGTCTTTGGTCTGACCCAGGATTTGGGGCTCACCGATGACCATCGAATCCAGCGCAGAGGCCACCCGCAGCACGTGGCTCACGGCTTCGTTGCCGCGGTACTCGTAGGTCACATCATCGAGATCGAACTCGACGGAGTGGTCATCTCGCGTGAGATCGCGATTGACAAAAGAGATCAATCGAAGGCGGGCGCTTTCCAGCGAACGCGTCAGGACCAATACCTCGACGCGATTGCAGGTGGAAAAGAGCACGGCTTCCTCGATTTCGTCGCTGCTGATGAGTTTTTGAAGCAGCGGCCCCGGCTCGTCGACGGCCAAGAGCTCGCGCACCTCGATGGGTGCACTCTGGTGATTCATACCCAGGAGGATCATCTTCACGAGATGACCTCCAAGCCGATCACCGCGAAGAGGAGAAAAACAAATCCCGCCACAGCGTTGATCGCGGACCGTCGCGAACTCTGCTTGCCGCTGAAGCGCGCGAACACCAGCACCGCGTAGACCACCCAGGCGACCAGTTCCAGATCTCATGGGCGGTGCCCGACCACGGCATGCCCTTCGTGGTCTGCAACCAGATCATCCCGGTGATCAGACCGAGGGTCAGCAACAAGAATCCGACGCCCAGGGCCACCGCGTTCACGCGATCGAGCGCTTCGAGTGACGGAAGTGGAAAGCGGCGATCGAGCGGCGCCTTGGACTTCAGTCGCGCGTGTTCGATCAGGAAGATGACACCGGCGAGCCCCGCCAACCCGAGCAGCGAGAGGCCGGCACTCGCCAACAACACGTGTACGTGTGGCCACGCGCCCGGCGCCGCTTCGACGGGTACGGCACTCGGCGAACGCAACGCGGCCAGAAACGCACCGAGAAAAGCACCCGGCGCCACGAGCACCACCAGGCGCTGCAGCCGATAGCGCTTCAAAAAGATCAGGTAGAAGACGACCCCGACCCAGGCCATGAACGAGAACGCCTCGCGCATATTGGTGACCGGAGGCGGATTCTCGGCGGTGTGGAGCAGCGCGAACGACAGCAGGTGAAGGAGTGCGCCAAAGGCGAGTAGCACCACGGAAGCGCGCTCCATTCGGCGCGTTTCCGATCCCAGGCTGAGCCCTGCGACCAGGCCCGTAGCCAGATACACCGCCGCCGTCCATTGCAGGATCTGAATTGTCACCCCATCACTCCTTGGCCACGCGTCGGCAACGGCCTGTTGGCGTAGGAGGTTAGCGTAGCGAGGGTAGACCGAGCGAAGAGTGCCGGGCGCGCCGGATCGGTGCGAGTCACCCGCTTCAGCGAGAGCGGAGCCGGGCCAATTGGGCCCGGACCGCCTCGGCATCCTTCGCCATCTCGAACATCCGATAGGTGGGCTCCCCGAAGAGCACGAAGCGCACTTCCTCGAGGGTCGTCTCGCCCGCCAGGTGCTCGCGCACCTCCTCGAGCAGGATTTCCGCGCAGCGCTGCTCCGAGAATCCTCCGATGCCCGCTCCAATCGCGGGGATCGCGATCGAGCGGCACGCCTTCTCGCTAGCCAGCTCCAGACTGCGACGCACGCTGGATCGGATGCTCTCTTCCGTCGCAACGCCGCCGGGCGGCATCCCGGCCGCGTGAATCAGATGTCTCGCCGGCAGATCGCCCGCGCCCGTCACAACGGCATCGCCGACTTCGATCGGCCCGACGGCATCGCACTCCGCCTGAATGGACGGGCCACCGCGCGCAGCGATCGCGCCGGCGACGCCCGAGCCGAGAACCAACGAACTGTTCGCCGCGTTCACGACCGCGTCGACGTCCGCTTCCGAAATATCTCCCTCGGCCAGAACGATGCGCCCCATTACGGTTCGACTGCGCGCTTCGCGGCGCCTGCAGCGGAAGAAACGGTGCCTCTGGCGTTGCGCATGACACCCCCGACGTAGAGAAAGCCCTTGTAAAACAAGGGTATCGAGAGCCTGCAACGTACCGATGAGCGCTTGGAGCGTCAACGGGGAGGGCCGTGTCCCAAAGATTGTGCTGATCGCGATCAAACCCTTGTGCGATCGGGGCCTTGGCAATCAGGAGCCTCGTGCCGCCGGAATCAGCTGCTGCCACTGCGCAATCTTCGCACCGAGCACAATCTTTGGGACACAACCAACGAGAAGCAATGCTGGCGTCGCGCGGGTACCCTCTCGCTTCACGCGTAGCGGTGCCCAGGTTCCACAAAAGACCGGACCGAAGGGGTCGGACCGGCGACGACGAGCTGGCAGGCAATCGCCCACAGGAGACCAGGTAACCATGGCTGAAATTGTCGATGTGACGGATCAGAACTTCGAGGCGGAGGTTTTGAAATCCGACAAACCGGTGATCATCGACTTCTGGGCGGAATGGTGCGCACCGTGCAAGCAGATCGCCCCCGTGATCAAGGACCTCGCCGAGCAGTACGGCGATCGCATCAAGATCGCCAAGATGGACATCGATTCGAATCCCGGCACCCCGGGCAAGTATGGAATCCGCGCGATCCCGACGATCCTGTCCTTCAAGGACGGCCAGGTGGTGGATCAACTTCAAGGCGCGCGCCCCAAGGCGGACTTCGAAGCGGCAATCGAAAAACTGCTCTAGTACCCCGAGCCTGGAGTCGCCACGAGTTCGATCGCATGATTTGATCAGCTGTGGAACTAAAGCCTTACGAGCTCGATGTAACATGGGTGGCCGTATGAGCAGCCAATCGGACGAGCAGCTCTGGTACCAAGACATCGATGCGTTCATCGATAAGATCAACTGCGGCGTCGCGGCGCGCGATCGCGATATGAAGATCGTGTACATCAATGATCGGCTACTTCACTGGCTCGGCTACGAGCGAGCCGAGATTCTTGGACAAGAGTCGGGAGTGCTCTTCCCGGCGAAAATTCGCGATCTACTCCTCATGGAGATGGACGAAATCGAGGGCGGAGATCTCAGAGCGCGCATGACGGTGTGTCAGCGAAAAGATGGAACCGGCTTCCCGGTTCTCGTGCTGCCGCAGCCGTTTCGAGACGACGCTGGTGAAGTCATTGGTGGTGTCTCTGTCATCGTTGACCTCACGGCAATCCAGATGGCAAAACAGGCGGGTTATTCCGCTGAAGGAAGCGTGCGCTCCTCGCTGGAGCGAATTGCTCTAGAGATCCAATCGATTGGCCTCGTGGCCGATCTCCCAGCCGCCACCCGCGCTCCG
>PVMK01120894.1_pt1 | contig 33401 bp, 28 predicted proteins | sample 1853481 | NCBI WGS metagenome assembly PVMK01 (sample SAMN08533507, study PRJNA380276) | Marine sediment metagenome, whole genome shotgun sequencing project.
TAGTAACCGCAGGATACACGGTCAATGCAATATTAGAATCGGGAAAAAAAGCCCAAAATCAGGTGCTTACGTTTGAATATTAAACTGTGGTTTTTGTGTTTTGGGAAAGTTGTTACGGATTGATTTTGCAGGTTTTTTCCCAGATATGACAGACGTCTACTCCGATCGATGCAGACCTGTAAGCTCCAGAAATGCTTTCTCGTCAATCGACGTAATGCCAAGTTTTTGCGCCTTTTCCAGTTTTGAACCTGGTTTCATTCCGTGAACAAGCAGGCCGGTTTTACCGGAAACACTGCTTGTGACCGTACCGCCCAAGGCCCTGATTTTCGCTTTTGCCTCATCCCGGGTCATTGACTCCAAAGTCCCGGTCAAGACGACAGATTTGCCAGCAAGCGGAAGCCCCGTAACGGCTGCGGCAGGTTTCGGCCAATTGAGCCCTGCGTTGAGCAATCCATCAATAACATCACGGTTATGTGCCTGACGAAAGAATGCGTTTATATGCGCAGCAACGATGGGGCCTACGTCGGGCACTTCCTGCAATGTCTCTTCTGAAGCACTCATTAAAGTATCAAGATCGCGAAAATGCCGACTCAGATTCAGTGCCGTTGTCTCCCCGACTTCCCGAATCCCCAGGGCGTAAAGAAATCGATCGAGCGTGGTCTGTCGACACCGGTCGATGGCCGCAACCAGGTTTTCTGCAGACTTTGTTCCCATCCTGTCCAGTCCCGCCAGTTCCTCGACAGTCAGCCGGAACAGATCACCCGGGTTTTTAACCAGCCCCGCTTCGACCAGCTGATCGACAAGTTTGCTGCCAAGACCCTCGATATCCAGTGCCCGGCGCGATGCAAAGTGCCTGAGTGACTCTTTTCGCTGCGCCGAACAGACCAGGCCACCCGAACATCGTGCTACCGCCTCACCCTCCGGACGCACCACGTCAGATCCGCAGACCGGGCACACCTTCGGCAATTTGATCGCAGCAACCCCCTTGGATCGCCGCCTGGTCAGTACCCGGACAATCTCCGGGATCACATCACCTGCCCGACGAACTGATACGGTGTCACCCGGGCGCACATCTTTTCGCTGCAACTCATCAATATTGTGTAGCGTCGCATTACTCACGGTCACACCGCCGACAAACACTGGCTTCAGGCGCGCCACAGGTGTAATAGCGCCGGTCCTGCCGACCTGCCATTCAACGGCTTCGACTTGAGTCGTCTGTTCCTGAGCCGGGAACTTGTGCGCGATGGCCCAGCGCGGCGCCCTGGACACAAAGCCAAGCTGCTTTTGCAGGTCCAGCGCATCCACTTTATATACGACACCATCGATGTCATAAGGGAGATCATCGCGAACTGCGCCGATGCGAACATAAAAATCAATACACCCCTTTGCATCATCTACGACTTCGGTTTCGGGACAACTTCGCAAACCCCAGTCGCGCAACTGTTCGAGTGTTTCGCTGTGAGTACTAAGACCGAAATCAGCCGAAATCTGCCCCACCCCATAGAAAAAAATATCCAGATGGCGCCGCGTCGTAACCCGGGGGTCAAGCTGACGCAGGCTGCCGGCGGCCGCATTACGCGGGTTCACAAAAACTTTTTCGCCGGTCTTGCGCGCCGCGGCATTGAGCGCTTCGAAACCGGCCTTGGGCATGAAAATTTCTCCGCGCACTTCCAGAAACTCCGGGTGCTCTTTACCCCGAAGCTGCAACGGCACGGACTTGATAGTTCTGACGTTATGCGTAACATCCTCGCCGACTGTCCCGTCGCCACGCGTTGCCGCTCGTCTGAACCTTCCCTGCTCATAGACAATACTGATCGCCAATCCATCGAGCTTCGGCTCGGCCGAATAGGCCACATGGTCTTCAGTGCCCAGCCGTTCGCGAACCCGCCGGTCAAAGGCGAGAACCTCGTCATCGTCGAAGGCATTATCCAGAGACAGCATCGGGATTTCATGACGAACTTCTGCAAAACCCGATGCCGGTGCCGCGCCAACTCTTTGCGTTGGTGATTCCGGTGTGACGAGCTGCGGATACTGCGTTTCTATTTCGACAAGTTCATGAAAGAGCTTGTCGTACTCCGCATCCGGAATCTCTGGATCATCCAGCACATAATACTGGTAGCTGTGTGTGTTTATGACTTCCCTTAATGCCTCGACACGGCGGGAAACCTGCTTGGGAACTGTCATGGCCTGGTGGGCTGTCTCAATAAAATTACGAGCAGCTATAACGCAGAGGTCTGATGCTCGAACTGAATAATTTCTTCTCGCAAGTATCGCTCACGCTGAACACTTAGCGTACTGCCCTGGTCATCCAGAAGCTCTCCGTCCATTTTCTGGGCCAACTGCCGGGCTGTGCGCAGCATTTCATCGAACACATCTACCCCATGGACAGGACCGGGTAACATCATAAAAAAGCTCACCCCAGGATAACGCTCGGTTCTCAACTTAGTCAGATCAAATGAGCCAGGTTCCCGCAGACTCGCAACGCTAAATAAATACCGATCCTCACTATCAGGATTCGCACGATGAAAAATCCCGAACTCGCCGTGACGCAGATCTTCCTCACGCATGGCCAGGATCAGTTTCTCCGATGAAAAACCACCACCATCCTTCGGCACCAGGCGTACTGTGACAATTTTAGACTCTGCAGGATCAGGCAGATTTGGTACAACAGGTTCAGGTTCAACTTCAGGTTCATCATCCGGGACCTCATTAATCGGCTCGAACACCGGCTCGGCCTCTTCCTGAGACAACACGGGCTCCTGACGGCGGGTGTTTATTTCTGTTTGTCTTGCGCGAAATATCGGTGAATAACGTGCGAACAGATAGATCGCCCCCAAAAGAGCGATACCAAATGCAATTAAACTCCATCTTAGCCCGGACATGGCTAACCCGGATCAGCTGGCAACGAGTTGAACCGCCTCGTCGATGTCTACGGATACCAGCCGTGAAACGCCCGGTTCGTTCATCGTGACACCGGTCAACTGGCGAGCCATCTCCATGGTGGTTTTATTGTGGGTAATGATAAGGAATTGTACGTTCTCGGACATTTCCCGGACTATCTCGCAAAAACGACCTACGTTGGCCTCGTCGAGCGGTGCATCAACCTCATCGAGCAAACAGAAAGGCGCGGGGTTCAGCTCGAATATGGAGAAAATCAAGGCCACGGCAGTGAGCGCTTTCTCGCCACCGGACAGCAAATGAATATTGCTGTTTCGTTTACCCGGAGGACGCGCCATGACGGTAACGCCGGCGTTCAGCAAATCGTCACCCTCAAGACTGAGATAAGCGTGGCCACCGCCGAACAGCCTCGGGAAGAATCGTTTCAGACCGCTGTTGATATTTTCAAAAGTTTCCTGAAAACGTGTACGCGTTTCACGATCAATCTTGCGAATCGCCCCTTCAAGGGTATCCAGCGCGGAAGTGAGATCCTCGAACTGCGCATCAAGATATGTTTTTCTTTCCGACTGCTCGCTGAACTCATCAATAGCCGCCAGATTTATAGCGCCAAGCCGTTCAATCCGTCGCATAATACCTGCAAGTTCTTCGTTCCAACGATCCGCATCAGCGTCTTCAGGCAATTCCTCGTTAACGGTCGCAAGCTCAAGGCCCGTTGCCGAAAACTGCTCAACCAGCCCTTCACGCCGTACTTCGATTTCACGCACCTGCATGCGCAAAGCATCCACGGACTCCCGAATCCCGGCAACGCTTCTTTCGGCTTCTGCTCGTTTTGCATCATCACTGCGCAACTGCGCATCGGCGCCTTCGAGCAACCTGCGCTGTTCGGCAACTTCCGATTCAACCTCAACTTCGCGTTGCAGATGTGCTTGCAGTTCCTGCTGCAGCGACTCTAACGGTGACTCCCCTTCGGCGATCTGCCCGGTCAGCGAGGTCATTCGATCTTGCAACTGCTCGCGCTGTGTCCGTACGCGGTCAAGTGTCGTATTGGCCGACTCTCGCGACGCACGCCGACTTTCAAAGTCGATCCTGATCTGCGCGACATTGGTGCGGTCCGTATCCGCTTTATCACGAGCTGCATCGTGTTCTTCAAGCAGCATCTGCTGTTGTCTCTGCATCGAGGGCCGGCGCTCCTCAAGCCGCGCGGCGGCCTTGGCTGCATGGGTCAGCCGCGTCTGTGCTTCACGAATTTGCTCTTCGATCGCCTCCACCTCATCGCGGACAACCTGACTGTCCGAAGCCAGCGTGGACAAACGGCCCTTGTGGCGCTCGTAATCCTGTTTCAAAGCATTGAGCGCTGCGGCAGCTTCAGCGTAAACCCGGTTCGCCTGGTTCGATTGCTCGCTGGCGCTGTTACGATCCGCTTCGAGCTGATGCAACTCCTCCCGCAGCCGATTGCGGTCTTTTTCCAAGCGGACGACACGCTGTTCATAATCACGAATTGCATCGCGCAATTCGCGGATATTCTGCTCACGGGTAATCACGCCGCCGGACTCCTTCTGTCCGCGGTTCACCCGCACCCAGCCTTGTCCCAGCCATACTCCGTCGCGAGTAATGACCGTTTCGCCCTGTTTCAGTTTGCCGCGTATAGAAAGCGCTTCTTTCAGATCCGCGGCGATGCGGACCATGCTCAGAATGACCGCCGCACTACCGGGCTCCGTCACTTTCGACAACAGGTATCCGGACATATCGGCAACCGCTGCTTGTGATGCGTTCTCAACCAGAACGACGTCGCTTTGCGGCAGTTTCGCCAGGTGATCGTCACAACGCGGCACACAAACGGCCTGCAAAAAATTGCCCAGGACCGTTTCCACGGCGAGTTCCCATGACTTATCCACGGCGAGCTTCTGTGCAAGCCGAGGCAATTTCTCCAGTTTTTCACGAGTCATCCATCTCTTGATGTTCTCCTGACCCCCGCCCAGCGCGGCTTCCTGTAGTGCTTCCAGCGTTTCCACGCTGCCGCGTCTGGAGTCCAGTTCCGCGCGCAGTTGCTCCAGCTCGCCAGTAAACTCCTGTTCCTGCGCGCGCAGCCGGGTAATTCTCCGGTCGGTTTCATCGAGCATTTTACGAAGCCCGGCAACCTTGCTCGCGGCATCCTGCTCCACTGCAACTTGTTTCGTCAGAGCCTGCTCCAGATCGGCAACGGATATCGCGCCCTGCTCTTTTTCAAACTCGGTCTGCCGTGTTCGCAATTGCTTTAGCCGCTCATCAAGCTGCTCGGTTCTTGCGCCTTCGACCTGGCTGATCTTTTGGTATTCCTGAGCCTCGAGATTGAACTCATGCCAGGTTTCCTGCCAGGTTGTTACGGCTTGCTCTACACGCCGCAGGTTCCCAACCGATGCCGCCTCGGTCCGTGTTGCTTGCTCAAGGTCCGGCGCGAGCTGTTCAAGGCTCGCATCCAGTTCCACTATCTGAGCCTGGTCTTTTTCGATTTCCTCGGCAATCCCGGCGAGTTGCGTTTCCGCCTCACTCAAATCTTCGGCTTGCCGCTCACGGCTCTCACGCGAGTGGGCGATAGACTGCTCGCAGCGCGCAATCTCGCTCTGCACCTCGAGGTGCCGCCCATAGGTCGCATTAAATCGATCCGTGATCTCGACATGGGCTTCACGGGCCAGTTCGATATTGGCCTCGACTGCGCGCTGTTCAGCTGTTGCCGCTTCCAGGCCCGTCTGGCTCTGTGACAAATCGTGACGCTGCACTTCCAGTGCCCGGTCCTGCTCGATTAAACGGATAGCAAGCAATTCAGCTTCCAGACGGCGCTGATCCTGCTTGTGTGTTTTGTAACGTTCAGCCTGACTCGCCTGACGCTGAAGATGCTTGATCTGCTTTTCGACTTCTTCGCGCAGGTCATTCAACCGATCGAGGTTATCGCGCGTGCGGCGAATCCGGTTTTCCGTCTCGCGCCGGCGCTCCTTATATTTGGAAATACCCGCAGCTTCCTCAATATAGACGCGCAACTCGTCGGGCTTGGCCTCGATCAGCCGGGAAATCATACCTTGCTCAATAATGGCATAGCTGCGCGGACCCAGGCCTGTGCCAAGAAAGATGCTGGTGATATCTTTGCGCCGACAGCGCACATTATTGAGAAAATATTGCGACTGGCCGTCACGCGACACCATTCGTTTGATGCAAAGCTCCGCGTAATTCGCGAACTGGCCACCGATGGAACCATCCGAATTGTCAAAAAACAATTCGATCGCTGCCGTACCAACCGGTTTGCGGGATGCCGAACCATTGAAAATAACATCGGTCATTGACTCGCCGCGCAGGTGCTTGGCTGAGCTTTCCCCCATGACCCAACGGATCGCATCGATCACGTTGGACTTGCCGCATCCGTTAGGACCAACGACGCCGACCAGGTTACTGGGCAAATGAATCGTGGTGGGTTCGACGAACGACTTGAAACCGGCGAGCTTGATTTTGCTAAGGCGCATTGATCAGGTGCCTGAAAACGTCAACACGACTGGACCACTGGATAGCACTGATTGAGCAAAAATGACTGGTTTATCCCCGGCGCGCAAAGCACAACCCCTTTGTTCGGCCATATGGCGAAAAACTGGTATTCGTTAACCCGTATCAGACCCCGCTTTGCCCGACCCCCGAAATGCCGGTCAGCGTAGTCTGCGCACGGGGGGTAGTGTAAAGTAAAAATTCAGGCAATACATCAATAGACCCGGTTAGAGGTTAGAGTGACCGCAGAACAACAAACACGAATCCAGCATGCGCCAATCGACCTGCTGGAAACATTTCCGAATCCCAATCCGGAGCGCGACTATACGATCCGTATCCGTATCCCGGAATTTACCTGCCTGTGCCCCAAAACCGGTCAACCGGACTTCGCGACTCTCCACCTGCAATACGTGCCGTGTGATTTATGTATCGAGCTTAAGTCCTTGAAAATGTACATTTGGTCCTACCGAAATGAGGGTGCATTTCATGAAGCCGTGACCAACCGCATGCTCGACGATCTTGCAGTGAGCGTCGATCCCCGCTTCATGAGACTGACCGCCCGGTTCAACGTGCGCGGGGGTATCTACACCACGATCGTGGCAGAACATCTGGCTCCGGGCTGGGTCGCTCCGGCGGCCATTCATTTGCCCGGTCCGGGCAACGCAGAATCCGGCTGAAAGCCCCGCCAGCCGGCGCGGTGCCTTCCAATCTGATCGTTCCTGCACAGACCCCTTCAAACCGGGCTCCGCATATGTATAATTGCGCGTTTATTTCGCGACGGTGAGGATCCAGGGAATGCCTGCGAAAAAGAAAATTTCAAGGAAAAAAGCGGTGTCGAAGACAAGGAAGACGGCTGCCTCCAAAAAGGCCAGCAAGAAAAAAGCTGCTGCCAAGGCCAGGGTAAGCGCCAAAAAGAAGGCGCCGGCTAAAAAGAAGGCGCCGGCCAAAAAGAAAGCCGCTGCCAGGAAAACCAGCAAGAAAAAAGCTGCTGCCAAGACCCGGGTCAGCGCCAAAAAGAAGGCACCGGCCAAAAAAACCAGCAAGAAAAAAGCCGCTGCCAAGACCCGGGTCAGCGCCAAAAAGAAGGCGCCGGCCAAAAAGAAAGCCGCCGCTAACAAGCCCGCCAGAACGGCGGCGCCTAAACGCGCACGCAGAACCCGTACCTTTGTGGACAGTGATGCCCTTATACATGGCATTGACCCTTACCTGATCAAGACCGGCGAAGAATATATGAATGAGGTTCAACTCGAACATTTCAAGGAAATACTGCTGGCCTGGAAACACGAGCTGATGGAAGAAGTCGACAGGACCGTCCATCACATGCAGGACGAAGCCAGCAATTTCCCCGATCCCAATGACCGCGCAACCCAGGAATCTGAATTCGGGCTGGAACTCCGCACCCGGGACCGCGAGCGGAAACTGCTGAAAAAAATTGATCAGGCTATCGAGCGCACCGATGACGGCAGCTACGGGTATTGCGAGGAAACCGGCGAGGAGATCGGACTGAAACGGCTTGAGGCCCGGCCCGTGGCAACCCTCTGCGTCGAAGCGCAGGAACGCCGGGAACTGGCCGAGAAGCAGTACCGCGACCGGGATGACCGGTATCGTTAACAGCCCATTGAACGCTTCCGCACCCGGCGCGGAAGAATGCCTGCAAACCAGCCTCTCAGCCAACGCGTAGCGCCCGGTAGCCGCTACCGGGGCCGTTTCGCTCCCTCACCCACCGGCCCCCTGCATTTCGGTTCACTGGTGACCGCCGTGGCCAGTTGGCTCGACGCGCGAGCAGCCGGTGGCGAGTGGTTGCTTCGCATCGAAGATATCGATCCGCCGCGCGAAGTCCAAGGGGCCACCCAAATGATTCTCCGAACCCTTGAGACCCATGGTTTCCAATGGCCCTGCCCGGTTCGCTATCAAAGCCAAAGGCTTGCACATTTTGAAACAGCAGTTGATCAGATGCTGGCCCAGGACTTCGCTTATGCCTGCCGCTGTTCGCGCCAGGCAATACGTGACGTGGCCCTGCCCGGCCCGGCAGGACTCGTCTACCCGGGCACCTGTCGCGCCCTGAACCTGCCTGTACGCCGCGGTGAAACCTCGGTCAGGCTACGCACCCACGATGACGAAGTCTCGTTCGAGGATCGCTTGCAGGGAATCACCACGAGCCTTATAAGTCAGGATATCGGCGATTTCATCATCCGCCGCAAAGACGGCCTGATCTCTTATGTCCTGGCCGTAGTCATCGATGATCACGATCAGGGCATTACCGACGTGGTGCGCGGATACGATCTGCTGGGCTTCACGCCGGCGCAAATCTTCTTGCAACAACAGCTTGGCCTGGGTGGTCTGAATTACATGCATCTGCCCGTTGCTGTGGACGCACGCGGCGAAAAACTCAGTAAACAAGCCGGCGCAAAACCCGTGGACGACGAGACGCCGGTTGAAAACCTCTATCGGTGCTTAACGTTTCTCGCCCAGGCGCCGCCGCAAAATCTGCTCAGGGCAGATCTCGACACGATCTGGCAATGGGCCGCTGAAAACTGGGATCCGACAGCGCTGACAGGGTTACGCAAAAAGATTGCCGATGGCAGTGATTTTAACTAGAAATATGATTAGATATCTATATTAACTTATTGGATTATATAGTTTATATATATATAGAATACGATCAGTTACGAGAAAGGCGTAATATCAAAATCAGGATAGCGATCCAATGAACCTCATGCTGGATTCGGTGTCCAAAAAGAAGCGAATCGCGGGCGCGATCGCTTAACCAGGATTGCGGGGTACACCGGGGGAGACTTCGGTGAAATAAATATGCCAAATCCAAGACTTGTCCGTAAGTACGTGAACCGTCGGCTCTACGATACGACCCAGAGTCGCTACGTAAATCTCGACGATCTCAGGAAACTCATCATCGAAGGTGCCGCCTTACGTGTGGTGGATCAGGCCAGCGGTGACGATATCACCACGTCGGTGCTCCTGCAGATTATCGGCGACACGCAGCGGTCCGGTGCAACGCTGTTCGATTCCGAGTTCTTGTCCGATCTGATCAGACTGTCCGCTAAAGAACGTGACCCCACGCTGCCGGACCGGCTGAACAGAGCATTGCGCGCCGCACTGACGCGACGCCCGGTCAGCGGCGGCATCACAGCGTCTCCGCTGGTCTAGCTGAAGCGGCCTGTGCGCTCCGGGACGCCGCTTACGCGGCGGCCTCGATGTCGCGCATGCTCAAACGGATTCGACCCTGACGGTCAACCTCCAGTACCTTGACGCGGATAATATCGCCTTCTGCCAGCTTGTCGCTGACACGCTCCACACGCTCCTCAGAGATTTGCGAGATGTGGACGAGCCCATCCTTGCCGGGCAGGATTGTGACGAAAGCGCCGAAATCCATCAGTCGGGCCACACGACCTTCGTAGATGGTTCCAACCTCTACATCGGCTGTGATGAGTTCGATTCGGCTTTTCGCATCACGTCCTGCAGCACCGTCAACAGACGCGATTTTCACCGTGCCATCGTTATCAATATCGACCGTAGCGCCCGTTTCTTCGGTAATCATGCGAATCGTCGCTCCGCCCTTACCGATGACATCCCGTATTTTCTCCGGATCGATTTTAATCGTCAGAATAGTCGGTGCGAAATCAGACATTTCTTCACGCGGCGCATCGAGAACCTTGTTCATTTCACCAAGGATATGCAGCCTGGCCTCACGCGCCTGACTCAGCGCATCGGACATGATTTCCCGGGTGATGCCGTCGATCTTGATGTCCATCTGCAGAGCTGATACGCCATCGGACGTACCGGCCACCTTGAAGTCCATGTCGCCCAGATGATCTTCGTCACCCAGAATATCCGTCAGCACTTGATAGCGTTCGCCTTCCTTGACCAGTCCCATTGCAACGCCGGCTACGGGTGCGGAGATCGGCACGCCGGCATCCATCAGCGCCAGGCTCGTGCCACAGACGCTGGCCATCGAACTTGAACCATTGGACTCGGTAATTTCAGATACCACGCGAACCACATACGGAAAATCTTCCATGTTTGGCAGCACGGCTTTGATACCGCGACGCGCCAGGCGACCATGACCGATTTCGCGGCGTTTCGGGCCGCTCATAAAACCAGTCTCACCGACACAGAAGGGCGGGAAATTGTAATGCAGCATAAAGCGGTCACGCATTTCGCCTTCAAGAGCATCGATGATTTGTGAATCCCGGTCCGTACCCAGCGTCGTCACGACGATGGCCTGAGTTTCTCCACGCGTGAACAGCGCAGAACCGTGAGTTCGCGGCAGCACGCCGGTCCGTACGCTGATCGGTCGCACGGTCGTCGTGTCACGGCCGTCAATACGCGCTCCTCCGCTGAGAATACGCTCGCGCACGATATGGCTTTCCAGGCTGCCGAGCTGTTCTGTAACCTCGTCCGCAGTCCAGGCAGAGCCTTCCTCACCAGCCAGCGACGCAATAACCGCGTTCTTGATCTCGCCGACTTTCGCGTAGCGCGACTGCTTTTCGGTGATGTTATACGCTTCGTTCAATCCAGCCTCTGCCTGTTTGGCAACAGCGCTGACGAGATCGGCATCGACTTCAGCAGCCTGCCAGTCCCAGGCAGGTTTGCCGACTTCGGCGGCAAGTTCACGGATCACGTTGATCGCAACCTGCATCTGATCGTGACCAAACATGACAGCATCCAGCATGACCGATTCCGGCAAGCAATCTGCTTCGGATTCAACCATCAAAACGGCATTGGCCGTGCCCGCTACGACGAGATCCAGCCTGGATTCCGCAACCTGACTGTTACTCGGGTTGAGGACGAAACTGTCGTTGATATAAGCAACGCGGGCTCCGCCAATCGGTCCCTTAAACGGCATGCCCGATAACGCCAGGGCAGCCGATGCGCCGATCAGGGCGGGTATATCCGGGTTAACTTCCGGATTCATCGACATCACGGTTGTGATGATCTGGACTTCATTCTTGAAGCCTTTAGGGAACAGCGGCCGAACCGGTCGATCAATCAATCGGGAGGTCAGCGTTTCTTTTTCGCTCGGACGACCTTCGCGCTTGAAGAACCCACCGGGGATCTTGCCCGCGGCATAGGTTTTTTCCTGATAGTTGACCGTCAGAGGAAAGAAATCGCGGCCCGGATCAGCGGCACGACGTCCGACGGCAGTAGCAAGCACCACGGTGCCGGCCATATCAACGACAACTGCGCCGTCAGCCTGACGTGCTATTTCGCCCGCTTCAAGGGTGACTTCATGCTCACCGTATTTAAATGATTTTTTAATAGATGACACTTTATTAAATCCTGTTTGGTAGAAACGAACGGGCACCGGTCGCAACACTCAATGCTGCATCGGACCCGTTTAAATTGTGTTTTGGAACGATCGCGCGCCTAGCGACGAAGGCCAAGGCGTGAAATCAAAGTGCGATAGCGTTCGCTATCCTGGTTCTTAAGGTAGTCCAGCAACTTGCGGCGTTTATTCACCATCCGCAACAAACCCTGTCGGGAATGGTGGTCCTTTTTATGCTTGCTGAAATGACCAGTCAGCTCACTGATGCGCGCAGACAGCAACGCAACCTGAACCTCGGCCGAACCCGTGTCGGCATCACCAACCCGGTAATCATCAATGATCTTGCTCTTCTCCGCTCCCGAAAGCGACATTAGGTAGTTCTCCTCTTCCCTTCTAGCTTATTGATCGCACTTGCATTTTCGCGGCGTATTGTAACCGTAGAGCCGGCTCAGATATACCCCGAATCAGCACTAAATTCAGGCGGGGCACCGCGTTCCACGAAAAGCCGCTTCGGGGCCACGCGGCCATCCGGCATCACTTCGCCGATCCCCAGAAACCGCCGGGTCTCGTCATACAACCGTACCAGCCCGACTTCGCTCTCCCGGGCCGCACAAACGGGGTGTCCTTGCAGCAGATAATACGATTCTGAAGGCCCCAGCTTCACGGCAGGCCAATCGGACAGGGCATCGTCCAGCGGCAGCAGATACTCATCGAGGGCCTCACAGCCCGCCTGTGCGGCTGTTTCCAGGGATTCCATAGTGATCATGCGCTCCTCGAGGAACGGCAGCACGCTCAGACGCCGCAATGCAGCGACATGGCCCAGCGTCCCGGCTGCCCTGGCAATATCTTCCACCAGGGTCCGGATATAGGTGCCTTTGCTGCAACGAACCCGAAGTACAGGGCACCCGGGGTCAAACGACTCGATTTCCAGCTCGTCTATGCGAATGTCACGGGGCTCGCGTTCGACTTCCTTGCCCTCACGCGCCAGCTCATAAAGACGTTTGCCGTCTTTTTTCAGCGCCGAGTACATCGGCGGAATCTGCTGAAGCTCGCCATGAAACCCGGCCAGGACCTTTTCCAGCTGTGGGCGATCCACCGTCTTTAACGCCGATTCGGCGAGTACCTGACCATCGGCATCCGCCGTGTCGGTCTGACTGCCCCAGCGGGCCGTCGTACGGTAGATTTTGTCAGCACCGAGCAGATAGCCGGACAGTTTAGTCGCATGACCGAAACAGATCGGCAACAAACCGCTGGCTAACGGATCAAGACTTCCCGTATGACCGGCCTTGCGTGCGTCAAACAGGCGCTTCACTTTTTGCAGGGCAGCGTTGGATGTCAGCCCGGTCGGCTTATCCAGCAATAACAGACCGTCAACCTGACGCCCTTTCGAACGCCGGCGTCCGTGCCGCGGCCGTTCAGTCGAGCTCATCGTCATCCCCTGCACTTTCGCCATGGCGTTCGTCATAGCCGGGGGCTTTGCGATCCTTATCGACAACTGACGCAATCAGATTGTCCATTTCATCAGCCCGCGATCCTGAATCATCATAACGAAACCGCAGCTGCGGCACATTGCGTACCGTCAGTTCCTGCGCCAGCTCGCGTCGAAAAAACCCGCCGGCAGACTCCAGAGCTTTTTCCATATCTTCTCGTGGCTGTGATGCGTCCAGGCCGGTGAAATGGACCCAGGCAACACCCAGATCACGCGAAACGTCTACAGCGGTAATGATGGTATGGCGTAGCCGCGGATCCCTGATACGCACACGAATAACGTCACTCAGAATACGTTGAATCTGCTCTTCGATACGGCGACTGCGGGGATATTCCCGTGGCATGGGGACTCCTGAGTGTCGGGCGGTCCGTTAACGGGAACCGTTTACGCGGTCCGCGCGACCTCGATACGTTCAAAACATTCAATCTGATCGCCGACACGCACGTCATTGTAGTTTTTGACCCCGATGCCGCATTCGGTTCCGGCCCGGACCTCGTTGACATCATCCTTGAAGCGTCGCAGTGATTCGAGTTCGCCTTCATAAATCACGACATTCTCGCGGAGCACGCGAATCGGATTACTGCGCCGAACGTACCCGTCAGCGACGAGACAACCAGCGATATCACCAAACTTCGGCGAACTGAAAATATCCCGCACCTCGGCCAGCCCGACAATTTCTTCCCGGATTTCGGGTGAAAGCATGCCCGTGACAGCAGCATGAACATCATCGATCGCCTCATAAATGATGCTGTAGTAACGAACATCAACACCGGTATCCTTGATGGCTGTACGCGCCGATGCGTCTGCACGAACGTTAAAGCCAATCACTATCGCCTGGGAAGCCGCTGCCAGATTAATATCGGATTCAGTGATACCACCGACACCACTGCCGATCACTTTGACCTGTACTTCGTCATTCGACAGCTTGATCAGAGAATCACGCAATGCCTCGGCACTGCCGTGCACATCGGCCTTGACGAGTAACTGCACACTCTTGGCTTTGGATGCAGCGAGCTGGCTAAAGACATCCTCAAGCTTCGCCGCCTGTTGTTGGGCCAGTTTGACCTCGCGAGATTTACCATGACGAAACGATGCCAGCTCACGAGCTTTACGTTCATCACTGAGCACCAAAACTTCGTCGCCGGCGGCAGGCGCTCCCGAAAGGCCAAGTATCGCAACGGGCATTGACGGGCCCACTTCATCAACCAGCTCCCCCGCCTCATTGAGCATACTGCGCACACGGCCATATTCTTCACCGGCAAGAACGACGTCACCCCGACGCAGTGTTCCGCGGGTCACGAGTATTGTTGCAACAGCACCGCGCCCTTTTTCAAGACTCGACTCCACGACCACGCCGGCGGCCGATCCTTCGGCCACCGCTTTCAGATCGAGCAATTCCGCCTGCAGCAGAACCGCATCAAGCAATGCGTCAATTCCGACGCCCGTCTTGGCCGAGACATTGACGAACAGAACATCTCCGCCCCACTCTTCCGGAAGAACCTCTTTGGCCGACAACTCGTTCCGCACGCGCTCAGGATCAGCATCTTCCTTGTCAGTCTTATTAACCGCTACAACGATCGGCACTCCGGCCGCACGCGCATGCAGCACGGCCTCCTCGGTTTGCGGTTTGACGCCATCGTCTGCGGCCACAACCAGAATGACGATGTCAGTGACCTGCGCGCCACGAGCACGCATTGCCGTAAATGCGGCATGTCCGGGGGTATCAAGAAATGTGATCTGACCTTTGTCAGTTTCCACATGATAGGCACCGATATGCTGCGTAATGCCGCCAGCCTCACTGTCTGCGACGCGGGTACGACGAATATGATCCAGCAAAGAAGTCTTGCCATGATCTACATGGCCCATGATTGTCACAACCGGCGGGCGTGGTTGCGCATCGCCACCTGTATCAATGGCGGAGAGAATTTCCTGCTCGAAACCGGATTCCTCGCTCGGCTTGGCGACATGGCCCATTTCTTCGACCACCAGGACAGCCGTATCCTGATCGAGAACCTGGTTGATCGTCGCCATGGCCCCCATACCCATCATGACCTTGATGACCTCGTTGGCCTTGATCGCCATTTTCTGGGCGAGTTCTGCAACCGTAATCGATTCCGGTATTTCTACTTCATGAACGACGGGTTCAGTGGGCGCCTGAAATCCGTGCTGTGAATCCACAGAAACAGAAACATGGCGCCTGCGCGCGCGTTTTTTCCTGCGACGATTACTGCCATCTCCGGCAACATGAAGTTCCTTGCGGCCGTAGCGCGTACCACGGTCTTTCTTGTCACCTCTTTTGTCGGCCTTTTTGTCGGCTTTCTTTTCGTCTTTCTTGCGCGACACTTCCGGCGCAGCAGCCGGCGGGCCGACGGGCAGCGCAGCAGCCAGGCGTTCCTGCTCAAGACGCTGACTGTCTTCTTCGCGCTTCACCGCTTCTTCGGCCGCGCGCTTTGCATCTTCCTCGGCCTGAACTTTGGCCTCTGCAGCCTGCTTTTCCTGATCGAGACGCTCCTGCTCCAGGCGCTCCGATTCTTTGGTGACCTGCTCCTCGGCAAGCCGTTTCGCGTCTATTTCTTCTTGCTGCTGACGCGCCGCTTCTTCGAGGGCATCACGCTTGATGTAGGTCCGCTTGCGGCGCACCTCGACATTAACCGTCCGACTTCGACCCTGGGGCCCGGATAGTCTCAACTCGCTCTGCGAGCGACGATTGAGCGTGATTTTCTGGGGTGCCGCAGACACTGCTTCACCCTTGTGGCCATGACTGCGTCGAAGGTACGTGAGTAACTCCATTTTGGCGTCATCGCTAATGACCGCATCGACACCCTCGATCTTGATACCTGCCTCTTCAAGCTGGCTCAAAAGGCGTTCGACCGGCACCTTAAGCACGTCTGCGAATTGCGCTATCGTCACATCGGACATATAAGTTGCTCCGCTTGGCCTCAGCTCGTCACTTCGTCCTGCTCGAACCAGTGGGCTCGAGCGGCCATAATAAGTTTGCCGGCCTTCTCATCATCCAGTCCCTCGACATCCGTCAGCTCATCGATCGACTGCTCAGCAAGATCTTCCCTCGTGACTACGCCCTGGCTGGCCAGTGAAAAAGCCAGAGGCCGATCCATTCCCTCAAGGGACAAAAGGTCCTCGGCAGGCTCGACTTCGTCAATAATTTCCTCGCTGACGATAGCCTTAGTCAGCAGCACGTCGCGCGCACGATTTCTGAGTTCATCGACGATGCCTTCGTCAAATTCATCGATAGCGATAAGCTCGCTGGCCGGCACGTACGCCACTTCCTCAATACTGGAAAAGTCTTCCTGCACAAGAATCAGCGCCACCGTCTCATCAACGTCAAGCTGTTTCATGAACATTGCCAGCAAATCCTTGCCGTCCTGTTCGCTCTTGTCGTCTGCGTCAGCTTCCGTCATGACGTTCAGTTCCCACTGCGTCAATTCACTGGCAAGACGAATGTTCTGACCGCCACGACCGATTGCCTGAGATAATTTATCCTCTTCCACAGCAACATCCATGCTGTGCTTCTCTTCATCCACGACGATCGAGGTCACCTCAGCCGGCGACATCGCATTAATGACAAACTGAGCGGAGTTCTCACTCCACAGGATAATATCCACACGCTCACCGGCCAGTTCATTGGAAACCGCCTGCACACGTGAACCACGCATGCCCACGCAGGCGCCCACCGGGTCGATCCGTGTGTCATTACTCTTCACGGCAATCTTGGCACGAAGCCCGGGGTCACGAGCCGCACCCAGTATTTCGATCAGACCCTGGCCAACTTCGGGCACTTCCAGCTTGAACAACTCCAGCAGAAACTCGGGCGCTGTCCGGGTCATGAACAACTGCGGACCACGTTGCTCCGCGCGAACCTCGCGCAGCACAGCCTTGAGACGGTCCTGCGGCTTCACCGGCTCGCGCGGAATCATGTCTTCCCTGGGAACAAAGCCTTCAGCGTTACCGCCCAGGTCAATATATACGCCGTTTCGGTCAACGCGTTTGACGATGCCGCTGAGCAGTTCGCCGGTACGCTCCTGATATTCCTCGACCACCTTGCTGCGCTCAGCCTCTCGCACTTTCTGCACGATGACCTGTTTGGCCGTCTGGGCAGCAATCCGGCCGAACTCGACGGAATCGATCGGCACTTCGACATACACTCCCGGCTCGGCATTCGGGTCGATGTCCACGGCATCCAGCATCCGCAGTTCCCGTTCAGGGACCTCCAGTTCATCAGACTCGTCAGCAAACACCATCCACTGCCTGAAGGTATCGTACTCACCCGAAGTCCGGTTGATACTTACCCTGACATCGATGTCTTCGGCATGACGTTTCTTTGTCGCAGACGCCAGTGCGGCTTCGATTGCCTCGAATATGATTTCCTGATCAACGCCCTTTTCGTTAGAAACGGCATCAACCACCACCAGTATGTCTTTATTCATATTTTCAACCCCATTTTTTCGGGGACTCTTCCGGCCCGCACTTAAAGCTCGGGTACTAATCGAGCGACTTCAATATCCGCCATGGATATAGAATAAGTATCGCCGCCCGACCTCACTAAAATCTTGTCACCTTCACGACGCAACAACTGACCCTGGATACGGCGCCGGCCCTTAACCAGCTTGAGCAACCGCGCCTTGATCGAATTGCCCGCAAACCGATCGAAATGCTCGGGCTTGACCAGTTTCCGATCCAGCCCCGGCGACGAAACCTCCAGGCTGTAGTTGCCTGCAATCGCATTTTCCACATCCAGCAAGGCGCCAACCTGATGACTTACCCGCTCACAATCTTCCAGATCGATACCGGTATCCTGATCAATAAAAATTCGTATCAGGCCGTTCCCGTGTCCGAGATTAATCTCCAGATCGCTCAACTCGTAGCCCAACGCCTCAACGGCGGGCTCAAGCAATTCGATCAATTCCTGTCGTGACGCCGTCACCATTCACCTGTCGCATCAGGGCAACCACAAAAAATGGGCCAATGGCCCACTCCTGTTACACCCCTCTTTCTCGTCCGGTGGGCCATTATCATGACACCACTGTGCGATACATAAAGAAAAAGCCCCATGCGGAGCTATTCCTACCAGCATATTGGTAGCGGGGGCAGGATTTGAACCTGCGACCTTCGGGTTATGAGCCCGACGAGCTGCCAGACTGCTCCACCCCGCATCCGCAGGCGGCTATTCTACAGAAGCCAGACCCCCAGCGTAAACCCGTATCACAGCACCGGGCTGAAGGGGATTAATCAGCGGATTTCAGGCTAAGAAGCCCTGCTGGCAACGTTTTCGGCAACTCAACGAGATGGAAAAGCGGGTCCGCTCAGATCAGGACCCAGGAACAAATCGCAATCAGTCTGTCCGGAAACAGGCCCAGCACCAGAAGTGCCAGACCGTTAATACTCAATACGATCCTGAGATCCCAGCCGCCTTCCAGCGCCGATGCGTCCTCGCAATCATCGAAATACATCAGCTTGATCACGCGCAGATAATAGAACGCACCAATCACCGAAAAGACCACGCCGGTGATTGCCAGCCAGGTCTTGCCCGCGTCAATCAGTGCCTCGAGCACCCACCATTTCGCATAGAAACCGGCCAGCGGGGGTACGCCGATCATGCTCACCATCAACAGCATCATGATCGCCGCAAACCACGGGCTGCGCTGGGCAAGACCCTTGAGATCGTCCAGACGATCTGCCTCAAACCCATCCCGGCTCATCAGGATAATGATGCCGAAGGCGCCGGCTGCCATCAGCACGTAAACGAGCGTATAGAACAAGGCAGCTTCCAGACCGCTGGTCGTACCTGCGAGAAGCCCCAGAAAAATAAATCCGACATGCGCAATCGCCGAGTAGGCCAGCATGCGCTTCAGGTTTGTTTGCGCGATAGCAACGATGTTACCGATACCAAGGGACAGCACGGCAAAAACGGCCAGCATGATTTCCCAGGTCGGCACCAGCAGCGCCAGTCCGTCGACCAGCACACGCACCGCCAGTGCAAATGCTCCGAGCTTCGGCACGGTGCCGATAAACAGGGTCACGCACGTCGGTGCTCCATGATAGACATCGGGCAGCCACATATGAAAAGGCACCGCGCCGAATTTGAACGCGATTCCGGCAAGAATGAAGGCCAGGCCCACCAGGGCGGCAAGATTATTGGGGCCAACCTGCATCAGGGCCTGATTGATTTCCGTGAGCTGCAGACTGCCGGTCACACCATAAATAATGGAAACGCCATATAAAAAGAGGCCTGAGGCAATGGCACCAAGAACAAAATATTTCATCGCCGCTTCCGCTGCGACCGGCGAATCGCGATCAAACGCGACCATTGCGTACAAAGACAGCGAGAGCATTTCCAGACCAAGATAGATGGTCAGCAGGCTGTACCCTGAAATCATCACCATGACGCCGAGCAAACCGAACAATCCCAGTACGTAGTATTCGCCCTTGTAGTAGCTGCGCTCCTCCAGGTATGACCGGGAATACAGAAAAACAACGGCCACGACCACGAGCGAAAACAATTTCAGCAGTCTCGCCAGCGGATCGGCTACAAAACTGCCGCTAAACGTCACGATGCGGGCATCAACACCAATATCGGCGCAGACCCAGGCGGCAACTGCCAGGGTAGTCATCGATAAAAGGTAGGTCACTCGCCGGGACGAGAACAGATCAACGATGAGCACAATACAAATTCCGAGAGCGAGCACGATCTCGGTCATCGCCGGTGCAAAATCAGGTATCGAAAACTCCATAAATTACAACTTGGACTGGGTGATGTGACTCACCAGGTTATCCACCGTCGCTGACATCATATCCGCCAGCGGTGCGGGCCAAAGCCCCAGACCCAACACAAAAATCGCCATGAGCCCAAGCACGATGAACTCTCGCGAATTGATATCTTGCAGCGACGCCACGTTCTCGTTCGCCACCGCGCCAAAAATGACTCGCTTCACCAGCCACAAGGTGTAAGCCGCACCCAGAACCAGCGTCGTTCCGGCGAGGAACGCATACCAGAAATTTGCTTTGAAGCTGGCGAGAATCACGAGAAATTCGCCGACGAATCCGGACGTGCCGGGCAGACCGGCATTGGCCAGTGAAAAGAGGACCATAAAAGCCGCGAATTTCGGCATCGTGTTGACGACACCGCCATAGTCCGATATCTGCCGGCTATGCACCCGGTCATACATGATGCCGACGCAGAGAAACATGGCGGCTGAAATAAAGCCGTGGGAAATCATCTGAATCATACCGCCGGTGATACCCATGCCGATGCCGGCAACCTCCCCGGTCTGATTCAGGATCGCCCAGCCAATAAAAAACCCGAGCGTTACAAAGCCCATATGCGCAATCGATGAGTAAGCGATCAGCTTTTTCATATCCTGCTGAACGAGCGCAACGAAGCCGATATACACGACGGCGACCAGGGACAAACCAATCATCAGAATATCCAGCGATTCACTGGCATCGGGCGCGATCGGCAAACTAAAGCGAATAAAACCGTAACCACCCATCTTCAACAAAACGGCGGCCAGAATCACCGATCCACCGGTCGGCGCTTCCACGTGCGCATCTGGCAGCCATGTGTGTACAGGCCACATTGGCACTTTGACGGCAAACGCCACCAGAAAAGCCAGAAAAATCAGAACCTGCTCTTCCATGCTCAGCGGCAGCGCATGAAAAACCAGGATGCTGTAGCTGCCGGCCTGCAGGTACAGGTAAATCAGCGCCACCAGCATGAACACGGAACCCAGAAACGTGTACAGGAAAAACTTGATTGTGGCGTAGACCCTGCGCGTGCCGCCCCAAACACCGATAATTATGAACATCGGCAAAAGCATGGCTTCCCAGAACACATAAAACAGCAAGGCATCAAGAGCGGCGAATACGCCGATCATCAGTCCTTCGAGAATCAGGAACGCCGCGAAATACTGTGCGGGCCGTTTCTTGATAACCTCCCAACCGGAGAGCACGACGATCGGTGTCAGGAAAGTAGTCAATAAAATCAGCGGCAACGAGAAACCATCGACACCCAGGAAATACTCGACCCGGAACCGCGTTATCCAGGGCAGGCGCTCGACAAATTGCATCGCCGCGGTACTGCCATCAAATCCCGCGTACAAAGGCAGACTGAGCAGAAACGTTACAACAGAGACGATCAGCGCAAACCAGCGATCCCAGCGAGGGCCGCCATTTTCAGATGCGTTGCCACCCATCAACAACATCAGCAATCCACCCGCGATGGGCAACCAGATCAGTACGCTCAGCAGTCCCACTGTCATCAGTTCCTAATATCCTGTTGACCGCATCAGCAGCCACGCCAACATCACCGCAAGACCAATGATCATGACAAAGGCATAGGTGTACAGGCGCCCGGTCTGGATACCTCGTATTACGCCGGATGCCCAGCCAACAATCCTTGCGCTGCCGTTAACCAGCGCGCCATCGATCAAAATCTCATCACCAACCTTCCAGAGCAGATTCCCGATAACAAGGCTGCCACCGGGAATAATCTTCTCTGCCAGATCATCGGCAAAATATTTTCTGACCAGCACCGTATAGATCACACCAAAACGCTGCCTGATTCTTTCCGGCAACGTCGGTTGCCTCAGATACAGGTACCATGCCGTGCCCACACCTGCGAGCGCCAGGTAAAGAACCGGCGACGTAAAAGAATGCAGCACAAATTCCATCGGCCCGTGCCAAACTGCTTTCATTTCGCCGATCACATCATGGCCCGGCAGAACGAATACCGCGCCACCGAAATAGCCTTCGAACAAAACCGGGCCGATCGTGAACCAGCCGATAATCAACGACGGGATCGCCAGCAAAATCAACGGCAGTGTCACCACCCATGGCGGTTCATGCAAGTGGTCGCGCGCATCGTCGTCAATTCTTTCGGGTCCGTGGAAGACAAGAAAAAACATCCGGAACGAATACAGCGCCGTAACGAAAACACCGATTAAAACGCAAAAATAAGCATAACCGGCGCCGGCAATATCAGAGTGATGCACGGCCTCGATGATCGCGTCTTTGGAAAAGAAACCGGCGAAACCAGGCATGCCAATCAGCGCCAGCGACCCGACCAGTGCCGTCCAGTAAGTAATGGGCAGATATTTCTTCAGCCCGCCCATGCGTCGAATATCCTGCTCGTGGTGCAGTGCCATGATGACCGAACCCGCCGCCAGGAACAGCAATGCCTTGAAAAATGCATGCGTCATCAGGTGGTAAATACCAGCCGAATAAGCCGAAGCCCCTTGCGCCACCATCATGTAGCCGAGCTGCGAAAGCGTTGAGTACGCCACCACGCGTTTGATGTCGTTCTGCACCACGCCAAGAAAGCCTGTCAGCAATGCAGTGGTGGCGCCGATGACTATGACGAAGCTCAGCGCCGTTTCAGAATATTCAAACAGCGGCGACATACGCGCGACAAGGAATACACCTGCGGTCACCATCGTCGCAGCGTGAATCAACGCTGAAATTGGCGTCGGGCCTTCCATGGAATCGGGCAACCAGACATGCAGCGGCATTTGCGCCGACTTGCCCATCGCACCAATGAACAGACAGATGCATGCTACCGTTAACGCCGACCAGGATCGTCCTGCGAAAATCTCTATCGATTCGCCACTCATGGCTTTGGCCTGACCGAACACTTCAGCGTAATCAAGACTTCCGGTTAACTGAAAAATCAGAGCTATACCAAGCAAAAAACCGAAATCACCAACCCGGTTTACAAGAAACGCTTTCATATTGGCGAATATCGCTGCCGGGCGCGTATACCAGAAACCGATGAGCAAATAGGAAACAACACCAACCGCTTCCCAGCCAAAAAACAGCTGCAGGAAGTTGTTTGCCATCACCAGCATCAGCATTGAGAACGTAAACAACGAGATATAGCTGAAAAAACGCTGGTATCCCGGATCATCGTGCATATAACCAACAGTGTAGATATGCACCATCAAAGACACGAAAGTTACGACCGCCATCATCAGGGCAGTCAGGCGATCAACAAGGAATCCGACCTCCATCGTGACGCCATCAGTCACCATCCAGGTATAAATGGTCTCGTTATAGGCCTGCTCGCCATCAAACAGCTGCACCTTGAGTACCAGCAGGGACAACACGAAAGAAATCGCCACGCCAATAATCGTGATCCAGTGTGCGCCGGCCCGGCCGATCTGGCGCCCGAAAAGACCCGCGATCACGGAGGCGATCAAAGGGCTTAAAACGATTGAAAGGTAGACGTTTTCCATACCCTAGCCTTTCATCGCGTCGAGTTCCTCGACGTTAATGCTGCGTTTGGATCGAAACAGCACGATAAGAATTGCAAGGCCAATGGCCGCTTCCGCTGCGGCCACGGTCAGAATAAAAAATACGAACACCTGACCGGCTGAATCACCCAGATAGCGAGAGAACGCAATAAAATTAAAATTCACTGCCAGCAGCATCAGCTCGATACACATGAGCAGTAAAATGACGTTCTTGCGATTCAGGAAAATGCCGGCGATACTCAGGGAAAATAATGCCGCAGACAACATCAGGTAATATTCCAGTGTCACCATCAATCCGTCTCCGGCTTCATGCTGACAAGCTTGACGCGGTCTTCACGGCGAACTTTCACCTGATCGCTGATATTCTGGACTTTGACACCAGGCCGGCGACGCATGGTGAGCACGATCGCCGCCACTATCGCCAGTAACAAAATGAATGAAGCCAGCTCGAATGCATAAACATGCTCGGTGTACAGCACTGCGCCCAGCTCTTTGGTATTACTGTAATCAGCAGCATGAGGCACCGGAGTCGCCAGCATCGGCAAGCCCTCGTTGCGCAGCCAGATCACCGTACCCAGCTCTGCAATGATCAACAACGCCACCAGCACACCAATGGGTGCGTAGCGGGTAAATCCCTCGCGCAGCGCTTCTACATTGACATCAAGCATCATGACGACAAACAGGAACAAAACCATAACCGCGCCGACATAAACCAGCACCAGCACCACGGCAAGAAACTCGGCCTCAAGCAACATCCACAGCACTGAACTGGTCACAAACGCAAGCACCAGGAACAAAGCGGAGAACACCGGATTACGCGATGTAATAACACCAACCGCCGATCCCAGCAGGACCAGCGCCAAAAAGCTAAAAAAGATCAGTTCAATCATCTATCTGTCTATTCAACCTGTTTAACGGTACGGGGCATCCGCGGCCCGGTCTGCGGAAATTTCCGATTCATACTTATCGCCAATTGCCAGCAGTTTGTCCTTGGTCATGATGTTTTCACCACGCTGCTCCATGTGATATTCAAAGATGCGCGTCTCTACAATGGCATCTACCGGACAGGACTCCTCGCAAAAGCCACAATAGATGCACTTGAAAAGATCGATATCGTACCGGGTGGTACGGCGTGTCCCATCGTCCGCAACGCCGGACTCAATGGTAATCGCTGCAGCCGGACAGACCGCCTCACATAATTTGCAGGCAATGCATCGCTCTTCCCCATTCGGATAACGCCGCAGGGCGTGAAGCCCGCGAAAGCGTGGAGACTGGGGTGTTTTTTCCTCCGGATACTGAATCGTTACCTTAGTCACGAAAAAATTTCGCAATGTCAATTGAAGACCTTTGAGAAGCTCCCAAAGCAAAAACGTTTTAATTATGCTTTTTAACGAATTCATCTCAGGCGCTCCACGGACCAACCCCGATTATCGCCATTGCTCCTTCCACAAAAATCCAGGCAATTGTGATGGGCAAAAAAACCTTCCATCCAAGACGCATGATTTGATCATAGCGATAGCGTGGGAAAGTCGCACGAAACCATAAAAAGCAAAACAGGAAAAAAGCCATTTTGGCGGTAAGCCAATGCAAGCCCGGCAGACGCAGAAACTCCAGTGGCGTGCCATCCATCCAGCTGAATAGCGCGCCTGCGAAAAAGGATTCCCAGCCACCCAGAAACAGCACGGCCGTCAACGCACCAATCAGGATCATATTCGCGTATTCGGCGAGGAAAAATATCGCAAAAGCAACGCCGGAGTACTCCACATGAAAGCCCGCTACAATTTCGGACTCTCCCTCGGCCACATCGAACGGAGACCGGTTTGTTTCCGCGACACCTGAAATAAAGTAGACGATAAACAGAGGAAACAAAGGCAACCAGAACCAATGAGCGACACCGCCGGCCTGCGCTTCCACGATTGCGCCGAGGTTCAGGCTGCCGCCGGCCATTAGCACACCAACAAGCGCAAAACCCATCGCGATTTCATAAGCGACGATCTGTGCAGCCGAACGCATCGCACCAAGAAAAGCATACTTCGAATTGCTCGCCCAGCCCGCGATGATGACCCCGTAAACGCCAAACGATGTGAGCGCGAGCACATAAAGCAATCCCGCGTCGATATCTGCGATCGCGAATCCGGGGAACAATGGCACGACGGCCCAGGCGGCAAGAGCCGGGGCAAGCGACAAAATTGGTGCAATAAGAAAAAGAAACTTGTTCGCATTTGCCGGTACGATCACTTCTTTGAGCAGCAGCTTGATCGTATCGGCGAATGGCTGAAACCAGCCCCTGGGCCCGACACGATTCGGCCCGATGCGATTCTGCATATAGCCGATGATCTTTCGTTCCAGGTACGTCAGGAACGCAACGCTGAGTATCACAACAAGGAGAAGCGGCGCGATCTGCAGAACAATCACGATGACTTCCTGCACCAGTACCGGCAGCAATTCCCAATAGGGCTCCACTACCGTCCACAAATTTTGTACCCATACCGTCATAATCTATTTCAGGCGATCTTGCGAGGCTCAGACGGCACAGCGACCGATTGGGTAGCCTGCAACGGCAGAGCCCTGCGCACGAGGGCATCAACCTGATACATCGGCACGTTCAGGTCCTCGATATTTCCGGACGCGGAAGCACTGGATTCAACCGCCACAGACAGATTGACCGTGTTGTCCGGCTGAATCTCCCCGACGCTGTCAAAGACTTCATCGCGAATCTGCTCAGATGTGTCGTAATCGCAACCTGGAAGCTCCAGCAGATTGCCAAGCACACGCAGAACCTTCCAGCCCGGCCGACTCTCCCCCACGGATTTCGCAACCCCGGCAAAACTCTGCCGCTGACCAGCTACATTGACGTAGGTGCCCGAGGTTTCGGCAAAAGTACCGATCGGCAGAACAACATCGGCGCACTGTTTCAGGCTGTCCCCAAAAAATGGCGAAAAGGCCAGCACAAAGTCGGCTGACGCGACCGCATCGTTTGCCAAAGCACCAGCAGCGCAGTCATATTCGGGTTCTACGCCGAACAAAATCAATCCATCAGTGGCCCCGGCAATCATGTCTGCCGCCGTCGCACCGGGTTTCTTCAGCAAATTACCGCCGGCAGTTTTATGCGGTAATGCGCCGGCGAGACTCAGACCGGCTGCATTTGCACCCTCGGGCAAATAACCCAGCCCGGCACCCGTCAGGCGCGCAAGCTCACCGGCCAGCAGACGCAATTCAGCAAAACGCGGATGCCGCATACTGATCTGGCCGAGCAAAATCAGGCCCCGTTGACCTTTATGCAGAGAAGCCGCAACGCTTTCGTGCTCATCCGTCAGTGGCCCGATACCCTCAAGCAATGGAGCAACGCCAACTGACAACTCTGACGAATCCGCTGCTGCCTGAACGATGCGCGCAAGTTCTGTGGTCAGATCAGAATCAACCAGATGCGCGTGCATGGGAAAAAGATAGTCACCGGCCTGTGGATTCAAAAACGAAACCTGCGCGCCGCCGACCACCGCTTTGCGAACCCGGTGCGCCATCATGGGTACTTCGGCGCGAAGATCCGAGCCGATCACAAATATAGATTCAAGACTGTCGATCTCAGCCAGATCGGCACCAGACCAGAAAAAGTCCGGATCATTATCCTGCTGCCGGAAATCACGACGACGCAACCGATGATCAATGCTGTCAGAACCAAGATGTCTGACCAGTTTTGCGAGCAGATAGCCTTCCTCTGTCGTCGAACCGGGAGACAATAAAGCGCCCAATGACCCCTGCCTGTTCCGCAATCCATTCGCTGCTGTTTCAAGCGCCTCTTCCCAGCTTGCTTCAGACCACTCCCCCGATTTTTTAATCATCGGAACTTCAAGCCGATCCGGAGCATAAATCCCCTCGCAACCAAAGCGGTCCCGGTCCGCGAGCCATGTTTCATTGATCGATTCATTTTCACGAGGCACGACACGCATGACGCGCCCGCCCATGATATGGACGTTAAGATTTGAACCGAAACAGTCATGCGGCGAGACCGCTGGTCGCTGAACCATTTCCCAGGCCCGGGCCGAAAACCGGTACGGCTTGTTATTTAATGCGCCCACCGGGCACAGATCGATAATATTTCCGGACAACTCGTGAGAAACACTTTTCTCAATATAGGTGCTGATCTGCATGCGGTCACCGCGGCCTATGGTTCCCAGCTCCTGGATACCCGCTATTTCCTGGCCGAATCGGACGCAACGCGTGCAGTGAATACAGCGCGTCATATCGGTAGACACCAACGGACCCAGATCTTTGTCTTTTACGACCCGCTTGCGCTCGAAATAACGGGAAACATCACGCCCGTAGCCTATGGCAAGATCCTGCAATTCACACTCGCCCCCCTGGTCACAGATCGGGCAATCCAGCGGATGATTGATCAACAAGAATTCCATGACAGACTTTTGCGCCGCGATCGCCTTGTGCGACTTGGTAAATGCCTTCATGCCGTTGGTTACAGGCGTGGCACACGCAGGCAGCGGTTTGGGCGCGTTCTCAACCTCGACCAGGCACATGCGGCAATTCGCCGCCACGGATAATTTTTCGTGATAACAGAACCGGGGAATATAAATACCCGCCGCATCCGTCACCTGGATCAGCATCTGCCCGGGCGTCGCTTCGAGCTCCACGCCGTTGACTTCTATTTTGAATTTATCCGCACTCATGACTTATATCAGGCAGCCTCTGACCGATCATCGACAATGGACTGTCCGCCGTTTTGAATCATATATTCGAACTCATGAAGATAATGACGCAGAAAACTCTGCACCGGCCACGCCGCGGCATCACCGAATGCACAAATCGTATGCCCTTCTATTTTGTTCGCAACGTCAACCAACAAATCAAGATCACTGGCTTTACCCTGACCGTCGATGATTCTCGTCAGCATCCGGTACAGCCAGCCCGTGCCTTCACGACATGGTGTGCATTGACCACAGGATTCAGCGTAATAAAAGCGGGAAATTCTCTGCAACGCCTGCACCATGCAGGTACTGTCATCCATCACGATCATTGCGCCCGTGCCAAGCGCCGAACCGGCCTGCTGCAGGCTGCCGTAATCCATCGTCAGCGGTTCTATGATTTCGGCCGGCATTACAGGCACTGAACACCCACCCGGAATGACGGCCTTCAGTTGCCGCCCGTCGCGAACACCGCCGCAGAGTTCCATCAGATCGCTGAACGGAATACCTAATGGCAATTCATAATTGCCAGGCTTATTGACATGACCTGAAACTGAAAAAATCAGCGTGCCTCCCGAATTTTCCGGACCAAGTCCGGCGAACCATTCAGCACCGCGGGTCATAATCGTCGGCACGGAAGCCAGACTCTGCGTGTTATTAATGGTGGTCGGAGCACCATACAGGCCAAATCCGGCCGGAAAAGGCGGTTTAAACCGGGGACGGCCCTGCTTTCCTTCCAGAGACTCGAGCAAAGCAGTCTCCTCCCCGCAGATGTAGGCACCAGCGCCGACAAACATATGCAAATCGAAATCGATACCGGAGCCTTTGATATTTTTCCCCAGCAACCCGGCTTCATAGGCTTCATGCAACGCTTCTTCGAATCGCGGCACCGGCTCATCCAGAAATTCACCACGAATATAGTTGTAGCCGACCGTCGCGCCCATCGCGAACCCACCGATCGCCATGCCTTCGATCAGCGCATGCGGGTTGTAACGCAGAATATCGCGGTCGTGACAGGTGCCAGGCTCACTCTCGTCGGAATTACAAATGATATATTTCTGGATTTCCGCATCCCTGGGCATAAAACTCCATTTCAACCCGGTCGGAAAACCGGCGCCGCCCCGACCGCGTAGCCCTGATGCCTTTACTTCATCAATAACCTGCTGAGGCGTCAGCTCACCGCGAAGAATTTTCTCCCAGGCCTCATACCCGCCTGTCTTAAGATAAGTCTCCATGCTCGCAGGCTTATTCATTCCCACGGTCTTAAGACATACCTGGTTCTGCTCATAAGCCATTGCGCTTACTCCAGGCCATCCAGAATCTCGTCCACTGTTTCCGGCGTGAGATTCTCGTGATAGGCATGATCAACCATCATCATCGGCGCACCGGTACATGCCGCAAGACATTCTTCCTCGCGCTTTAGATAAATTTTCCCATTCGCCGTGCTTTCACCGACTTTGATGCCAAGTTTCTTTTCAACATGTTCGAGAATCTTATTACCACCTCGTAACATGCAGGAAATATTCGTACAGACCGAAACACTGTGACGGCCGACAGGGCTGGTTTCGAACATCGAGTAAAAGGAGGCCACCTCAAATACCTGAATCGCGGGCAATTGAAGATATTGCGCTATCGCCTCCATCAGCTCACGCGTCAAAAAACCGTGATTCTCATGCTGCGCGACATGCAAAGCGGCGAGCACCGCCGAGCGTTGTCTGCCCTGGGGGAACTTCTCTTTCCAGCGGTCAATCTCTTCCCGAACGTGTTCGGACAGTTCAGTGACAGTTGCAAGAGCTTCGTTCATCGGTCTATCTCACCAAAAACGATATCCTGCGTACCGATCACAGCGACAACGTCAGCCAGCATGTGGCCCTCTACCATTTCCTTCATGGCTGACAGATGCGCAAAACCCGGCGCCCGAATCTTGAGCCGGTAAGGCTTGTTCGCACCGTCAGAAACCAGGTAGACGCCAAACTCTCCCTTGGGATGCTCGATAGCCGCGTAGGCTTCCCCTGCCGGCGTGGTATAGCCTTCCGAAAACAGCTTGAAGTGGTGAATGAGCGACTCCATGTCATCCTTCATTTCCACGCGCGACGGCGGCGCGTACTTGTGATCATCAATCATCACGGGGCCGGGATTCTCCCGAAGCCATTTCACGCACTGCTCGATAATCCGCGTGGACTGCCTCATTTCTTCCATTCGCACGAGATAACGGTCATAGCAATCGCCGTTTACGCCAATCGGAATATCGAAATCCATATCGGCATAGACTTCATAGGGTTGCTTCTTGCGTAAATCCCAGGCGATTCCGGAACCACGCAACATCGGCCCGGTAAATCCCAACTGCAGCGCACGCTCAGGCGAAACCACGGCGATATTAACCGTACGCTGTTTCCAGATTCGATTATCGGTCAGCAGGGTTTCATATTCGTCAATTCGTGCCGGAAAACGCCCGATAAAATCATCGATAAAATCAAGCAGGGAACCTGCGCGATTTTCATTCATCTTCCCGACCTCTTTTTCTGAATGCCACTTGGACGCTTTATAGTGGGGCATGACGCCCGGCAAATCCCGATAGACTCCGCCAGGCCGGTAGTAGGTTGCGTGCATGCGGGTTCCGGAGACCGCTTCATAACAATCCATGAGCTCTTCACGCTCACGGAAACAATAAAGAAACACGGTCATGGCGCCTATATCCAGACCATGGGCGCCAAGCCACATCAGGTGATTCAGAATTCTCGTAATCTCATCAAACATCACACGGATGTACTGCGCCCGGATAGGCGGCTTCACACCCAGTAATTTCTCGATCGCCAGAACATACCCGTGCTCGTTGCACATCATGGATACGTAATCCAGGCGATCCATATAGCCGATGCTCTGGTTGTAAGGTTTGCTCTCCGCCAGCTTCTCGGTCGCCCGATGCAGCAGTCCGATATGCGGATCCGCGTTCTGAATAACCTCCCCGTTCATTTCCAGCACCAGACGAAGCACACCGTGTGCCGCCGGGTGCTGGGGACCGAAATTCATCGTAAAGTTCTGAATCTCAGTCATGATCATCACCTTGTGAACCGGTGTCTTTCAGATCAGCGGTATAGCGGTTGTCATCTCTGAGCACCTTGGGCACGAGAACGCGCGGCTCGATCGTCACAGGCTGATAGACCACACGGCCGCGCGCCGGATCGTAGCTCACCTCGACGTTACCGATTAACGGAAAGTCCTTGCGAAACGGATGTCCGATGAAGCCGTAATCGGTAAGAATTCTGCGCAAGTCCGGGTGCCCCGCGAACAGGATACCGAACAGATCAAAAGCTTCGCGCTCATACCAGTCTGCAGAGGACCAGACATCGACAACCGAAGGCAACAACGGCGGATTGGCGGTGCCCGTAAAAACACGCAAGCGCAAACGGTGATTCAGACTGACGGACAACAGGTGATAGACGACAGCAAATCGTTTTTCGCCGAAGGTGTCCTCAACTTCCGGAATAATCGTCTCGCGCATCGCGGCGCGGCTAAAACCGGTCTCGCTGGCTTCTGACGTTTCCCACTCATCGACGCCGTAACTCAGGTAATCAACACCGCAAAGGTCGATCAGCGTTTCAAAACAGAATTCCGCTTCGTCACGAAGCGCTGTCATGACATCAAGCAGGCCGTCTTTATCCAACTCGTAGGTCAGTTCGCCGCAATGAGATTCACACTGAACAAGGGTGGCACCAAAACGCGCTGATATGCTGGCTGCAAGAACCTCGTAACGTGCGTTCATCGGCAACTCACCGTGCGATGGTATTCGTACGCCGAATCTTGTTTTGCAACTGGATGATTCCGTAGATCAGCGCCTCCGCGGTCGGCGGGCAACCCGGTATGTAAACATCCACTGGTACAATCCGGTCACATCCACGAACCACGGAATAAGAGTAGTGATAATAGCCACCACCATTAGCACATGAACCCATGGAAATGACCCAGCGTGGTTCGGCCATCTGGTCATAGACCTTGCGCAGCGCCGGCGCCATCTTGTTCGTCAGCGTACCCGCCACGATCATCACATCAGCCTGGCGCGGGCTTGGCCTGAAGATCACACCGAGCCGGTCGAGATCATACCGCGCTGCACCTGCCTGCATCATTTCAATGGCACAGCAGGCGAGACCGAAAGTCATGGGCCACAGAGAGCCTGTGCGCGCCCAGTTAATCAGGTTATCCAGCCCGGTGACGACAAATCCCCGTTGCTGCAAGACCTCGGGAACATCGGCAACCGGGCCCACGCCGATTTTCGCCTGCGCGACCATCACCTGCTCGCCTAATCCCATTCCAGGGCTCCTTTCTTCCACTCATAGATGAAGCCCACCACGAGCACGGCCAGAAAAACGCCCATAGCCAGAATCCCAAAGGTTCCGATCGCATCCAGAGATACCGCCCAGGGAAAAAGAAATGCGATTTCAAGATCGAATATTATAAAAAGAATCGCCACCAGGTAATAACGGACGTCGAACTTGATCCGGCTGTCTTGAAACGCCTCGAAGCCGCACTCGTAAGACGACAGTTTTTCTGCATCCTTTTGACCGCTGCCCAGCAACAAGCCGACACACAGCAGCAACACGCCGACCATCAAGGCGATGCCAAGAAACACCAGAACCGGCAAATATCCGTGCAGCAAGACCTGTCCCTAGGTACCCGGAAGTACGTTTACGCGCCCCGACACGTACGGGGCCGAATATGCAAAAAACACCACAACCATAATCCGCCTGCGCATTATGGTGCCGATGGCCGGACTCGAACCGGCACGGCTTACGCCACTGCCCCCTCAAGACAGCGTGTCTACCAATTCCACCACATCGGCTCAGCCATCCACACAACCAGTCGGATTCTGCGCTCTATTGATCCGGATTTTGATCCGCATTTTCCGTAATCGCCTCTTCCGAGGTCGGCGCCGCATCGCCTCCGGCATCCAGCGGCGGCAGATCCGGCAGTCCATCCGCATCACCCGCCTGCTTTTCCAGCGTGGGCAGCAAATCACCGATACCTGTCTCAACCGGTACAACTTCATCCATCAAGCTCGTCACAGCAGGCCCCTGTACACCCATATAGGTGAGCCCCCGGCTGCTGAGAAAAAACATCGTCGCCAGCACCGCGGTCGTCCGGGAAAGAAAGTTCGCAGAACCCTTGGCTCCGAATACCGTGCCGGACGCACCAGCACCAAACGCAGTACCGGCATCAGCGCCCTTGCCACGCTGTAGCAGAATCAGCCCGATAATCATCGCTGATAT
>PVMK01123240.1_pt1 | contig 33401 bp, 33 predicted proteins | sample 1853481 | NCBI WGS metagenome assembly PVMK01 (sample SAMN08533507, study PRJNA380276) | Marine sediment metagenome, whole genome shotgun sequencing project.
TTGTCAAGTTTGGCGAACATCTGGCGGCAGCCATAAAAAAACCCTCACGGCATATGCATAATCCGTGAGGGCTTTTAATGGGTCGTTTTACAGGTGAATTGATGGTTGGCGATGAGCTTACATCATTCCGCCCATTCCGCCCATTCCACCCATTCCGGGAGCGCCTCCTCCTCCGGGCATGGGTTCCGGTTTGTCTTCAGGTTTTTCGGCAATCATGGCCTGTGTGGTTAACATCAAAGAAGCCACACTGGCTGCGTTTTGCAGGGCAAGGCGCACCACTTTTGTGGGGTCAATGACGCCGGCCTTTATCAGATCTTCGTAGGTGTTGGTCTCGGCATTGTAGCCATAAGGCCCCTGACTGTTTTTGACTTTATCGATCACCACCGATCCTTCCATGCCGGCATTGTTGGCGATTTGACGCAAGGGTTCTTCAATGGCGCGCATAACGACCCTGACACCCAGCTTCTGGGCGGCTTTGATTTTCATCTTTCCCAGAGCATCCAGGCAACGTACCAGCGCAACACCGCCGCCCGGAACAACACCTTCCTCAACGGCTGCACGGGTTGCGTTCAAGGCGTCTTCAACGCGGGCCTTTTTTTCTTTCATTTCGGTCTCAGTTGCCGCACCCACATTAATTACGGCCACGCCACCGATGAGCTTGGCGAGGCGCTCTTGAAGTTTTTCGCTGTCGTAGTCGGAAGTGGTCTCTTCAATTTGAGCCCGGATTTGTTTGACCCGACCTTCGAGCGATGAACGGGAGCCGGCACCATCCACGATGGTCGTGTTGTCTTTATCGATGGTAATCCGCTTGGCGCTTCCCAGATCCGAAACAGCCAGATTTTCCAGCTTGATTCCCAAATCTTCAGATACGACCTGACCGCCGGTTAAAATGGCAATGTCTTCCAGCATGGCTTTGCGCCTGTCACCAAATCCAGGGGCCTTAACGGCTGCGACCTGCAGGGTGCCGCGTAATTTATTGACCACCAGTGTCGCCAGAGCTTCGCCGTCGATGTCTTCCGCAATAATCATGAGGGGTTTTCCCATTTTGGCAACCTGCTCAAGAATGGGCAACAGGTCTTTCATATTGCTGATCTTTTTCTCATTGATCAGAATGTACGGCTCCTCCAGCGAAACCACCATCTTTTCAGGGTCGGTTACAAAATACGGTGAGAGGTAACCCCGATCGAATTGCATGCCTTCAACGACCTCTAAAGTGGTTTCCATGCTTTTGGCTTCTTCAACTGTGATGACGCCTTCTTTGCCGACTTTGTTCATGGCTTCGGCGATGATGTTGCCGATGGTCTCATCATTATTGGCTGAAATGGTACCGATCTGCGCGATTTCGCGTTGATCCTTTGTGGATTTGCTGTTCTTTTGAAGTTCTTTTACGGTCACAGCCACAGCCGCATCGACTCCCCTTTTGATTGCCATGGGGTTGTTGCCGGCAGCAACAAGCTTTTGGCCTTCTTCGTAGATCGAGCGGGCCAATACCGTCGCTGTCGTTGTTCCGTCACCAGCCATATCACTTGTTTTGCTGGCAACCTCCTTTACCATCTGGGCGCCCATATTTTCAAACTTGTCATCCAGTTCGATTTCTTTGGCCACGGTGACACCATCTTTGGTGACCGTCGGAGAACCCCAGGCTTTGTCCAGAACCACGTTGCGGCCTTTAGGACCCAGGGTAACAACCACAGCGTCTGCAAGCGTCTTAACTCCGTTAAGCATTAATTCACGGGCTTTCATGTCGTACTTAATCAATTTAGCAGTCATCTTAGTTTATCCTCCATTATATACTGAAATTGTGTTTTTTAATCGATGATACCCAGCACATCTTCTTCACGCATGATTAAATAATCTTGATTTTCGATTTTTACCTCAGTGCCGGAATATTTACCAAACAGAATTCGATCGCCTTTTTTGACTTCAACAGCGATTCGTTTGCCATTCTCATCAAGCTTGCCTTTGCCAACAGAAACCACCTTACCTTCGGCCGGCTTTTCCTTGGCAGTATCCGGTATAATAATGCCGCCTTTTGTTTTTTCCTCTTCTTTAACACGTTGCACTAAAATGCGATCCTGTAATGGTCTAAGTTTCATAGTATAAATTCTCCTTTTGCATATAAGTCGGTCTTTCTTTTAAATATTGAAAGTCTTACAAAAATATTGCACTCCCCCTCGCAGGGCCGCGGTCGATATCTCACCTCCCTTCAAATTAGTTTTGATGTTAAAATTTGAATAAATCAATGTTTTTAAAGGATTGGATATGAAATAATAAGCACACTTTTTTGTTTGTAAAGAGACATTATCTGAATTTTTTTATGTTTTCCGGATAGTGGAATTGAGCTATGGTGCGGATTGGTCCGTGGTTGCTTTAGATGTCTTCTTTTCAGAGGATGATTTTGGGCTATCTGCGGTCTTGGTCTTGTCTGTTTTTTTTGAAGCCGCGTCGTTGGGCCTGGACTTGTTGGCATAATCGGTGACATACCATCCCGTGCCCTTAAGATGGAAGCTGCTGTGAGAAATAAGCTTGTGAAGTTTTCCCGAACACTGTTTGCATTGGGTCAACGGCTTATCCGAAAATTTCTGAAAAATCTCTTTAATCTTACCGCATTCTTTGCACTCGTACTCGTATATAGGCATTCCTAGCAATCTCCGAAATGGTTTCTTTATTCAATTATAAATCCTCACGCGTTGTCATGTCAAGAAATCGGTGCTCGTGCTCGGGCTAAATATCGTCAATCTCGGCCAATTGTCAAGCGTAAACTCTTGGGCTTTTTTGCTCAGCAATTCCGCATGTCCTCAAGGGGCTGGCGCCATTTGTGATAGAATTTAAGCACCGCCGAAATTCCCGAGACCTGGATCTGGTGCAGGATTTGATGGGTATTTTCATGAACGCGCCTCTCCTCGTTCAGCTTTTCCTGGGGGGCTGCGTGAAAGTTTTGTAGAAATTTACTGAAACGGACGATATGTATCAATTCATGGGTGATGATATAAAGGCAAAAAGGAAACAGTTTCATATAAAGTGAATCTTCCAGCACGGCATGAATCGCATGGTCCTGAAGGCAAATTTTGTAATAGTCGAAAACGCCGGAGCCGAGTGCAGTATTTTTCCGATGGCCCTCATAACGCACGATTTGTGCAAACGGACCATTGACAATTTCTTCAGGTACAAGATCAACAAGGGTTTTAACATCATATTTAGGGCGAAGCCATTGGCTTGCAGACATCTTGTAATGATTACTGACCAGTTCTTCGGCCATCGAGACCGTATTATTGACGATTTTAACCTGATGCGTTGAAAATGGCTTCAAGTGATGCATTTTTCAATTCCGCCCAAATGGATCCTACCGACTTCTCAGAAGCAGTGCCGATAAAGATTATCCGTAAACGATTAAGACAGCCTGCGATTGGGCGCGTCGTATTGTGTGTAAAACCTAATCCGGACAAGCCGGAACAAATTGCCACAAAGGCACCAAGACACAAAGCGAAACCTTTGGTTAATATTCATCTTTGGGTCTTTGTGTCTTGGTGGCGTAAATGTTTTGCCATAAAATGCAAAGAATTCACAACTAAGACTCTAATGCGCTACCTTTGTCTGCTTTTCTTCTGTGCTATTTTCCTTTAGATGGTCAGAGATGGCCTTTTCGAGGTGCTGGCGAGCCTTGTTTGTGTTTTGAACAAATTTCACACCCATTCCGCGATTGATCACCTTATCTTGGGGAACATTGGTATTTGACCAAATTACCTCCGCATTAAGCAAGAGCTCCTCCCGTTCCGGCACCTTAATGCAGAATCGGATTTTTTCTTTCAGCGGCAAGGGTTTCCGGCAGACAACAAACGCCCCCCCGAGGCTGATATCTTTAAACTGTACCTGAATATGTTCATATGGAGGTTCCAACATAGCCGGCCAGGAAATTACCACTCTGGGGTGCCGGCGCTTTTCTTCCCAGTTAGACTTTTGGGAAGTTGCTGCCAATTGAACCGATTGGTCGGCGCCCAGTTTTCGTTTTACATACGCATTAAAAAACCAAAATATGACCAGACCCGCAAATATAGCTGCGCCGATTGCCAAACTTGTTACAATTATACCGTTATCCATAATTCCAAAAATCCCTCCGGGGCGCAGGCCCTGCAGGCCGGAAGCCTATTGGGGCGTAGCTCCTAACCAGAGACCAGGTTTTTACGCCGGCCGGCATTTCACTATAGCACAAGCTGCTGCCGGTTTCCAATTCTAAAAAAAAATGTAGACATCCAACTTCCAGTTGTGTTAAAGAATCACATTGTTGTTTAATATAATTTTGGTGAAGGAGGTGAACCAGTGGGTAGTGTTGTTAAAAAGCGCAGGAAAAAAATGAGAAAGCATAAACACAGAAAGCTTTTGGCCAAAACACGTCATCAAAGAAGGAAAGGCAAATAACGATCCCCTAAGTTTTTTGTGTGCGATTGATAAAAAGTACCGTTTTAAAACGGTACTTTTTTTATGCGGTTATTTGGTGTACCCTTTGAGGTATTTTAAAAATTCCGAATCAGTTGACAGGACAAGTGAATTGTCTTTACCCAATATCTCGCGGTAAATTTCAAGCGTTTGAACAAATGAGTAAAATTCAGGATCCAGGCCGTAAGCTTTGGCATAAATTATAGTTGCTTCGGCATCGGCTTTTCCTTTAATTTCCTGGGCTTTCTTATAAGCCTCTGATGTGATGCGCTGCAAATCTCTTTCTTTTTCACCCAGAATTTTTTGGGCCTCACCTTGGCCCTCGGACCTAAATTTCTCTGCGATTTGGTTTCGCTCTGCGATCATGCGCCCGTAGACGGACTTTCGGACCTCCTCCACATAGTTTATGCGCTTAATTTTGACATCGACCAGTTCGATGCCAAATGCGACCAGCTTCGGCTGGGCCTGTTCCAGAATTCCCTGGGTGATTTTTTGACGGCCGACTGTGATGTGATAAGTGTCCCGGATATCCCGTTCTGATTTTTCGATGCCGATTTCGGTGGTATCGATTTCGCGGTTTGATTTTCGAACCGCCTCAATCAAATGGTGAGACGTAATGAAGTTCCTGACAGCCGGATCGATAATGTCATTGAGTTTTCCAACCGCATTGAATCGGTTGTTTACCGTCTGGAAAAACTTAACCGGGTCCACAATTTTCCAGCGGGCAAAGGTGTCCACCCAGATAAAAGTTTTGTCCAAAGTGGGGATCTGTCCCGGGTCGCCATCCCACTCCAGTAAGTTTTTATTGAAGTAGTTGGCTTTCTGTACGAAAGGGATCTTAAAGTGAAGGCCGGAATCCTTTACGGGTGCGCCGACAATTCTTCCGAATTGGGTGATCACCGCCTGTTGGGTTTCATCGACCGTGTATGCGGCGCCATAAATAGCAAAGGCGATCACCGCTAAAATAACGAGATAGATGCTTTTGGGCTTCATTTTTCACCACTGTTTTGCTGTCCAAGGTTGATGGATTTTCCCAGGTTCAGTAACGGCAAGACATTTTTTTGATCGGAGTCAATAATATATTTCGGACCCAGATTGGGAAACGTTTCTTTTATCGTTTCTAAATAAAGCCGTCGTTTGGTGACGTCTTTGGCATTGACATACTCCTTGTAAATAGACACAAATCTGGAAGCGTCACCTTTGGACCGGTTCACGCGATTTAATGCGTACCCTTCGGCGCCTTTGATGGTTCTATCGGCTTCACCCCTGGCGGTTGGAATGGCTTTATTATAGTCTTCTTTGGCCTGATAAATCATTTGTTCCTTCTCTTGGACAGCCTGGTTAACTTCGTTGAACGAGGGCTGTACCGGCGGAGGGACATTTGTCTTTTTCATCTCGATGGTTACGATGTGAATGCCGGTTTCGGCCTGATCCAGTTCGGTTTGTAAGAGGAGTTTGGCCTCCACTGCGATTTCATCCCGTTTGCTGATAACTTCATTAATGCTGCGGTCACAGACCACCAGCCGCATCGTGGATTCGGACATATCGCGCAGCAAGCGGCGGGCGTCGCGAACTTTAAACAGATAATCAAAGGGGTTCTTAATCCGATATTGGACAATCCAGGGCGCCACGGCCACGTTTAAATCCCCGGTCAGCATGAGGGATTCGCCGACGTTTTCCCCCCCGGACTGAAATCGGGACCGCGTACTGACTCTGGCAGTGCTAAACCCGAATTCTGCCGTTTGGATTTCACGGACGTTGACCTTGGTAACTTTTTCAATGCCAAGGGGCAGTTTGAAGTTAAGGCCGGGTTGTGCCGTACGTACATAGCGGCCGAAAAACTGAACAATGCCGACTTCATTTTGCTTAACCGTATAAAAGGTTGTTATTGCCATGGCGACAAGGATAATAACCACAATAAACAAGGGGCCGCCCGGGAATTTGATCCGTTTGATTTTTTCCACAAATTCATCCATCTGCGGCGGAACGCCACCCCGGCCTTGTTGTTGCTTTTTTAGCTTTTCCCAATCCCAACTCATATGCGTATTCCTTCCAGCTAATTTTCATGAGTATTAGAAAATGACAGTCGATCCCCAGTAAAATAAGTTACCCGAGCCAGCAAGTCAAGCAAAAACGAATTTAACCTTTCAGGTTCAAGAAAAGTGAGAATTCTGGTATAGTTTGAAATTATGAGAAAACAAGATAAAAAATCAGATTTTGTCCAAATTGGAAATGTCATTGATAGGGTTTTAAAAAACTACCGATCGGAGTCTGATTATGAACTCACAAAAGTCTGGCGCCTGTGGAATGAAGCTGTGGGGGAAACGATCGCTTCAAATGCGCGACCGGCGGCTTTTAAAGGTAAGCTCCTCATTGTGCATGTTATCAGCTCAACCTGGATTCATCAGCTTCAATTTCTGAAAAACGATCTGATGGCCAAATTAAACGCTGCCCTCGGCAAACCGCTGGTGGAAGAAATAAAATTCAAAATCGGACCGTTATGAATTCGTTAACGAAAGATACATTTTTTAAGGGTAGACTGCACATCAAGCAGGGCTCATCGGGCTACCGTTTTTCTATCGACGCCATTGTGCTGGCCAGTCACACCGACGTGCGAGCAGGGGAAAGATTACTTGATTTAGGGACCGGCTGCGGCATCATCCCGCTAATACTGGCATACCGCAATCCGGACATTCGGGTATATGGTATTGAAATACAAATTGAATTAGCCGAATTGGCAGTTGCGAATGTAAACGAAAATAGCATGCAGGAACGCATTACCGTTCTTTGTCGGGATATGCGAGAGTTGAAACCCGATATGATCGGTGGTCCGGTTGACGTGATTGTTTGCAATCCACCTTACCGCAAACCGAATTCCGGAAGACTAAATCCGGACCCGCAAAGAGCGGTAGCCCGGCATGAAATAAAGGTGAGCCTAACCGATGTGCTCCAGACGGTCCGTTGCATGCTGCGAACCGCCGGGAGATTTGTTACCATTTACACCGCAGAGCGCGCTGCCGAGTTGCTTTCCCAAATGCGTTTGGATGGAATTGAACCGAAGTTTGTACGCGTCATTCATTCGCAGGCGGACTCTGATGCCAAACTCATTTTAGTTGCAGGGATAAAGGGCGCGCGGCCGGGTGTAAAAATCGGCCCTCCGCTGATCATTTATAATGCGAACGGTCAATACTCTGCCGAAATTGAGAAAATGTTCATGCCAGAAGAGCATTGACAGTGCGTTTCAAAGGGGTTATTCAGTACTACCCGAAATCAAACGAACTAAATTGCCGGAAGGGTGGCCGAGCGGTTGAAGGCGGCGGCCTCGAAAGCCGTTGAGGGTCTTTCGGCTCTCCGTGAGTTCGAATCTCACCCCTTCCGCCATTAAAAATTCAATAAAACCTTTGATAAGGTTTCAGTTTTGTTCAATTTCAAGGAAGGCGAAGCTTTTAACCACAGGCATACATTGAGTATTTCGAGGATTAAAAGTTGAGCCTGACGCTGAAATTGGGCAAAAGGGGAATCTTATCAAAGGTTTTACGGAGAGATGTCCGAGCTGGCCGAAGGAGCACGACTGGAAATCGTGTGTGCTGTCAAAAGCGGCACCGAGGGTTCGAATCCCTCTCTCTCCGCCATTATCAAAAGAAAATTACCTTAACATATTTTATTAACGCTAAACGATTGCCGTTCTCAAGTCTTTTTGGATTCAGGTGTCGGGGGTCAGTAAGCAGATGACAGAGGACAGAAAACAGAAGCCAGATAGAGTGCTTCATCTTCCAGTTTTTTGCATCTGTCATCTGACCTCTGTCTTCTGAAGCCTAAAACCACATATAAGGCACTTCATTATGTCCTATCTCGTGCTTGCGCGCAAATACCGTCCACAAACCTTTGGCCAGGTTATTGAGCAAGACCATGTAACCCGCACACTATCCAATGCGATATCTTCCGAACGCGTTGCCCATGCAGTGCTTTTTTCCGGTCCAAGGGGAACCGGCAAGACCACCGTTGCTCGCATTTTGGCTAAAGCGATGAATTGCAAGCAGGGGCCTATTCCGGCACCCTGTAATGAATGCCGTTCGTGCGGAGAGATCACATCCGGCCATGCCGTTGACGTTTTTGAAATTGATGGGGCTTCCAACAACAGCGTCGATCAGGTTAGAGAATTACGCGAAAATGTTAAGTACATGCCCGCTCACAGCCTTTACAAAATATACATCATTGATGAAGTACATATGCTCAGCACGCCGGCTTTCAATGCGCTGCTAAAAACCCTTGAAGAACCGCCGCCTCACGTGATGTTTATTTTTGCGACGACCGAACCACACAAAATCCCGATAACGATTCTTTCTCGCTGCCAGAGACACGATTTCAGGCGTATCAGTTTGAATTCGATAATTCAACATATGGTTTATATTTGCGAGGAGGAAAAATTCAAGATTTCGGATGAAAGCCTGGCACTGATTGCGCGAGAAGCAACAGGTAGCATGCGTGATGCGTTAAGCTTGCTTGATCAGGTTTTGGCGTGCTTTAAGGACTCGGTTAGCCATGATCAGGTTCTCGATATTTTAGGCGTAATTGATCGAAAATATGTGTTCGATCTTTGCGACACTATCTTGCGCGGTGATATTTCCGCCATTCTGAACATGTTAGATGATAGTTACAATCGCGGGTATGATTTAAAAAAGCTTTACACCAATTTACTTGAACATTTCAGAAATCTGATCGTCGTTAAAATAGGCCAAAACATCAGCAAATTAGTGGATCTTCCTGAATATGAATTAAAGCAGATGGATGAGCAGACAGGCCAAGTATCCGGGGCTGCTTTAAACCACATATTTGACTATCTGTATCGTGAAGGGGTATCGATCCGGCTGTCAACTGATGCCAAGCTTGCTCTTGAAATGGCATTTATCCGAATGGATCAGATCAAACCGGCGTTGCCGATTGATGTGCTTATCGACAGGCTGGATCATCTGAGACAGGAATTTTATAACCAGCCCGAAAGTGAACTTTCAAATCGGAAACCGGATGTGAAATCCGAGACGCATGCGCCAGGGCGCAAAGCGGGGAAAAGAAATTCAGACGCTCCGGCAGAACCCGCGCATTCAATGCCTGTAGCTCCGGCGATTGCGGATAACTTTACGGAAAATTTAGATGTAATCTGGAATCAACTCTATGAAATAATCGCCCGGGAAAATCCCTCGCTGGGGGCAAGTCTATCTAAATGTCGACTGAAGCAGGTAACCGCTGATAGCATCGAAATCGAAGTGCACGCCAATGGTTTTACCCTAAATATGCTTCAACGCGAAAAAAATAAGGCTGTTTTAAAAATAATTTGCACGGAGTATTTCGGCAAAGATGTAGACATCGTGCTGACCACCCATCCGGAGACTGATGCTGAGAGCCCAAAAAAAAATCTCAAAATGACAGCCTCTTAAAGCAAAAGGCGATAAGCCATCCAAGGGTGGCAGATGCTATTGAGATTTTCAACGGCAAACTGATCGATGTCAAAATCCTTTAGCCGATTATCACGATGATATCGACAAAGTCATTATTTGCATATATAGGTGTTTAAATATAGGAGGTACGGTGATGAAAGGCATGGGCGACATGATGAAGCAGGCGCAGCAGCTTCAATCAAAAATGTTAAAAATGCAGGAAGAGATGGCCGAGAAAACAGTTGAAACTTCAGCCGGGGGCGGGATGGTAAAAATCGTTGCCAACGGTAAACAGCAAATCATGTCCATTCAGATCGAAAAAGAGGTCGTCGATCCCGAAGATGTGGAGATGCTTCAAGATTTGATACTTTCTGCAATAAATGAGGCCCTCACGAAATCTCAGGAAATGGTTGCCGCTGAAATGAGCAAATTGACCGGCGGTCTGAATATTCCGGGTATAATGTAAAAAAAAGTTTAATTGGTTCGATTGGTTGCATTGGTTTAATTAGTTTGACCTTATTTTCACTATCATGTTGAAAGTGTGCATCAATTAATCGATAGGGCATGTTTATCTTTTAACCAATTGAACCAACAAAACCAATAAAACCAATAAGACTGGAAACAGATGAGCCCTTACCCTTCGACAATCGTCAATTTAATCAAAAACATTTCCAAACTGCCCGGGATTGGAGAAAAGACCGCCGAACGCCTGGCCATGCATATCCTTCGGGCGCCGCGTAAAGAAGCCGAGCAATTATCCAGAAGTATCGTTGAGGCCAAGGAAAAAGTGCGTTTATGCAAGCTGTGTTATGGTCTTAGCGACGATGAAGTCTGTAAGATATGTACGGATCCTACCAGAGATGCCTCGTTTTTGTGCGTTGTTGAACAACCGGCGGACATGGTGGCCATGGAAAAATCAGGCGCCTTTATCGGCCGCTATCATATCTTGTCCGGCGTGCTTTCACCCATGAACGGCGTGGGCCCTGAAGATATTCGCATGGGTGAATTAATCGCCAAAATACAGCGAGGCCGGATCAAAGAGGTTGTACTGGCTACCAGCACGAGCGTGGAAGGTGAAGCAACAGCGTCCTACATTGCCGAGCGCTTGGGGACCTATTCGTTAAAAGTAACACGAATTGCGTCCGGTGTGCCGATGGGGGGTGACCTTAAATATGTGGACCAGGTGACGTTAAAAAAAGCCATGGAAGCGCGTCATGACCTCTGATTCTGTCAGACCGGGTGATTTGTTTTCATGCCGATGCTGCGGGGACTGCTGCAAAGGGTATGGCGGCACCTATATTACTGAAAACGAGATCAATAATATCTGCCGGTACCTGGGCCTGGAACGTAACACATTTATCAGACGCTACTGTCAGATGTCAGGCGACAGACCGGTTGTTGCCCAGGGATTAAACGGTTATTGTATATTATGGGATAAAGTGTGCACCATTCATCCTGTAAAACCACGAATGTGTAAAAATTGGCCTTTTATTGAAAATATTTTGGTAGATGCAACGAACTGGCAGGCAATGGCTGCTTCGTGTCCTGGGATGCGAACAGATTTTAGCCACAATCAAGTAAAAAGATGCGTCAATGAAGTCTTAGCTAAACCCCGTTAAATTTTCCATACTATGATTGGAATTTTTGATTCAGGTGTTGGCGGCTTAACCGTAGCCAGGGCAATTATGGAAAAGATACCGGGGTATGACATTGTTTACTTCGGTGATACAGCCCATACACCTTATGGCACTAAAAGCTCCGAGACGGTGATTGGTTACACCGTGAATAATATTGAATTTCTCCTGAGCCAGGGGGCCAGTGTAATCGTAATTGCCTGCAATACGGCTTCGAGTGTCGCTACTGCTGAGGTTCTCGGGCGATTTGCTGTTCCTATTTTTGAAGTGATTACGCCGGCAGTTGAACTCGCCGTAAATACTTCAAAAAATTTTAGATTCGGCGTGATCGGCACCCGCGCCACCGTAACCAGCGGTATTTATGAAAAAAAGATTATTGAAATGCAGCCGGCCGCCAAAGTCTATTCGATTGCCTGTCCGCTCCTGGTGCCTTTGGTTGAGGAGGGATGGTTGAATAAACCGGAAGCGGCGATGATCGTGAAAAAATATCTGCATCCCTTGAAAACCCGCCAGATAGACACGCTTATTTTGGGCTGTACGCATTATCCACTTCTGAAAAAGGTCATCCAAAGAAAAACCGGCAGACGGGTTCATTTGATCGACTCCTCAATCAGCGTCGCCGGTGACATTAAAAAGTTTCTTGAAAATCACATTGAGGTCGACAAACAGCTTGGAAAAAATGGCAAGCTGACTCTTTTTGTATCCGATGTTACAGATCAATTTGAAAAGATTGCCACCATGACCTTAAAAACAAAAGTAGAATTTAATTGCGTAAAGATATAGCCTGTGTTTGGAACCCGGTGCTTGTGTTTGGATATTTGGAGCCAGGCACTGCACTGGGAATTGTTTTTTAATGGCAAATGATGAAAGATCAGGAAAAATCCAGGCAACGACTCATCAGGGAACTGATGGAGTTACGGGAGAAGGCGCAACAGCTGGAATCTCAGCAGCGGCATGTGGAAGAAGCCTTGAAGGAAAGCCAGCAACAGCTGCACCATGCCCAGAAAATGGAAACTTTGGGTACCCTGGTGGCGGGCGTGGCTCATGAAATTAATAATCCAATTAACCTGATTATGTACAATTTACCATTGATTCAGAAAATCTGGTCTGACCTTCTGCCGGTACTGATGGAGAAAAAAGAAAGGGTGCCGCATCAGAAATTTGGCGGGTTTACTTATGAATTTTTAGAAGATAATCTAACCCAGTTGGTGGCGGACATGGATATGGCCGCCAATCGGGTTGCCAAAATAGTCTCCGATCTGAAAAACTTTTCCAAACAGTCAAATGTTGCTGAAAAGTCAACAATGCAAGTTAATGCGGCGGTTAAAAATGCCATACGACTGGCGCAAACGACGTTAAGAAAATCCGGCGTACGAATCCAGCCAGACCTGGACGAAAATCTGCCCTTAATCAAAGGAAACCTCCAGAGCATCGAACAAATCATTCTAAATATTATCATCAATGCGATTCAAGCGATTGATCATATGGATGGCATCATCCGGATTACCACCGGATTTCAAAGAAAAGACGCGCGCATTTGTCTGCAAATCACCGATAACGGCAGCGGTATATCAGACGCGATTGCCGATAAGCTGTTTTTGCCGTTTGTCACCGATAAAAAGGCAGAAGGCGGTACCGGCCTTGGTCTTTCCGTAACCTATGGCCTGGTACAGGCGCATGGTGGGGATATTTCATTTGAAACTCGGGAAGGCAACGGGACGACTTTTACCGTTTTATTCCCGACCCTATTGAAGCGTGAAGCGATTAAGATCCTGATCGTGGATGATGATCAGACCATAAGGAAGATGCTGATCGAAGCCCTGACGCTAAATCGAGATCGGCCCTATTTAATTGAGGAGGCGGCCAACGGGATCGAGGCCACCATTAAGCTGGGGACCTATCGTCCGGACCTTTTGATTCTGGACATCTTTATGCCTGAAATGGATGGGCTCGAAGTTTGTCGCATTATCAAGAATGAACCCGAGCTGTCCGATATGAAGGTCATCATTTCGACCGGTTATCCGGAACACCCCAAGCTGGATGAAATGGCCAAGATGGGTTTTAGCAACGTTATCTACAAGCCGTTTGATCTTTTGGAGTTTGTTAAGAAGGTCGAACCTATTTTGGCGGCCGAATAGCGTACTTCTAATATCAATTATTAACTGCTCTTCTGGGTAATGAAAATATCCCGCTTGGGGTAGGGGATCTCTATGCCTTCCCGATCGAAGGCTTCTTTGACCTTGTCGGTGATATAGGAAATCGTATCCATCCTTTTGCGGGCATCATGGATCCATACCCGCAGTTGAAGATCCACCGAAGACTCTCCAAAATTTCTCACCACCACCTTTGGCGGCGGATCGTCTGCCACCCCTTCGGTCGTCTGCGCCACCTGCAGGATGACGTTTTTGGTTTTCTGCAAATCCGCATCATAGGCAATTCCAATATTGATCCTGACCCGGATTTTTTCCGAAATGATCGTGTAATTGATGATGTCTCGCCGCATGATTTCATTATTTGGGATGATGATAACGATGTTGTCTGTGGTTTTGATTTTAGTGGCCCGCAGTCCGATATCAATCACATCGCCCCAGGTGGCACTGTCGGCCGGGGCACTCCAGACTTCAATTCGATCATTGACCTCAAAAGGTCGATCGATTATGAGCAAAATTCCGGAAATCAGATTGGACAATGTATCTTTGGCCGCAAAACCAATGGCCAAACCAACTATTCCAGCCCCTGCTATAAACGGCATGACGTTGATTCCAAGAATATCAAGCGCAATAATGATGGCCACTGCATAAATAATGAAGTCCGCAAAACGAATAAGAAGATCAAAGACAATATCATCAATCTTACTATCGGTTTTATGGGCCACCCGTGATTGCAGATATCGAATGGTGACAATCAGGAAATTTTTGCTGGGCCCGGCAAACAGGATGACAAACAGGGCATGAAAGATCTTTTCCAGTAAGGCAATATTCAGTAATCCAATAATATAAGAGCCGGCTACCAACACCAGGGCATAAAAAAGGGCCTTTCGGAAAATTTTGAAAAGCTGTTCTTGAATTTCAATGAGATTGATCTTTCTCATTCGTTTTTCAATGAATTTTAGAACCTGTCGCAGGATGAGCCACGCCAGCAGGAAACCGACAATGGTCAGGGTAACCCTCAAGGCTATCGTCAGATAGGGTGCCTGTATGCCTAATGTTGTTTCAAGTTTGGCGAAAAAGGCCGAAAGTTGATTCATATCACCTCTGAAAACTGCTTGGGGTTTAAGGATGAATAAATCTTTTTTGGATGCGGTTTTTCCGGGTTATTCTCTTAATTGTTATTTTTGTGCATTTTGTAGCAAAATTAATTTGTGTAGAAATCAAGTTCCCCAAAGAAATGCCTAAAATTGCAAAATGCCTAAACTGCCTAAAGTTGAGGTATTCTATCGATTTTATTAAAAGAAAAAAGCAAGGTATGCGACTATATTCATTTGCTGATTGCTTGTTTTTCATGCTGAAAATACCAGGCGTTTATAATAAAGACGGAGCGACACGCGGCGCAAGCGCCTGCGCTGCGCGAGCGACACCACAATTTTAGGCATTTTAGGCATTTTAGCTCACTTTAGACATTTTCGTGTTTATCCGGGCTAGATTTCATCCGAAAAAAAGCTGGCTTTATAGAATTGGCGATTTAAACGCGCAATGTTGATGATGGACAGCTCTTTGGGGCATGCATTTTCGCATTCGCGGTGGTTGGAACAGTTCCCAAAGCCGCAGTCATCCATCGTTTTAACCATATTTAGGACGCGCCTGACCGCTTCCGGTTTGCCCTGGGGTAACAATGCCAGTTGAGAAATCTTGCCACTGACAAAAAGCATGGCCGATGCGCTGGGGCAGGCGGCTACGCAGGCGCCGCATCCGATACAGGCTGCGGCATCCATAGCTTTTTCAGCAACTTCCTGTGATATGGGAATCGCATTGCCATCCGGCGCTCCCCCGGTATTGACGGATATATATCCGCCGGCCTGGATGATTTTATCAAACGTGCTGCGGTCCACTACCAGATCTTTGATGACCTTAAATGCCCGGGCGCGGAACGGCTCCACCACAAGAGTGTCACCGTCTGAGAATTTTCGCATGTGAAGCTGGCAGAGTGTGGTTGCTTTTTGCGGACCATGGGCCTGGCCGTCGACCACGGCACCGCATGTGCCGCAAATTCCCTCGCGACAATCATTGTCAAATGCAATCGGTTCTTTGCCTTCCAGGGTCAGCTGCTCGTTGACCGTATCCAGCATTTCAACAAAGGACATATGAACCGATAGGTTTGGGGCGGCAATCGTCTCAAAACGGCCTTTATCTTCAGGCCCTTGTTGACGCCAGACTTTCAGGGTTACGTTAATCATTTTCGGTAATTTTTTCACTTGTAACTCCTTTGGGACAACTCCACATTTTCAAAAACCAACGGTTCCTTATGAAATTTCGGCATCTTATCGTAACCATCATATTCCCAGACCGAAACATGCGTAAAATTTTCATCATCCCGTAAGGCTTCGCCTTCTTCTGTTTGAGATTCTTCCCGAAAATGACCGCCGCTCGACTCGGTGCGATCCAGGGCATCCTGAATCATCAGTTCGGCGAATTCAAGGCTGTCGGCCTGACGGCCGGCCTTTTCCAGGCTTTTATTATAATCTTTATCGGTACCGGGCACCAACACATTTTCCGAAAATTCAGCGCGCAGATCTTGAATCAGCTTGATGGCTTTTTTCAGCCCCTTGTCATTGCGCGACATGCCGCAATAATTCCACATGATTTGTCCCAGCGCCCGGGCGAAGCTGTCGACGGTGCGTTTGCCTTTAATGGACATTAGCTTGGTGATGCCTTTATTTGCCGATTGAGTGGCTTCTTTAAACGCCGCATGGTCAGTAGTCACCGATGATAGCTGCGTTCCGGCAAAATATCCACCGAGGGTATAGGGGATGATAAAATAGCCGTCGGCCAATCCCTGCATCAGGGCGCTGGCTCCCAGACGATTGGCTCCGTGATCGGAAAAATTGGCTTCTCCCAGGACAAATAATCCCGGAATCGTGCTCATCAGGTTGTAGTCGACCCACAAACCACCCATGGTGTAATGCGATGCAGGGATAAATCATCATCGGCTTTTCATAAGGAGAATCATCGGTGATGAGTTCATACATGTCAAAAAGATTACCGTATTTTTTGGCGATGATTTCCTTGCCGTCGCGTTTGATGGCATCGGCAAAGTCCAGATACACCGCACAGCGGGTCAGCCCCACGCCCTTGCCGGCATCGCACTGGGCTTTGGCCGCACGCGAGGCCACATCCCGGGGCACCAGGTTTCCGAAGCTGGGGTATTTTTGTTCCAGATAATAATCCCGATCTTCTTTGGGAATATCCTGGGGATCTCTGATGTCGCCGGAATTGTGCGGGACCCAAACACGACCGTCGTTTCTGAGGCTTTCACTCATCAAGGTCAGTTTGGATTGATGATCACCTGTGTGCGGAATGCAGGTCGGATGGATCTGGGTAAAACAGGGATTGGCAAACATGGCCCCCTTTTTTATAGGCGCGAAAACCGGCGCCGACATTTGAAGATTCGGCATTGGTAGAAAGATAATAAATATTGCCATAACCCCCGGTGGACAGCACCACCGCATGGGCGGCGTGACTTTCCAGCTCGCCGTTGCTCAAATTCCGAACAACAATGCCGCGGGCCTGCCCGTTAACGATTATCAGATCCAGCATTTCGCGTCGTGGAAATAATGTGACCCTGCCGGCGGCCGCTTGACGCATCAAAGCGCTGTAAGCACCCAGCAACAGCTGTTGTCCGGTCTGCCCCCGGGCATAAAACGTCCTGGCAACCTGGGAACCTCCAAAAGAACGGTTGGCCAGCAAGCCGCCATAATCCCTGGCAAACGGAATCCCCTGGGCGACGCAGTGATCGATAATATTGTTGCTCAGCTGGGCCAGGCGGTAAACATTGGCTTCACGCGCCCGGAAATCGCCCCCTTTAATTGTATCGCAGAACAGACGCCAGACACTGTCGCCCTCATTGGTGTAATTTTTTGCGGCGTTGGTCCCTCCCTGGGCGGCAATGCTGTGCGCACGCCGGGGTGAATCCTGAATGCAGAAGGTTTTGACGTGATATCCGAGCTCCGCCAGACTGGCGGAGGCCGAACCGCCTGCCAGACCGGTACCGACCACGATGATTTCAAAGTTTCGTTTGTTGGCCGGGTTGACCAGCTTCAATTCGAAACGGTGTCGGTCCCATTTCTCGGTCAGCGGTCCTGCAGGGATATTGGCTTCAAGCGGCATCGTGTTTCCCTTTCATCGGAAGTTATCTGTTATTCGTTATCCAACAGACCAGATATAGATTGGCAGTAGGCCAAAGCCAAGTCCGAATATCAGGCTCACAACTATACTCAGCACCATAATCACCGGCATGTACCTGGGGTGATTGGCACCAACTGTCTGAAAGGCACTCCAAAACCCATGTCGGATATGCAATGCCAGTACAATCATCGCAAACGCGTAAGCAATTATATAGATCGGACTGGCAAAAGCCGCAGAAACAATCTCAAAAATCGTCTGATGGCTCTTGTCTACAAAGCTGAAATTGATCAGGTGAAAAATAACAAATGCCAGAAGAATAAACCCTGTATAAGGCATCAAAGAGGAGCTCAATGTGCGTCCCCCCGCACTTCTGTCGATTTTATAAGGCACAGATCTTGCTTTAAAATTCTGAACAAAAAGTATGATGCCCGTGGCAACGTGAATGATCGCGAAAGCCAGCAACCCCAATTCGAATACAATCAAAATCGGACCCAGCGAGTGGAGCTTTTGAGCATATGCATTGAATGCGGTACCACCTTTATAAAGCGTAAGGTTGCCGGCCAGGTGCACACACAAAAAGCCGAAGAAGCCCAGGCCGGTAATCGCCACCAACAGTTTTTTACCGATGGATGAGTAAAAGGTGCGTATCAGCCAGCTCATAATTACCTCCAATGTATACATTTACCGACATAAGTGTATACTTTTACACACAAATTTTAATCCGTGAAAAGTTGTATTCCTAATAATTTCTTCAATCAGTGTCAACATAATTGTTAAACCACCAATCGTCCCGATTGGTCTCCATAATACTCTGGGCTATTTTTTTCGCAATTTCTGTTTTTAATCGATTGAGCACAGGCGGCAGCCACTTATCAGGGGGGGCATACCCGATATCAGATAAGTATTTTAACTCCAGAATTAGAGAAAGCTGGTCGGCATCATGGGCCAATTTGGCTTCGGGTGAGCTGCCTTCATTGAACTCATCAATAAGGCCGGCAATTGACGACCCAAAGGGGAGGCCTTCAGTGGTATCTTTGACCGCTTTGGCCTCGTTTGCCGTGACGTATGTTTTATGCACTGTATTCAGATCGCCGATCCGGGCTTCGGGAAGATCATGCACCAGGCACATGGTGATCAATTTGAGTGCGTCGACAGTCGGTTCTATCTGAGACATCACATAGGCGATAAATGTTGTACTAAAAGAATGTTCCGCAATGGATTCTTTGCCGGAACCGAGAAAGTGAAACCCTGAGCGGGGAATTTCTTTGAGCATTTTAGCCTCAAAGAGCAAATTGGCAATATGTTTCATCACAGCTCCTTACCAAGCGTATTTTGGTCGTGCAATGGCGTTAGTTTTATACCTTGAACAGATTGAACGTTGAACATCGAACGTCCAACATCGAACGTCCAATATTGATGACGCTACGCTTTATCGATTTTAAAACAAGCGAATCGCAGCCTGCGACGAGCTCCCCTCGACGTGCTCGGGGCAGCCGAGTTGAATTTCGAAGGCTAGATTCGCTCGTGCAGCGCAGGCGCTTGCGCCGCGTGTTGCTCAGTCTTTTTTTAAATTGATCGTTCGACCCTGTCGTTAGACCCTGAGGCTCTCGACGGGTAGAATACATTATTCGATGTTGGACGTTCAATGTTCGATGTTCGATGTTCATTTTTTAGTTAACCCGTCATATGAAACTAGCCAAGGACAAAGTTTCTTTTAAGATTAGACTGGCCGCTTTTCAAGCCAGCGGCGGCGCTGACACCTGACACCGGAACACTGAAACCCAGAATTTTGTCACCTGACACCATATTGAGGGAATTCATCAAACGCAACCCAAAATTTTATCCCATACAAACAAACCCAAACATGTTGACACTCTATTTATTTTCATTATACTTTAAAGACTTTAGCCAGAATAATGTCATTTCAACATGAAGCTATCTCAAAAATAGTAGATCACGGTTTTAGGTTGGCCGGTTGGCCAGCCGAAGGTCCCCGTAAAACGGGATTGAGCCGGCTGAGCCCGTTGAAATCGGAAAAATGTCTGATTTTATTTTTTACGGGTAAACGGGCTCAATCCATATCATGTTGGCTTCTGTTAACTGATTTTTTTCTTATTAACCTAAACCAAAATTCTGAAATGGAGAGATTTTTATGGGTATTGCTCAGCTTGATATCGTCCATATGATCAGTAATGCCGGGCCCATGGTCCAGTTTGTAATGCTGCTGTTGCTATTTTTTTCAATTATGTCCTGGGCAATCATTCTCATTAAATATCGCTACATCAGAAGAGCATATAAGGAATCGGCAGAGTTTACCGATTTTTTCTGGAAAAGCCGGGATCTGTCCAATGCTTTTGCTAAAGCCAAGCAGCTTCACGGAAGTCCGCTGGCACGAATTTTCAGGATCGGTTATGTGGAACTAAAGAAGATGAGCCAGTCTGCCGCTCCCGCTAGTCCGCCGCTGAATAAACCGGCCGGCAGCCAAACGATGTCTCTGGATTCCAGATTTACCGGAACGGACAACATCAAGCGTGCGTTACGCCGGGCCATTACAACAGAGATGACGCGAATGACCCAGATGGTTCCTTTTTTGGCGACGACCGGAAATACAGCGCCGTTTATTGGTTTGTTTGGCACGGTCTGGGGAATTATGAATTCGTTTGTGGGCATTGCTAAAATGGGCTCTGCCAACCTTGCGGTTGTGGCACCCGGTATTTCGGAAGCGCTGGTCGCAACTGCTGCCGGTCTGGCCGCTGCCATTCCGGCGGTCATTGCCTTTAATTTTTTTATGAGTAAAATACGTGTAGTTGAATCTGAACTGCAAAGCTTCTCAGCGGATTTTCTAAACATCATCGAGCGTGATATCCTGCGCACAGAGAGGAGAAGATCATGACCGCCGGCGGAAATAGTAGCCAGCTCATGTCCGATATCAACGTGACGCCGTTTGTTGATGTTATGCTGGTTCTTTTAATTATTTTTATGGTGACCGCACCGATGATGATGCAAGGCGTGGATGTATCGCTGCCCGAAGCCACTGCCGAACCCCTGGAATCCGAAAAAGAGCATCTGATCATCACCATCGATACCCAAAATCAAGTTTTCATAAATGACTTTCAGGTGACCATCGATTTTCTTGGGGAAAAGCTAAAAAAAATTCTGGAAGGTCGATCCGATCGGGAAGTATTTTTAAAAGCGGATAAAGACATCTCCTATGGCACGGTGGTTCATGTCATGGCTGAAATCAAGAGCGCCGGAGTGGAAAAATTGGGCATGGTCACCGAGCCAGAGGCCTTTGAAAAAGAAGGCAAAAAGAAAAAGCCAACATCTAAAAAATAATGAAGGATAGCAAACTTGCTTACGCCAAACGATACCATGGGAAAGATACCCATCCCCAATCGATGGTATTGCCTTTTGGTGTCTCTTTTCTTTTTCATTTGGTGATCATGGGAGCGTTAATTTTTATGCCGGACTTCGGTTCCGGCCCAAGGTTTCGAGCCGGGGTGGTAAATGTCAGGCTTGTTTCCTTACCATCGTCCGGTCCGGATTCCGGTGGACCGCCTGCCGTGGCAGTAAAGGCCAAACCGGTTGAAAAGAAGCCTCCGCAAAAGCCAGCTGTTAAGGTCCCGAAACCCAAGCCGGTTCCGGTTGTCAAAAAGCCTCCCAAAGCTGTGTCCCTGGCGCCCAAAAAGGAAAAGATTAAAAAATCGCTGAAAAAAAAGACCCTTGATCGCGAAAAAATTATCGACAGTGCCATCGAGCGCATTGAAAAAAAAGTTGAAAAAACCAAAACCGATTCGGTGGCCGCGGCCATTGATCGCTTGAAACGTCAGGTTGGTGACGCCGAATCTCAAGTTGGAGAAGGATCAGGAGGTGCATCCGGCAAAGCCGGTGGCGGCCGGGCAGGTCCGATAGGGGCTTTCGGGACAGGTGGCGCACGGGTGCAAGAATCTATTTTGATTTATCAGGCTGAAATTCAGTACCAAATCCAAAAAAATTGGGCTTTTTCACAGCAACTCGCCGGCGAAAATACCGAGCTGGAAGCTGTCTTGGCCATTAAGATCTTGCGCAACGGCGAAATAGAGGATATCTGGTTTGACAAAAAATCCGGTAACGCGTATTTAGACGACTCTGCTTATAAAGCTCTTGTCAAATCAAATCCATTACCCGCGCTTCCGAAAGATTATATGCGTCCCGATTATAAAATCGGTTTGCGATTTGGTCCGAAGGGATTAAAAAACGAATAGGTTCGAATTTCGCAAAAAGGGCAGTTATTCGGACTGAACATTTAAAAACGACAAAGGCTTTTTTATGATGCAGATTTTGGGTGATTCATGTGGTCAGGGGTCTTTTAAGATCAGAAGAATAAAGCTTTACATCTTTGTTATTGGCGTTATCTTAGTTACATTCGGACCGGCGATGAGTTGGGCTGAATATGACGTTATCGATATCACCAAGCCGTTTTTGCGCAAAATTCCTTTAGCAATTCCGTTATTTAAAAATACGTCCGGATCTGCTGAAGAAAAGCAGTTATCAGAAACGGCAGCCGATTTTCTTTCCGATACACTCGATTTTACAGGCTATTTTAAAATTCTTGAGCGCGGCGCATTTCTTTTCGATCCGGAAAAAAATGGCGTTACGCTGGCAAATATAAATTTTCAAAACTGGACCGTGGTTGGCGCTGAGTTTTTGATAACCGGCTATTATGAGGTGAATAATGACCGGATTTCTCTTGAACTTCGCCTCTTTGATACGTTTAAAGCCCGTCGAGTTCTTGGCAAAAAGTACGCAGGCAGCAAATCGAATCAGCGAAGTATCATTCTTCGATTTTGCAGCGATGTAATTCATTATCTAACAGGCAGTAGAGGAATTTTTGGAAGCAAAATTGCATTTATCTCTAATGGTACCGGAAATAAGGAGATCTATACCTGTGCGTTTGATGGATATAATCCCAGGCGTTTAACCAACAATAATGCAATCACCCTTTTTCCGGCCTGGTCAACTGACGGGAAATGGATGGCGTTTACTTCTTTTAAAGCCGGCAACCCCGATCTGTACATAAGAAATCTGAAACAGGGCCAGGAGACAAAAGTTTCTAGACAAGGAATTAATAGTACACCCGCTTGGGTTCCGGGAAAATTCGAGCTGGCCGCAACAATGTCGTTTTCAGGTGATTCAGAAATTTATCTGTTGACTGGTTCAGGTAAAATTATTAAAAGATTAACTAAGAGTCACGGAATCGATACAACGCCGACTTGGTCGCCGGACGGCAAAAAGATAGCTTTTGAGTCCGCGCGTTCCGGCAGTGCCCAGATTTATATCAAAGATCTAGTCTCCGGCAAAGTCCGAAGGCTTACTTATGAAGGGCGCAAGAATACGCAGGCCAGTTGGTCCCCGCGGGGAGATAAAATTGCCTATACCTCAGAAATGAGCGGGGGAAATAATATTTTTGTAATCGGACTAGACGGTCAGGACCCGGTGCAGCTGACATATGATTCCGGGAATAATGAAGCAGCTTCCTGGTCCCCGGACGGCAGTCTAATTGCTTTTAGTTCAAACCGCGATGGACCGGATAGAATTTATGTGATGACGGCTTATGGAACCGACCAGCGGCGTTTACTTGTTCTGGCCGGTGAGCAGACTAAGCCCAAGTGGTCAACGAATTATCTAAATAATTAAGTGATGTTCGAATGTGAAAGGAGGAGAAAAATGCAAAAGAAGATGTGGTTAATGATAGCGCTGTTGCTGGTGGTTCCCGGGTTGCTGTTCACGCTTGGCTGTCAAAAGAAAACAGTGAGTCAGGCAAAAGCCCCTGTTGAAAAGGCACCTGCAAAGGCACCGGAAAAGGCCGAAGCTCCAGCAGTCGTGGTCACGCCGTCGGATACAACCGGGATGATTATGCAGGAGGATATTTATTTTGACTTCGATAAATCGAGCCTTACCTCTGCCGCACAGGACAACTTGATGAGAAAAGCCGCATGGCTGCGGGCCAATCCCGATGTCACCGTGACCATTGAAGGCCATTGTGATGAGCGCGGCACCAACGAGTATAACCTCGCGCTGGGGGACCGACGTGCTGATAGTTCAAAAGCATTTCTGGTGGATCTGGGCATACCAGCTTCGCGGTTAACGACGATCAGTTACGGTGAAGAACGCCCGGTATGTGGCCAGAAAGACGAGGAATGCTGGGCAAAAAACAGGCGGGCTAACTTTGTTGTAAACTAGGCTAATTTGGTATCCGGAAAAAATCTTTTTGTCTGCCATAAAGCAGATAGAGTTGAGCGATGATGCCAATTTTTGATACGCTCATGATAAACAGCAAGCGCAAAGCAGATTATGCGCTTGCTGTTTATTGTGTCAACGCCCGCCTTGACGGCGGGTGTTTTTTTTTAAAAACACCCTTATAAAGACAAGACGACAAAAAGCAAATATGAAAAAATTCATTATATATAAATTTCTTATCGTATGCCTGATGGGTATTTGGGGATGTGCCACTCAAACCGATGTAAACACAATTGACAATCGCCTTTCCGAAATGGAATTGCGCGATGCAGAACTACGCAGGCAAAGGCAGGCACTTAAATCCGATATTGAAGGTCGCAACCAGGCATTGCGCAAACAATCCGCCGGTTTGCGTGCCATACTTGAAGAAATGAATGAAGAAATTCGGATTCTAAGCGGCAGACTCGAGGAAATGGAATATTCGCTGAAAAAGCAGCAAGGCAAGACAGGGGAAATAGAGAAACAAAGAGAAGAAAAGTTGAACCGTCTTGCGGAACGCACGGATCAAAATTCAGAGAAAATACTTCAAATGGAGCAATATCTAAATCTAGAATCTACGAAGAGCCGGTGGCTGCGGTAACTCCAGGCGTTTCAGCAAAAAAACCGCTATCGGAAGACGAAGTTTATCGATCTGCAAAACAAGCATTTGATCAGGGTGACTCTGAAGCGGCCCGCAAGGGTTTTCAAGAATTCATTAAGCGTTATCCAGATTCAAAAAATGCAGATAACGCTCAATTTTGGATCGGCGAGATTTACTATCGTGAAAAATGGTATGAAAAAGCCATTCTGGAGTATCAGAATGTTATTGAAAAATACCCGCAAGGCAACAAGGTTCCAGCTGCTCTTTTGAAACAGGGTTTGGCGTTTTCCAATATTGGCGATCAGGCAAACTCTAAGCTGATTTTAGAAGAACTCAATCGAAAATATCCCAAAAGCAACGAAGCCAAGATTGCCGCTGAGAAGTTAAAGACATTGAAATGAGCCTGAAACGAGAATGGTTAAGATCATTGGCATAGATCCCGGCCTCGCGGCTACCGGTATCGGAATTGTCAGAGGGCTTGGGACAAAGATTGATAGCTATTCTTTCGGCAGTATTCATACTTCCAAAAACACTTCTTTTCCAAGCCGTCTCGATAAGATCTTTTCAAAACTTCTCCAGCTGCTGGAGAGTGAAAATCCGGATTTGATGGTCATTGAGGATGTATATTTCCTGAACAGATATCCAAAGTCGGGAATTATATTGGGACAGGTGACCGGTGTTATCCAGTTGGCCGGATTTCGTGCGTCGGTACCGGCCATCGCGGTGCCTGTTAGAGAGGCCAAACAAATTCTGACCGGAAACGGCAATGCCGATAAAAAACAACTTGAAAAGGCGGTGCGACATCAATTAAACCATAAGCTTCCCATCAAGCCCGTGCACGCATCTGACGCAATGGGTCTGGCGCTTATCGGGTTGTACCGGTACCAGGATAAAATTAGTAGGATAAATTGAAATGCTACTGGAGCGTCTCACCTTTGGCGAGACTTGAGGACCGGCTCTTCGAGCCTCGAGGAGCTCCGCATCAGGCGGATCGAGGTTGGAGGCATAGTGGATATGTTTTTGCTTCCCCGCACTATGCGGGATTTCATATCTTGATTTTAGAAACTAATGTATTCAACAAGCGAAGCGCTCCTCAAGTGAAACGCTCCTTAAGCGCAGCGATCCTTCAGCTGCGAAGCGACAGCGGAGCAATTACGTGATCGGTTATATCGAGGGTAAAATTCTGAAAATAGAAGATGAACGGTTGTTGGTGCTCGCGAATCAGGTTGGGTATGAAATTTTGCTTCCCGCTTTTGTCATGGAAAAGATAGTCGCCAATAAGGTCGGTGACGAAATCGCACTGTATGTTTATTTTCAACAAACCGAACGACAACCCAAACCGGTATTGATCGGCTTTAATTTGGAGGCTGAAAAAGAATTTTTTCAATATTTTATATCTGTTGAAGATGTTGGGCCCCTAAAGGCGGTCAAAGCCTTAAGCATTCCCGTCAGGGAAGTCGCCAGAGCGATAGAAAACAGAGACGTCCATTGTCTTACCCAGCTCAAGGGTATTGGCAAGCGAACGGCCCAAAAGATCATTGCGACCCTGGAAGGCAAGATGGGGAAGTTCGCACTGATTCGTAAAGAAGAAAAAAAGGAAATTCAGGTTGCGGAAGATTTCTCAGAGCAGGTTTATGAAGTTCTTGTCAAACAACTCGGTCATAAGATGTCTGACGCCAAGCGCATGATTAGTGATGCATTTAAACGTAACAGTGCCATAACGACGCCTGAGGAGCTTTTTGAAGAAGTTTACCGCGGTGAGCAAACCTAGATTAGTACCTTAGTTGTTATTTTTATACATTTTGTGGCAAAAAAATTATATTGGAATATTTTGACTGTCTTGTAACGATTGAATATTGAATATTTAAGGAATTCTTTCCATTTTAAAAAGGACGGAGCGACACGCGGCGCAAGCGCCTGCGCTGCGCGAGCGACATCCACAAATATTCAATTTGCAATCTTCAATTTTCAATTCCGGCTCGTCCGTGTTAGGTATTGGTTAAAGCGAACATAGTGGAGCGAACCATGAGCGATGATGTGATTAAATATTCTTCTGATAATCCAGAGGTTAGCCCTGGCGCTGCATTGCCCGAAGATCAGGAATCTGATATCTTATCATTGCGTCCGGAAAGGCTTTCAGCTTATGTCGGCCAGGAAGAAGTCGTCGAAACATTAAAAATAGCCATCCAGGCAGCTACTGAGCGGGGCGAACCCATCGATCATGTTTTATTTCACGGCCCGCCGGGTCTTGGAAAAACAACCTTAGCTCACATTATCGCCAATGAAATGCAAGGCAATCTTACGATAACCTCTGGCCCTGCCCTTGAAAAGGGCGGCGATCTGGTGGGAATCCTCACCCATCTTGAAGAGGGTGACATTTTATTTATCGACGAAATCCACCGGACACCAAAAGCGGTTGAAGAATTTATGTATCCAGCCATGGAGGACTTCGCCATTGACTTCGTTTTTGACAAGGGTGTTCATGCGCGCAGCCACCGCTACCGGTTGAAGCGCTTTGCGCTGATCGGCGCGACGACACGGGTTGGGCTGCTTTCAGCGCCCCTGCGAGATCGTTTCGTTATTTTTAGGAGCCTTGATTTTTATAGTGAAGATGACCTCGTAAAAATTGCCAAGCGTTCCGCCCAATTGCTGAATGTGGATACAGATACCGAGGGCGCTCGCGAGCTTGCCAGACGCTCTCGTGGTACACCTCGAATTGTCAACCGACTGCTAAAGCGGGTCAGAGATTTTAGCCAGGTTCGGGCCGATGGTGTCATCACGCGAGCAACCGTAGTGGGTGCCTTAGAATTAGAGGGGGTTGATGAAAGAGGCCTGACCGACCTTGATCGCCGCTATTTGAAAACGGTCATTGAATTTTACACCGGCGGCCCTGTAGGTATTGAAGCGATTGCGGCCACTCTACAGGAAGAATCCGATACACTGGTGGATATTGTTGAGCCCTATCTGTTAAAAATCGGCTTTATCTTACGTACCTCCTCCGGCAGAAAAGCATCTGAGGCGGCCTATAAGCATCTGGGATTTCGTATACAGGGTAAGTTGTTTAGTTAACGGGGGATGTTTGTTAAACAATGTCTGTAATTACAATTCTATCTGATTTCGGCGCTCATGATGAATATGTAGGAGTAATGAAGGGCGTTATTTTTTCGATTTGCCCCTCCGTGTCGATTGTCGATATCACTCACCAGATAGACCCTCAAGATATCGCTCAGGCCGCCTATTTGATACCGTCTTCCTATCGTTTCTTTCCGGAAGGTACGGTGCATCTTATCGTTGTTGATCCGGGTGTTGGAAGTGAACGAGACATTCTTGCGGTAAATCACGGTGGCCATTTTTTTATTGCTCCGGACAATGGCGTTTTAACCCTTTTGATGAATCGTGAAAAATCTGATACGATTGTTCGTGTTCGCAACGCCGATTATTATATTAAACCCGTTAGCCCCACATTCCACGGCCGGGATATTTTCGCAGCGATCGGCGCTCATATTGTCAATGGCACCGGGCTTGAGGAACTGGGGACAAAAACGGACATTGAGGACCTTGTCCATTTAGAAGAGCTGAACTGTCGGTTATCAGAAACCGGCGAACTCGTCGGTAAGATCATATCGATCGATCGTTTCGGCAACTTAATAACCAACATTGATTCAAACAGTCTGACGAACTTTCGTAAAAATGATCCTAAAAATCGACTCCAGATTCGTATCAGCACGCATGTGATCGCCGGTTTATCAGAGACGTACGCGAATGCAGATCCGAGTTCGCCGCTGGCGCTGATTGGCAGTCGCAACCATCTGGAAATTGCAGTTAATGATGGTAGTGCTGAGCGGCATTTTAAAGCCCACAAGGGAGATGCCGTGAGGGTTAGGTTATTATGAGTTTTGATAAGCCCAAAAAAACAAAACGTTCAGGAACCGACCGGCGATGGACCCTATTATTCATCGGTGACCACGGCAATGTTATTACGCTAAAACGGTTTAAAGCGATTGTCCTGGCAACCGCTTCCGTATTTTTAATCGCCATTAGCGCTCTGGCAATCCTTATTTTTTTGAATACGGGCACCCATAAAGAGAATCAAAAATTTAAAAACCGCATCAAAGATTCTCAAAAACAAATTGAGACGCTGCGTTATGAGAAGGAAATCCTGATGGCCCGTCTGGTAGTATCCGAATCAAAGATCAAAGAAAACATTTCAAAGGGCGAACAGGGCCAGGCCCCAAAAAATACCACCGATCAGATCAAACAAAAATTTCAGGCTGCGTCGAAAATAGAGACGCTGAAAATGAATAAACAGAAGCCGTCTGTTCCGGAAACAACTCAGCCAGTGCCCACGGGCTTTGAAGCTCGTGATAACGAGCCTGTATTAAGTGTGGCGGTGGAAAACTTTATCGTCTCTCAGGATTCGGACAGCGCAAACTTGAATGCTCAATTCAAGATAAAAAATACCAGCCCGGAATCCCAAAAGGTGGCGGGTCACGCCGTTGTTATCTTAAAAGGCAATGATCTTCCCAAGCACAAATGGCTGGTGATGCCGGCGGTGGGCCTGGTTGGAGATAAGCCTTCCGGGAAAAACGGCAAAAGATTCGCAATCCAACGCTTTCGAACGATGAACTTCACCTCCAGGACACCCAAGCATTCAGATGAGTTCCGAACTGCCGCACTTTATGTATTTTTAAAATCCGGCGAGCTGGTATTGGAACAGGACTTTCCGGTAGAATTACCCCCTTTGCCTGTTTCCAAACCGCGGACACCTTCAGCCGATACGACTTCAGCAGAGACACCTTCGGCTGAGACATCATCAGCGGAGACGCCTTCACCTAAGACGCTCTTAACAGAGACGCCTTCAGAGGAAACGCCTTCAGTAGAGACGCTTTCGAGTGATGACCCGCTTGAAGATTATTAATAGCACCCATCTGGAATATCAGAAGACAGAGGTCAGCCGACAGAAGACAGAAACCAGAGGACAGAGGACAGAAAACAGAGGACAGAAGACAGAAAACAGAGGACAGAAGACAGAAAACAGAGGACAGAAGACAGAAAACAGAGGACAGAGAAAAAATAATTGCGGATTTCGGATTTGGGATTGCGGAATTTATTGACGAGCGGTTGAGAATGGCCGCTAGATGACAGCAGGCAGAAAGCTGTGGGATACTGTCAAGGGTAGAGCAAAGTTCGGAAGGCAGATGGTTGGAGACAGAATTGAATTGGAAAGTTTGGAACCAGGCAGTCTGAGGATAGATTTCATATCGCCCTAAAAATGTTGCTCTTTATGGATTGCCCGCTTCCAGTTGATCCAAAAACGCCAAGGCATCGACATCGATGGTGGCAAAGTTATTAAATGTAAGGTCTTTAAAATCCAGGCTCAAATTTTTTCTGATAATTTCAAATATTTCAAGATAATTAAATAAAATTCGTTTATGCCAGTTCAAACCCAGTTGTGAAGCGTAATGCCTGATTTCTTTTTCTTGGCCTTCAATCTCTAAAAAATTTCCATATGGCATGCTATCCAGACAAAACAATGTTTGGTCCAGTTTAATGGTTTCGCGCCATTTTTCGTATTTTTGTGCAGGGTGGTAGCCTAAGGCTTCCAGAATTTGGCCCATAGTCGCAAAATCGCTGACTTCAGCCTCCAGCTCGTTAAAAATTTTATACTCCTTGCTTCTCACGGCCGGGCTGGATTTAAAAGTAATCGTTGTTTTTTCATCCTGTCGCAGGCGCAACAGCGATTTTTTCTTCATCAGGCTGTTGTTTTTGTCTTCATAGCGAATGTTGGTTTCAAAGACGCGCCCATTGGATTTGGCACCAAGCTTCAGTATACTGTTTCGCATGCCTTCAATGTCTGTAAGATAAAACTTTACCTCAACCTCTAGCTTTTCCATTTTTTGTTTGTCCTATTCATTTTATGCAATTTGAACTTAGTCTGCTTCGCTCATAATTGGAATAATGGGCACGCAGTGAAGCTTTAGCGCTATATTGGGTCTCTATTTCATCTCGTTGAAAAATATCACAATCCATGAGATATACCAACCATGGAATGAAAAAATATCAATAGAGGATTTAAAAAGCTTAGAGTTTGGCAAGATGCTGTTTCCCCAAATCCAAAGATTTTCTTAAACAATATGCAGGTCTTTTTTCTAATCGGTTTTGACCATTATTCCATTGTTCCAGTATTCCAACATTCCATGTTACTTTACCTTGCCTTGAGGAATCCAGGGATATGAGCCGCCTCTCTGGGCCCCACCGTAATCGCCCAACCTGGCAATTCTTCCTCAACATCCCCGGCAATGGCCGCGGCATAACCCGGAATAATCAGTTCCTGATGCTTGACCTTGTCTGCGATTCCGGATTTCTTGACGAACATGCCGACCTCATCACCGGCAAATTTGCCGGCTGCCCAGGCGGTCATTACCGAAAGCCCTTCTGAATCCTTGATCAGCAACCAGGCAGGAACCCGGCTGCCTTCGATTTCACCGGAAACAATAAAATAGGTCAGCGCAAAATTGGTCGTAACCAATACCGGTGAATTTTCATCCGGATTATTGATTTCAAAAATACCTTCGGTTACCGTCATGGGCCGCTGGGGATCCGTAAAAATATTTAAGCGTTCCAGCAGGAGGGGAAACAGACTTTCGCCGGCAAAATCCGAAAGCACAACAATGCCGCCGTATTTAGCCACAAACGTTCCGGCGATCAGGGTTTCCATGTCCAGATTTGAGGCCATCTCGCTGGGAAAGGTGATGGTCGGATAGCCCACCGAGGTGTTCAGGTCTTTTAAAGCCGCCCGACGGATGGTCACCTGATCCTGATGCGCCTGCTTAATTTCTCTGGAGCCCGGATCCAGAACAATGTCTTTCACCCCCATCTCGCTGAGTTTTTCGGTCAAAGGGACCAGACCTTCCACCGAATCGGCCCGTACCGCCAGGGGTAAATTTTGTTCTTTGGCCATCGCCCCCAGGTCCGCCACATTGTTGTCGGTGGCGGCATACAGCAACGGTCGCTTGAACCCGCAAACTTCGACAGCCGCCTTCATCACGCCGGGATCTTCGGTCATCAGCACCAGATTGAACTCAGAGGTTTCGGCAATTTTTTTGGCGGCGTTGGCAAATGCATCTTTGTCGCCGTTGACATCTTTAAGTGCCACCAGTTCCGGCCGGAGATTCAATCCGACCCGTTCATACTGAAATGCATTCCAGGACTTTAGTTTCGTTTCAAGATCCGAATCCGCAATATCGGATGCAATGGTGGCAGCCAGCAGGGTGGGATTGTAAAAGGTCTTTTCATGACGATACTGAACGGTTTCCCCCCCCGTAGTGGCGGCACGAACGCCCTTGCCGACGGCGACCGGACGGATCGGCGGTGCTGAAGCTTCAGCCAGTTGCTCCCGGGCCTCATCAGAGACATACGGGCAGCTGTCGAGTTCCGCCTTGCCGGAGGCCAGGTTCATAGCAAATGCCAGACAGGTTGGAACACCGCACTCCTTGCAGTTGGTTTTGGGCAGTAATTTGAAAATCTGAATACCGGTTAATGCCATCTTTATCTCCTTCTCTACGAGTTGCGTGTTGCGGGTTCCGGGTTAAGATTACGAATTGCGTATTCGATCATTTAAACACGCAACCCGTAACCCGTAACCCGTATACCCGCAACCCGTACACCCGCAACTGTTTTTTTTATCCTCCGATCAGCGGATCCATTTCCAGAGCCGGATGTTTTTTCTCCTGCAGGAAGGGCAAAATCTCTTCCTCGGTGACACCGACGGTCTCATCCGCAATGCGGTCAACCAGATCCGGCATGCCAACTTCTTCACCCCGTTTAATCAGCCGTTCTCGGATTTCATCCTTCAACACCTTGGGCATCCAGACCATGCGCTTGATGCCGCCATCGCCAAGGATGAACTTGCCCTGAGTGATGTTGAATTTGGAATGACCCACAAAACCCGGGGAAGATGCTCCGCCGCCCATGACACCGGCCAGGGTGGTAAACTTCATCCCGCAAGGGGTTTCCCCGATGTAATCCCGGCCGACTGTCATGATGCCGTTGCATTGCGGCAACAGGGCGGCAATACATTCACAGCAGCCACAGGTGGTCATGGGATCGAGTATCATGGAATAAAAGTTGTAGTGATCGACGGCTCCGCGGGAGGCTTTTTGTACAAATTCATTGACCCCCTGCCACTGACCCAGAACCGGATCCAGGCATTCGCCTTTTTCAATCGGCTGGTTCGGACCGGTGGGATTGATTTCAAAGGATGCCTTGCAGTCCATCCAGTTATAAGCGCCGCAGAGCCCGGTACGTTCGGGGCTGACGGTGCACACATGGTTGGGTGCGAAGGACTGGCACAGGGTGCAGGAGTAATAGGTCTCCACACTCTCATCGGTCATATTTTCCACACGCTCATCGCGGGTTTTGTATTCGGCCCGAGCGCGCTTGGTCAGTTCATCCACGTCCTTTTTCTTTGTATAAAGGGTGATCTGGACCTTGTCGACAATCTTCTGAAAATCCTGGTGGAACTTGGCATGCAGCACCGTGCCGATGTCTTTCAGGGTAAAGCCCTTATCAATGGCCGCTTTGCCGACCCGGATCCAGGAAATATCGCGTTGGCCGATATGCATGATCCCCTGAATGTAGTTAATCAGATGATGGATCTGACGCTCGATGATCGGTTCAAAATCCGGCTGAAATTCGC